>CEUQ01488345.1_pt1 | contig 10887 bp, 9 predicted proteins | sample 361491 | NCBI WGS metagenome assembly CEUQ01 (sample SAMEA2622796, study PRJEB7988) | marine metagenome | biome: marine biome (ENVO:00000447); feature: marine epipelagic mixed layer (ENVO:xxxxxxxxx); material: "saline water (ENVO:00002010), including plankton (ENVO:xxxxxxxx)" | depth 120 m | reverse complement strand
CGGAGCGATGTAGCTACCGTTGATCAGCACCAGATGCGCCATCTTGTGCGGCACCTGATAGCGGTCGAAGACCTGGTTGATCGTTGTGCCCTCATCGACCTCAATTCCGACGGCATTGTCCTTGGCGCCCTCTGGCATGAAGGGAGCCAAGGAAGCGAAGAGCTTGAGCGTGACCTGCATGATAACGGAGCCATGATCGCTGGTGTCGGATAAGGAATGGGGCGACTGCACCACGCAATCGCCCCCAACCGTTTCAAAGTCCGAGGGCTAAGGGGTCAGACCCCGAGGCGCGAGAGCGTCTCGTTGCTGGGGATACCATCGGGTGTCCAGCCGCGGATCTCATAGTACTCCGGCAGCATGGTCTCGAGACCACTAGTTTTGCCTTCGGCGGGACCTGTCTTAGCCGCATCCTTCAGCAGACGCTCCGGCAGGGTGTCGTCCTTGCCGGTGAAGCCCGCTGCCAGATTAAACTTACGCTCGAGGTTCCAGACCCGCTCGCCGACTTCCGCGAGGCGATTCACGGTCCACTCACCCTCGCAAGCCGCATCAATCTGGGGAGCAAAGTCCTCCAGCGTCCAGGCGAAGGTGGTGAAGACGCACATGCCCGAGGAGTCCACGGCGGCCGTAGCGTCCTGGAAAGCACGGACCAGGCCTGCCTTGCCTTCGGACTCAAGCGGGTCGGTCTTCTCAGGAATGCCGAGAATCTCGGAGGCCACCGTGTAGCTCCGCAGATGGCAGGCGCCGCGGTTCGAGGTGGCGTAGGTCAGGCCCATACCCTGAATGCCGCGGCCGTCATAGGCCGGGAACTCCTGGCCCTTGACCGACATTGACAGTTCCGGACGGCCGTACTTCTCGCACAGACGCTTGGAACCAAGGCCGATCTCCTCACCGAAGCCCTCGCCCTTGCCGGTCAGCTCCGCCACGGCGCACAGCGCCTCGGCATTGCCGAACTTGAGGTCGATGCCACCGGTCTGTTCGGTCGTGATCACACCGTCCTCGAACAGCTCCATCGCAGCACCCACCGTGGCGCCGAACGAGATCGGGTCAAGACCCTGCTCGTTGCAAATGAAGTTGGCGAAGGTCAGCGCTTCAAGATCGTCAACACCGGTCGCCGCACCCAGAGCCCAGGCCGCCTCATACTCAAGACCACCGGAGATGATCTGATACTCGGGACGCTCGGCGACCGAGAAATGCGTACGGTCGATCTCGGAGATACGGCCACAGGCGATGGTGCAGCCGAAGCAGGCCGCGTTGGTCACCAGGTTCGGCTTGCCGTCGCTCTCGCGGACCTCGGCCATGGCCTCGGCGCCGATGTTGTTGGCGCCTTCGAACTGGCTGTCACGGTGATTGCGGGTCGGCAGCGCGCCAACCTCGTTGATCACGTTCATAAGCACCTGGGTGCCCATCGCGGGCAGACCCTGGCCGGTGACGGCGTTGTCGGCCAGCACCTTCTTGGCGGCATTGGTCGCCTCGATGAAGCGCTTAGGATTCTTAACGTTGACCCCCTTGGTGCCACGGATCGCCACGGCCTTGAGGTTCTTGGAACCCATCACCGTGCCGACACCCGAACGGCCGGCCGCGCGGTGCATGTCGTTGACGACACAGGCGTACTTTACGCCCTTCTCGCCCGACACACCGATCGACGCCACGCGAATCATCGGATCGCCGTGGTTCTCCTTGATCGCTTCTTCGGTATCCCAGACCGAGGTGCCCCAGTGGGCCGACGCGTCACACAGGGTGGCGCTGTCGTTCTCGAGCATCAGGTAGACAGGGTTGGGCGACTTGCCCTCGAAGATGATCATGTCCCAGCCGGCGTTCTTCATCTCGTTACCGAAGAAGCCACCGGAGTTCGAGCAGGCGATCGCACCGGTCAATGCACCCTTGGTGATGACCGAGTAACGGCCCGCCGTGGAAGCGCAGGTTCCGGTCAGCGGACCGGTCGCCATGATCAGCTTATTTTCGGGTGCCATCGGATCGACCTTGGGATCGATCTCTTCGGCGAGATATTTGGTCGCCAGACCGCGTTGACCGAGATAGGCGTGCGCCCATTCCATATTCAGCAGCTCGGATTCACAGGAGCCTTCTGTCAGGTTCACCCGCAGGATTTTTCCAGCCCATGCCATGGTTCCGCTCCTCCCTTAGGCCTTTGCCGCAGCGTCGGCGCTGGCCGCCGATGCGCGCATCTTGTCGAGGCCTGTCCAGTTGGCGTCGACATAGGTGATGGCGTCAGTCGGGCACGCCTTGGCGCACTCGGGCTCGCCCTCACACAGATCGCATTTCACGACCTTGCCCGTGTCGGCGTTGAAATTGATCGTGCCGAAGGGGCACGCGATGGTGCAGACCTTGCAGCCGACACAGAGCGCGTCGCTAACGACCTTCGCGCCCGTTGCCTTGTCGACCGAAATTGCGTGAGTCGGACAGGCCTCCGCACACCAGGCTTCCGCGCATTGGGTGCAGGTGTATGGAACGAAGCGTCCCTTGTCTTCGAAGGTGAAGATCTTGATCCGCGATTTCGAGGGATTGAAGGACCCCTCATTGTCCAGCGAACACGCTAGTTCGCACTGGAGACAACCCGTACATTTGCCCGGGTCGATGTTGAGTGATTTGTGCATGAATGCCCTCCCCACATGACAGTTTTCGTCGTTGCTGTACATGATAAGGGCAAGTTTTCACAAATGAAAGGGATTAGTTGATCAAGTCTTGTTTGCGAATAGTTCGCAATCGCATAAATATAGTGCCTAACGCCCGAGATACAGAAGCGTCGAACCCGCCACCACAATGGCAGCCGCAAGGGTGCGCCGTCCGCCAAAGGGCTCCTTTAACAGGAATGTGCCGATGACCGCTGCCAGCAGCACACTGGTTTCGCGCAACGCAGCCACGGCTCCGATCGCCGCAAAGCTCATGGCATAGATCACCAGAGCATAGGCCGCGAGGCTCATCAGGCCGCCCAGCGCACCGATTTTCCAGGCGTTGCCCAGGCGTCGTACACCAACCCTGCCCTCTCGTACGACCAGCCAGAGAGCAAAGGGAATTCCATTGATCATGAACAGCCAGCCGATATAGCCCAGAGGACTGTCGGAGACCCGCACGCCCATGCCGTCGACCACCGTGTAAGACGAGATCATCAGGCCGGTGGCCAAAGGCCACCCCAACCCGCTCCATCCCAGCTCACGGACATTGAACTGCAGCGACATCATCACGATGCCGCCGCAGATGATGACAATTCCGCCGAACGACACCGCGCTGACCTGATCCCCGGCCAGGACGATCCCGCCCAAGGTCGCCAGAAGCGGCGCAGAACCGCGCGCCAGCGGGTAGGCGTGGCTCAGGTCAGCGACCCGGTAGGCATGCATCAGAAAGATGTAGTAGCCGATGTGTATGACCATCGACATGGCGAGGAATGGGATCGCCTCGGCCGATGGATGACCGCCAACGGCGATCAGAACCGGTCCGGCGAAACAGCCGAACAGTGCAATCACGGCCATCACGGCGAATCGGTCGGGGTTCGCCTTGACCATCGCATTCCAGCTGGCGTGAAGCGCCGCAGCCGTCAGCGCCAGGGCCGCAGCGAGAGGACCCATCTTACGTCAGGCTCGGGTCAATGCGCGCCACACAGTCTGGGGCGTGACCGGCATATCGATGTGCTCGACGCCCAGGGCATCGGCCACAGCATTGATGATCGCACAGGGCGCGGGCACACATCCGGCTTCCCCCGCCCCCTTCACACCTAGCGGATTGGTCGTGCAGGGCGTCTCAAGAAGCTGCATATCAAACGACGGTAAATCGTCGGCCCTGGGCATACCGTAATCCATGAAGGAGGCGGTCAGAAGCTGCCCGTTCTCGTCGTACCGCGTTGCCTCCCACATCGCCTGCCCCAGGCCCTGGGCAACGCCACCGTGAATCTGCCCCTCGACAATGGTCGGGTTTACCGCCACGCCGACGTCATCGACCACGACATAGTTCACGAGAGTCACGACACCCGTCTCCGGGTCGATCTCGACCTCGGCCACATGACAGCCGCCCGGGAAGGTCGAACCGTGCCCCACGTAATAGGCATGATCATCGAGCCCCGGTTCCAGATCCGCCGCCTGTGCCGCTGCGCCGTAGGCGCCGGCCGCCACATCCCGGAACCCGATGGTGCGATCCGTGCCGACAATGCGGTAGCTGCCGTCGACAAACTCCACGTCATCGACTGCGGCCTCCAGCATATCGGCGGCGATCTTCCGGCCCTTCGCGATCACCTTGTCCGTCGCGGCCGCGGCCGCATTGCCTGCGAGGTGAATACCGCGTGATCCATAGGACCCTTCGCCATAGGCGACCTCGTCGGTATCGCCGTAGCGCACACTCACCGCATCGAGTGGCAGACCCAGGCGATCGGCTGCGATCTGGGCATAGGTCGTCTCGTGCCCCTGCCCGTGGTTGTGGGTGCCGACCTGCAGGGACGCCGAGCCGTCGGGATGCACCCGCAGCCGGGCATATTCGTGACCGCCCTCTCCACCGCCCGAGCCATCAGGATTGACCGGTCGGCCGCCTGCGCTGGGCTCGAACCAGGAGGCCAGGCCCAGGCCACGCAATCGGTTTTCCTGTTTGGACGCCGACCGGCGCGCCTCAAAACCCCGGACGTCACCCTGCTCGATGGCCGTCTCAAGCGCACGCGGGAAATCCCCGGTGTCGATCTTCAGGCGGCCGGCCGTGATGAAGGGCATGTCCGCAGGACGGATCATGTTGCGACGCCGGATCTCATCGCGGTCAATGCCAAGCCTGGCCGCCGCCGTGTCAGCAAGCCGCTCGATGATATAGGCGGCTTCAGGCCGGCCTGCACCGCGATAGGCGTCGACCGGCGCCGTGTTCGTGAAGACGCCATGCACGGCGATTGCCATCGCCGGAATCCGGTAGACACCGCTGCAGGCGGGTGCGTGGTACTGCGTCGGGATGGCCGGCGCGAAGGAGCTCACGCAGCCACCGAGCGCGGCAAGAACATCGGCGCGCAAGCCCAGGAATGTGCCATCATCATCAAGTGCCAACTCGGCATGCGTCGCATGATCACGCGCGTGCGCGTCGCCCAGCATCGCCTCCGAGCGCGTGCCAACCCAGCGCAGGGGCGCGTGGAGCTGCAGCGACAGAAAGGCCGCAACCGTTTCCTCAGGGTACAGAAACAGCTTGGCACCGAAGCCGCCACCGACATCCGGCGAAATCACCCGCATACAGCTGGGCTCGATCCCAATCACCGGCGCCATCATCTTCACGAGGTCATGGGGCTTCTGATGGTTGGCATGGAGTGTCAGCCGGTCCCCCTCCGGCAGCGCCACACAAACCCGCGGTTCGATCGGATTGGGGATCACCCGTGCGTTGATGAGATCAATCGACACAACATGCGCCGCATCTCTGAACGCAGCCTCTGCCGCCTCAGCATCACCCCAGTCGAAGGTGAAGTAGCGATTGTCTGGAATCTCATCCCAAATCACCGGGGCACCGGCTTTGACCGCCTCACGCAAGTCAATCACGGCAGGCAGCGGATCGACTTCAACGGAGATCAGGGACGCCGCCTCATCAGCCGCCTCCTGGCTTTGCGCAACCACCACCGCGACCGGCTCACCAACGTAACGCACCCGGTCAACGGCCACCGGCGCACGCTGCAGATCAATAATGCTGGCCCCGCCACGCCCGGTGACCTTACGGAAGCACGGCAGGACGCCCAGACCCAGCGCCTTGAGAGCCGCCCCGTCGTGAGCGACCGTCACTCCCGGCATTGATCGTGCCTCATCAAGGTCGACCGATCGAATGGAACCATGGGCATGGTCTGAGCGGACAAAGGCAACAAAAAGCATGCCCGGATGTTCAAGGTCACCGACATAGTTGCCCTGCCCGGTCAGAAAGCGGCGGTCTTCCTTACGCCCGACACGCGCTCCCGGTCCGATCGCGTTCATGACCGTGTCCTTTCGCGCGACACACCGGGCGGGATCAGCGGACGGACCAGTGGTATGGCGTCGGGCACCTGACTATCGGGGACAACTCCGTCAGACGACTCACCGAACCGGTCCAGAATCGCCAGCAAGGCCCGCGCGGTTTCCCGGTCGGGCGTCATCTGCGTCATGAGAAGCGGCGTCTTGCCGCGCTGCATCGCCACGGCATTGCAGGCATTCATGCAATGGGTCAGGCAAACAATCTCCTGAATCCTGTGCTGTTGATCCGGGTCGGCTTCGTCCCGAACAAGATCATACAGCCGCTGGCCGGGGCGGATCGGCGCGTCGTCCATGGTTTCCCTGTCCTGCCATCGGCAAGTCACACAGACACGCAAGGTCGGCGCCTGTCCGCCTCCACGCCGATTGCTTCGTTCTCGCACGGCACACTCCTGCCAGATCAGCGGTGATGCTGCACAAGCCGGCGATGGACCGCAAGGGCAGGAGTAGGAATTGAAAGACATGCGCGAGATGGCGATGCTGCATCAGGACAAGAGGTATACCATGGCACGCAGAATTGCAGTGATCGGCGGCGGCGTGATCGGAACCAGCGTTGCCTGGCACCTCGCATGCCGTGAGGTCGGTGATATTGTGTTAATCGAACGCGACCGGCTGGGCTCCGGGACCACATGGCATTCGGCCGGCAACGTCACCTGGATTCCGGGTAATGATTCGATTCTGACGCTCTACGACACCATGGAGCAGGTCGCGAGGGAAGCTGATCAGGACATCGGATGGCTGTGGACCGGCCGTCTGTTCCTCGCCCGGACCGACGCAACGCTCGAGAGTTTCAGGGCCATGGCGAGCGCCGCCGATGCCCGTCGAATCGACAACACTATGCTTGAGCCAGCAGATGCGGTGGCTCATCACCCGCTGCTTGATCCTTCTGGCCTGGCCGGGGCCTGGCTCAACAGCAAATCAGGACGCGTGAACCCTGCCGATCTGACATCGACCTATGCACGCGCGGCGCGCAGACGTGGTGTGACCCTCCACGAAGGCTGCAATGTGACCGGTCTTGAAGTTCGCGGCTCGAAGATCACACGCCTTGTCACCACCGACGGGCCACTCGACGTCGACGCCGTGGTCGTCTGTTGCGGGCTCTGGTCCCGCCGCCTCTTGTCTGGGCTCGGTTTGCTGTTGCCGCAGTGGGGCTGCGAACACTTCTACATGATCGCTCGACCCGAGCAGCGGCTGGAAAGAACAACGCCGTCATTCGTCTCACCCGACGACCTGATATACGGTCGCGAAGAGGTCGGCGACATGCTGCTCGGCAGCTTCGACGAAGGCGCACTGCCGCTGCAGGGGGCGCACGGAGCGCCTCCCGACGATTTCTCCTTCTCTCTGCTCAACGAGAACTGGGATAAGTTCGGCCCTTACGCCCAGCGTGGCTTCAACCTGTTCCCCGCGCTGGAGCAAGCACCGGTGCGCCGCTTTGTGAACGGCCCCGAAACCTTCACCTCCGATGGCGAACCTCTTCTTGGGGCTTACGGCAGCATTGATGGTCTCTTCATCGCCAGCGGTATGAACTCCGCCGGAGTCACCTTTTCGGCCCTGGCGGGCCATGTCCTCGCCGATGCCGTAACCGAAACTCCGTCCCCGCGATTCGATCCCGCACCCTATCGACCCGATCGCTTTGCCGACCGGGCGTGCAACGAAGAATGGATCCGCGAGAGCGTGAGCCAGGTCGTGAGCGGTCACTACAAGGAACGCTTTGAAGCCTGACAGGGCTCGCATTAAGACTGGCCGTCGGTTTATGCTGCCGACCAGTCGGGTGCTCGGGGGTTTTCCGCAAGACCATGTCTGCAGGCGGCCGGATTGAAATGACGGCGAGTGATGACCAGTCGGTCATCACGGCCGGCGGCGTGTGGACGCTGTCGACTGTCTCCGCGCTCGACAGCAGCGTTCGCGCCCTGTCGCCGACACCCAATCGGCCGGTCTCGATCGATCTGGGCACCATAGAACTTCTCGACACCGCCGGTGCCTGGGTGCTGTTCCGCCTTCGCGAACGGCTACGCAGCGAAGGGTTCGAGGCAGAGTTCTCACATCTGGGTGACAACCACAGCGGTCTCTTCCACCACATCATCAAGTGCGAGGAACAGCCGCCGCTCACGATACGCAAGTTCCGACCGTTCTCGCGCCTGGCAGACCGCACCGGCTATCACGCCTATCAGGTCTGGCTCGAATCACTCTCGATGCTGAATTTCTTCGGTGAACTTTCGATCACCATGGGTCGCGCGCTCCTGCAACCCCGCCGGCTTAAGATCACATCAATCGTCAACCACATGGAGCAGACCGGCATCAACGCCATGCCGATTGTGGGACTGCTGACCTTTCTGGTCGGTGTCGTGCTCACCTTCCAGGGTGCTGATCAGCTCCGCCGGTTCGGCGCGGAGATTTTCACGGTCAATCTGCTTGGCATCTCCTTCCTTCGAGAGACCGGCATTCTGATGACAGCCATCATCATTGCCGGCCGTTCGGGCAGCGCCTTCGCTGCCCAGATCGGTACCATGAAGGTCAATGAGGAAGTCGACGCCATGCGTGCGCTCGGCATCAACCCTATCGAACTTCTGGTGCTGCCACGCACGATCGCCCTTGTCCTGGTCATGCCACTGCTTGGATTCTTTGCCGACATGGCCGGCCTGATCGGCGGCGCACTGATGGCGACCATCGTGCTGGATCTTTCCATCGGACAGTTCCTCACTCAGTTGAACGGAGCGGTCCCGATGTGGTCGTTCTGGGTCGGTATCATCAAGGCGCCGGTCTTCGCCTTTGCCATCGCGATGGTCGGCTGTTTCAACGGCCTGAAGGTCTCAGGCAGCGCGGAAAGCGTCGGCAAGATGACCACCCGGGCGGTGGTCCAGTCGATCTTCCTTGTGATCGTGATCGACGCCGTCTTCTCCGTCATCTTCTCGTTCATCGGGATCTGAGCACGATGTCCCGGCCCGTCCGTATCGAACCTATCCTTGAAAGCGAGATCGACGACGGTCACGTGATCCGCCTGCGCGGTTTGATCAATCGGTTCGGCACCCAGACCGTTCACGACCGCCTCGACCTCGATGTCCGGCGTGGCGAGGTGCTGGGGGTGGTCGGCGGTTCGGGTACGGGCAAATCCGTGCTGATGCGCACCATCATCGGGCTGCGCGATCCCCAGGCCGGGACCATCGAGGTTCTGGGCCGCGACACGAAGCGCCTGAACAACAAGCAGGCCAAGGAGTTGCGCTCCCACTGGGGTGTGCTGTTCCAGGACGGCGCGCTCTTCAGCTCGCTTACCGTGGCCGAAAACATCATGATTCCGCTGAAGGAGTACACGGATCTTTCTCCCAAGCTGATGGAAGAGATATGCAAGGTGAAGGTCACTATGGTCGGCCTGCCGGTCGAAGCCGGCGACAAGTATCCCGGCCAGCTCTCCGGCGGTATGCGCAAGCGTGCCGGCCTCGCCCGTGCTCTGGCGCTTGATCCCGCAATCGTTTTTCTCGATGAGCCCACCGCCGGTCTCGACCCGATCGGCGCGGCCAACTTCGATCAGCTTATCCGCAGCCTGCAGCAAAGCCTGGGACTGACCGTGGTGATGGTGACACACGATCTGGACTCCCTGATCGCGATTTGCGACCGTATCGCTGTCTTGATCGACAAGAAGATCGTGGTCGACACGATTCCGGAACTGCTCAAACTCGACCACCCCTGGATACAGGAATACTTCCGCGGACCGCGTGCGCGCGCCGCATTCGGGAGCTGAGGTCATGGAAACACGCGCTAGTTATACTCTCGTCGGCACCTTCGTTCTGATCCTGATGGTCGCTCTGGCGGGATTTGTGATCTGGCTCGCGAAGTTCTCCAGTGATGTAAAGTTCGACACCTATCAGATGTTTGTCTCCGGCTCCGTGACGGGCCTCAGCACCGATGCCACAGTGCGCTACCGCGGCATTCCGGTCGGTAGCGTCACCGACATCAGGATCGCCCCCAACGACATCGACAAGATTCAGATCACATTCCAGGTCGCGTCGACCACGCCCGTCCGAACCGACACCACGGCTTCGGTCGAAATGCAGGGCATCACCGGCGTGGCCTACATCCAGCTCACGGGCGGCAGCAATGATGCGCCGGCACTGACTCCCCCGGCGGGCCAGAAGATTGCCACCATTACCTCGTCCGAATCAGCGCTGCAGGCCGTGTTTGCCTCTGCACCCGACATGGTTAACTCGGCGATCGAACTGATGAATCGTGGTTCGGCGCTGCTCAGCGAGGACAACCAGCAGGCCGTCAGCAACATCCTCGCCGATGTCAGCACAATCACCGGCGAGGTCGCCGCGCACAAGGACGCCATTGGCACAGTGATCCAGGATGCGCAGGCCACGCTTGCCAGCGTTCAGTCGACCACAGCCAATTTGGAGAAGGTCACCGCCGACCTCAGCGCCAACATCGGCAGCCTGATGGACGAGGCCAACAAAACGCTCGAAACCCTGCGCGGCACACTCGAGACCGCCGACGCGACTCTCACCGACGCACAACCAGATATTCAGGCAACACTCGACAGCTTGAAACAGGCCGCAGCGTCAATGCAGGCTGCCGCCAACACCGCCGAACAAATCCTTCGCGATAACCAGATGCCGATCAACGCGTTCGCCCAGAACGGCCTGTTCGAACTGACCGAGCTGATCACCGACGCACAAACACTCGTGTCTTCCCTGACCCAGATCGCCATCCAGCTCGAGCGTGATCCCGCGGCCTTCCTGTTCGGCGGAAATCAGGCCGGCTATTCGGCCCAATAACGCAGGAGATATCATGACCCGACGCCTGTTTCTCCAGCTCTCGGCCGCATCGGCGGCATCGGCGATGCTCGGCGGCTGTACCAGCTTCATCACCCAGGCGGTCGACAACCCGCCAGCACTCTATCGCCTGACGCCCAAGAGCACCTTCGGCGACGGCA
>CEUQ01015725.1_pt1 | contig 10891 bp, 9 predicted proteins | sample 361491 | NCBI WGS metagenome assembly CEUQ01 (sample SAMEA2622796, study PRJEB7988) | marine metagenome | biome: marine biome (ENVO:00000447); feature: marine epipelagic mixed layer (ENVO:xxxxxxxxx); material: "saline water (ENVO:00002010), including plankton (ENVO:xxxxxxxx)" | depth 120 m | reverse complement strand
CTGTCGAGTTCGCGGCTGGGTATCCGAAAGCCGCGAGAATCTGTCTCGAAATACTAAGTCCAATAGAGGCAGGTTGTGCGGTTATGGAAATCTCTTCTCCACGCAACTTGGCACTAACCACGGTGCTCTCGACCTCAAATCCGAAGCGCATAGGGACGGTGTCTCCAGTATCGGAGTCTGTGGGCATGGTCACCGTATCGAAAACTGCGACTACTGGAGTGTCGTCAAAAGCTCCGGTAATGGTGTAGGGCCCCATTCCGAAGTCTTGGACCATCTCTACGCTACCGAATGATTCGATGATATCGCCAAAACGCAATGTCAACTCGTCACCGAATGACTGTAGGCCATGATTGGATATCTCGAGCATGATTGGATCACCGACCCCTAGATCGATGGGAGCCTCAAGGTCTGATCCTGCCAGTAACCCACCGTCTATCCTATCGCCGATGATTACGCCTCTTCTGAGTAAATCTGATGGTACTGGACTTAGTTCAACTCCTTCTTCATCCAGTTTTAACCCCAGACGATAAATCTCCATTACGACCTCGGCAGAAAATTCGACCTCGGCAGCGAAAGAAGTCTCTCTTACTGCGAACTTCTCTATATCTACAACAATATCAAAGGAAATGCAGGTCATTTGGTTAGACCCACATATGAGATCGGGACTATCCTCCTCACATGGATCGGAGTCGATACAGATTGGGTGTCTCCAGTCGAACATTCTAGTTCCCTTGAATGCAAAGTCCTGCTCCTCTCCTCCTGAGGAAGGTGCGGCGATTACGACTTTCGATGATTCACCGATTGTGGACTCAATCCACTCTGGCAGATGTAGTGTAAGTGTCAAATCGGTTCTCGGCATATCCTCGGGCAGTAAGTCGTGCAGCCATGAAGTGTCAGCTTGCATCTCCACCTCTAAGACTCCCATCAACGAGGCTAGATCCTCATCAGTGACCTTCGACAGATCGATGGTTGCGATGTCACCGCCGGTGTTCTCAAGAATTCTCTCAACAACTGAAGCAACCCTCATCGGTGTTGATTGCGAACTGGTCTCTAGAATTACGGGCCAATCTCCACTCATGGCGTTGTCTCCCTCAATGCAGTAGCGCACCTGCAGAGACTCCTCGCACGTCACTCCGGGTGTGTGTTGGAAGCCTAGACCGCCGTTCTCATCGGCATCCGAGAATTGTGGCGTGTCGAACCATATCTCGGCACCAAGCGCCTGAGAGAATGCAGAAGAAAGGTCTGCAATTGGAATTCCTTGAATCAATGCAGATAGGTCCTCATTGACTTCTTGATCGAGTAATCTGATTCCGTCGGAAGATATCCAAGGAATCTCGATTGTGCCATCGTGTAGGTCAGCACTCCAGTCTCTCAGCGTTTCAGAGTCGAGGTGGTGAATGGCAATCTGTAGTTCAAACTGAGAGTTCTGAGGGTCAGAGGCGTCAATCTCAAGATTGATTCTGAGTGAAGGGTCCTGTTGTTCAAATGCGTATGTAGGAGTTGTAGTAGGCCTATGACTTAGCGTGGATTGTAAGGCAACTGAAGTAATGGCTGACTCAGTAACTGCTTGGGTATTGTCTACTGTGACAATCGAATAGGACTGTGGATATCCATCGAGTGTTCGGCTGAGAATAGAGCCTGGTTCCTCGACGCTCTCAGCATTCGCATAACTAGGCGGCATCACAGAGAGTTCCAACCAATGTCCCATAGGAGAAGTGGCATTGAATTGCGAATTCAGTGAAGCGCCCATTGTGAGCATCCCCTGCATCATTCGATTGATGTCCGAGGTCTGTGGCTTGAGGCCGAAGGCCGCTGTATCGACCTGCATTTGGAGAACTGCCTGAAAGCAAATTGGAGGATGGAAGGGGTCGTTCTCGTATCCGTTGACTTCGTCTATCGAGTCATAATCGGAATCGTACACGCACTGAGCATTGTCTCGCGAATTGTAGTCGATCTCTGATACTGTGGTAATCGTCGTGGCATTAGCAGTTGGGAAGTTGATATCGATGAACTCCTCCATTATTTGCTCCACTCGCTCTAGTACAAGATCGGAAACGGAGTCTCCGCCTCCTCTGTCGAGTCCCTCGTAATTCCTGATGTAGTCCGCGGGTATTCCATCCCAAGGCGCGCTGTCGCCCTCAAGGTCGAGGTCATTCAGGTTCAAATCGTCTCTAGCCATTTCGTGGACTGCTAGTCCGACGCGCATCTCAACCATCTCGGCGTCGGCCACATCTATCTCCACGGAGCTTGCAATCCACTCTGGACCCGGTGTCAAATCGAGTGAAGAGTCGTAATCGTCACACACGCCATCAGAACTGTTCCAAGTCGAGCAGATGTCATTGGTCACTTCGGGTTGACCAGGTGGCGGTGCGGCGGCGACGCTTTGCATCAAGAACAGCATAGTGAGTGCGACTGCCGCGCGGCGCATGCCGCGCGGATGGGCAGCCATACACCATAAGTCTGAATCCGTCATGCATCGTCACACGGGCTATGCACGGGGAGGACCCTCATGGCCGACTACGTGAAAGCGTCGCCCAATTGATTCAGCAAGAGGGTGCTGATTCGTCTCTGTTGGAAACGCTTCCAAAGCGCTGGGAGAGATTTGCTGACGTCGCCTTATTCCAACGTGATTCATTCTCAGAAGAAGAGTGGGATTTCATTGACAAATCTGAGTTGTGGGCTGCGGTTGCAACCGCACTAAAGGTCGAGAGAATAGGAAGATTTAGTGAGATTGTAGGAGATAAGAGAGAGCCTACCGTCGAGATGGTACTCGGCGAGGAAGATTGGGTAATTAGACGGGAGAATGGAATAGACTACGGCTACAACCTGACCGAGTGTATGTTCTCGGCCGGGAATGTAAACGAGCGACGTAGGATGGGCGAGGTTGTAAAACAAGGCGAGGTGGTGGTAGATCTCTATGCAGGAATTGGTTACTACACTCTACCCATTCTAGTCCACTCGCAGGCTGAGCATGTCCATTGTTGCGAGTGGAATCCCAATTCAGTCAGGGCTCTAGAATCTAATCTCAAGGACAATGGAGTCTCTGAAAGATGCTCGTTGTATTTCGGAGATAATCGAGTTACTGCGAACAATCTGCAAGGTATTGCAGACAGAGTAATTCTAGGTCTTCTACCATCGTCACAGGATGGTTATTCTGTGGCTATGCGAGCTCTATCTGAGTCGGGAGGGGTGCTGCACATACATGGGGTGGCGCCTGCAAAGAATCATCCTTCTTGGGCTGGGCAAGTAATGGATGAGTTGCGCTCTATCAATCCTAATCGAGACATTGCTGCTGGAGCGCCTATTCGTGTGAAGAGTTACGCTCCACACTGGGATCACGTAGTTCTAGACGTATCTGTCGAGTGATTCCGTCGAACTCAAGTTAAGCGACCTAGACCCATGCACATGGCAGGCGACTGGTTGGCACAGGCCGCTAGCGAATACAATGCGGATTCGATTGAGTCGAAGGATGCCTATCCAGCTCATATCCTGATACCAATAGATGCTCTGTCAGATATTCTGGAATGGACATTTCAATCCCTACCTGATGAGATTCTAGTTGGGATGGATGCAAATACATCTCTGCCGCATCGCGGCGATGTCGAAGATGCTCTACGCGGATCTGACTTTGAGGATGGGTTATTCTCTGGACAGGGATTTGTGCTCGGCAATCCCCATCTGGTGAACAGAGGAGACTCGTTCTCAGTCCATCATGTCCCAGAAGAGTGGATGGATGGACTGTTCGACAGTTCTCGCGGAGTTCGTGGAGGTCGCTTCTCGTTCTGGCTCCACACTCATCCCAATGCGCCAGCAATCCCGAGCGGTGCTGACGCTGAGTCGGCTCAATGGACCGAGGGTTGTGACATGATTCTGGGAGTTCGGTACTCTCCGGAGGGAATCTTGCCATGGCTAGATGGTGTCGAGGGTGAGCGTAGGGAACTTGTCCCGACCGAGAATGAACGTCCGATTCTAGGACGTGCTGTTACGGGGCATCTGATTCACGGTCTTGAGTTGATTGCTTTTCACCGAAGAGGTTTCGGAATCAATGTACTGCTAACCGATTCGACCGGGATTCCAATTGGATGGCACGATTTGGTTTGAATCAAGAATCCTCTTCCGGCACGAAGATTTGTTGGCGGTAGTACTCAAGTTCTGCAATGCTTCCTTTGATATCGTCGAGAGCCCTGTGGCCGGCAGGCTTGGTGGCTCTGGGTAGTTTGGGATACCACCTGTCTGCAAGTTGTTTTATTGATGTCACATCGACGCTACGATAGTGGAAGAATTCGTGTAATTCAGGCATGTAGCGTCTTAGAAATCTCCTATCTTGGCCTATGGTGTTTCCACACAGCGGTGGTTGGCCGTGCTTGCAGTGCTGACTGACGAATTCGAGAGTCAACTTCTCAGCCTCTGCCATTGGTATACCCTCAGTTCTTACTCTCTCGAGCAAGCCATTCTCTGTATGATGAGTGAGGTTCCAATCATCCATCTTTGCTAACTCTGATTCAGGCTGAGAAATTGCAATGGCTGGCCCGATGGCTACGATTTCGAGATCTCCTTCGGTTACAATTGTCGCAATCTCGATGATTGTGTTCTCATCCGGGTCAAGACCCGTCATCTCGAGGTCAATCCAGACCAGCCGCTCATCGACCATGTAATCGCCTCCGGCCGTTTGGTCTTATTGCTTCCCTTCCGTGGGCCACAATCATAGCATACGAGTGTCGGCGTCGGCCTATGGCGAAGATTGGATACGTCCAATTGCTAAGGGAAAATCGCCCCTTTAGACGCCTGTTCCTAGCTAATGAAATATCGTTCATCGGCGATTGGTTCACCGTCATTGCCTTGTTCATCCTCGCTGGAGAGGCTACGGATAACTCTCCATTGGCAATTGCAGGAGTACTGGCCTCGAGGAGTTTCTCTCTGGCAGCATTCACTCCATTTTCTGGAATGTTAGCCGACAGGTACTCTCGTCGTGGATTGATGATTCTGGCTAACCTGTCTTCACTATTGGTACTCGTAACAGTGTTATCGTTCGAACTTCTGGACAGTCTCACCTCGGTCTATGTGCTCGCTGTCGTGATGGTGGCTGCAAGGGCCGTCTTTGACCCAGCAGAGTACGCCTACCTGCCGAACATCTGCAATGAGGAAGAGTTGCTTACCGCCAATGCCCTTGCCTCAGGAGGGTGGTCGGTCGCGCTTGGACTTGGCTCTGCCATAGGCGGGCTGACCATCTCGGCCTATGGAATTGAGACGGCACTGTGGATTGACTGTGTAACCTTCGCTCTAGCAGCCATTGGAGTCATGACATTGCCTCCTGGCGGACCCGATAGTTCCGAACGGAGCAGCGTGGCTCCATCGGTGGTACTTGGTGAAATTACTGATGGCTGGAAATACATCTACTCCAATCCATCTATTCGTAGAATAGTATTCGCCAAGGGGTTGTGGGCATCCGGAGGAGGAGCTCAGGTTTTCCTTCTGATTCTGATTGGTATGGAGGCTGGTTTTGGAGAGGTTGCTGCTGGAGTGGGGGTATTATTCATGGCTCGTGGATTCGGGAGTGGATTCGGACCTTTGGCTGGACGTCCTCTGATGGAGAATGATTCTCTCAGACCGTATCTGATAGGACTAGCGGTAGGAGTCTGTGGTGCTTTCTACATCGCCGTTTCTGCAGTTGAATGGACTAAGTTCGTACTATTGCTGGTGTTTCTCTCCCATGCCGCAAGCGGGCTAAATTGGGTACTATCGACTACCTTCCTGCAAGAGAGATCTGATGACGAGTGGCGAGGCAGAGTTGCTGGGACAGACCATTTTGTCATCACACTCATGATGGGGATCTCTGCCATCAGTGCTGGATACATAATGGATGGCGGAATGCTTTCCCTCAGAGAAGTAATTGCACTCACGGGCATTGTACAGATTATTCTTGGAATAATTTGGGTATTCTTAATTTCTCCAAGGGAGAAGGAAATCCTAGACCAGACTCTGCAGACCGGTTAGTACTAGCAATGGTGCGATTGAGAAAACGACGTTGTTTAGCAGTGAGCGGCTAGAAGCCTTGACTCGCTCAGTAATTCTCCTTTGAATCTCTACATCGAAATTGTCTATCGCCTCACCTGCAGGTCCTCTGACCTGTTCCAAGGTTGTCTCAGCGAAATCGGCCGCTAAATCGAATAGGTTGTGTTTGAGTCTCTGCAATGGCCCATCCGGTGGTGCTGGGACATGCTCACCATCGACTGTGTGCTCCACATCAATGACATCTCTCCAAGGCCTTGGGACTTCGATATCTCCTACTCCCTTCAGAATCTCTCGCCCTACAACTGCCGCTTGGACTGCGACCTTGGCTGTGGTTAGATTGTACTTAGCGAGTAACTGAATGTCTCTGCGTGAGCGAGTGACCTTAGTGAAGTCGGTGATTATCCAAGCGGCGCCAGCAATTAGCAGCAGAGTGACTCCAATATCTGGTGTCTCTTCCCAACTTGGCCAGCCAATCGGGCCGAACCAGACTCTAGCTGTAATGGCAATGAGTGCAGGAAGTAGGAACGATAGTGCCTCATTGACTACAATTAGCCAGAATCCTTCAATCGGCAGTTTTCTCAATCTCTGAGAGAACCACTTCAGATGTTTCGTTCGCTCACCAGGTGGTGCGTATGTATTCACTAAGTCGATTAGTGGAGGAACTACGAAAATCAGACGCAGAACAAATGGGATGATGAGAATGAGAAGATAGGCGTCCCACGGTGAAGCCGGGGGCAGACTGGGGAAGGCAATCGCCTCTGCCATTGCAACTCTCTAGACTCCGTGCCTCATCAACATCACTACGGCGCTGACATCATCGTGTTGCGACCGAAAGGGCCGACCGAGCCATGATTACTACCAAAATGGCTGAGCCGATTAGGGCTCCAGCCAAAGGAGGTGATGTTCTGACGAGCATTAGACAAAAGCCGGTGATTCCGCATGAATAACTGACTAACTCACAGCGCGATGCTAGGATTACGACCGAGGACGGAACCATTACGGAACTGGAGTATTCCCTAATCATCCTACTCAGTAGTATGTACAATCCCTGGAATGGGATTGCAATACAGAACAGGGCCAACGCTACTAGGAGTAGTTCTGGATTGTCGTCGGTCTTCAGATCGCTTCCCTTCCAAAACAGATTACTCAAGCCCACACTAAGAAGACCTGTGTGAATCAGAGCAGAGGTGGTTGAGACTGTTGTCGCTTCCACCGAATCCGGAACCATGCGAGCGCTCGGCTTCGAAGCACAGTTGAAGATTACCCTGACTGAGTGGGCTCAGACGGCGTTCCTAGGAATGCGCTTGCCTACCCAGCGCTTCCAGATAGGAGGTATGAGACAGGGCCACCAGCATGCGTAGTAACCGGCAGGGAGTTCGGGTGCATCTGGGTGGGGTCGAAGTTGCCAGAAGGGAACACTTGCCCTGATGTGGTGATCAGAGTGGCGAGTCAACTCGAGGAGTGACCATCGTGACCATCTCGCCTCAGTATTCCATGACTGCATCTCGGTCTGGCGCTCGTCTAGTGCTCTTCTGAGGCCCCAGTGGCGGATGTAGTTGACATACTCAAGAGTCAGTATTGCAATTGCAGATGCGATAATCCAGCCTACCGCCATAATCTGACCATTAGGCAAAGCGAGCATTGTCCCTAGAGCAGCAATCTGGATTGTAAGTCCCTGATATGATGGATTTCTGATTCCTGTCCTGCCCTTCTTTGCATGAACTCTCACAGAGGAAATGAACTGACCGGGGATAGTCCTAATCCAGAATGACCACAATCCCTGATCTTCGGTCGCGCTTGCTGGGTCATTTTCTGTGGCTACCCACTTGTGGTGGTTATGATTGTGTTCTGTGGTAAAGTGAGGGTAATGAATGCTGAACAACAGTAGTCTAGCCAGACGCCAGCCCGGGCTCTTCGGCTTCTTGTGTCCTAACTCGTGGGCCGTGACTATAGCTGATGCAGCAGCAGAGAGTCCTGTTGAGAGCGCTGCTAGAATCAGCCAAAGAGAAATTGATTCTTCAAGAAATGCAAATCTAAAGAAGGTGGCTAGAACAATGAAATGGACGATTCCATGAACCCACAGAAGAGTCTCAAAGGGAAGTCCTGATTCTCTAGGGGGGCGCGGTTGCTTAGACTCGCCCATGACGATATCCAAGATAGGTCCGACGCCCCAGACGAAAATCACACCCATCGCGGTGTAGGCCCCACCCAGCAAGTTGCCCACGATGACGATTATCGGGTTCACGAGCCCGAGCAAATGCACTGCCCACGGCTCGGGACTCGGCTGAACAGTCTCAGTCATACAGAGGTGCGTGCTTGGCTCTGGTCTTAGCGATTTTCGGAGCCACGACCATTCTGCAATACGGATTGCCTGGATTGTTGGTGAAGTAGTCGTGATGATAATCTTCAGCTACGAAGAAATTGATTAGTGGGCTGACCTCAGTTACAATTGGTGCATCAAAAAGAGAGGATGCTTTTCCTATAGCATCCTCAATAATTGACTTCTGCTCATTATCAGAGTAGAATACTACGCTTCTGTATTGAGGTCCGATATCGTTACCCTGGCGATTTAATTGAGTTGGGTCATGACAGGTGAAGAAGACCTCTAGTAGGGTTTGAGTATCAATGACATCTGTATCGAAAGTAACTCTCACTACCTCTGCATGTCCGGTGCGCTTACCACAGACCTGTTCATAGGTTGGGTTCTCTACATCTCCACCAGAATAGCCAGGAATAACCTCGCTAACTCCTCGCAGTCCCTTCAGCGCACCCTCGACACACCAGAAGCATCCGCCACCCAGAACGATGCTTTGCATGGCCTCACCTTCGGTAATTGGGCGCTTCGCGAGTAATCTCAACATCGTGTACGTGACTCTCGGAAAGACCTGCGTTGGTGATTCGAACGAAGTTGCAGTTCGACTTCATCTTGGAGATAGAACCGTTACCGGTATATCCCATGGAAGATCGCAGGCCTCCGACCATCTGATAGATTACATTGTCAACTGGCCCTCTTGCAGGCACTCTGCCCTCTATTCCTTCTGGAACATACTTGCGAGTATCTCCCTGCTCAGACTGGAAATATCTGTCATGTGCTCCTTCACTCATGGCACCAACAGAACCCATTCCTCTGTAGACTTTGTATGAGCGCCCCTGATACAGAATAGTCTCACCGGGAGACTCATCGGTCCCTGCTAGAACAGAGCCGGCCATTACACAGTCAGCACCAGCAGCAATCGCCTTGGCAATATCTCCACTGTACTTGATGCCGCCATCTGCAATCACTGGGATGTCATTCTTGTCGCACTCTGAGACGACTCCTAAAACTGCAGTGAGTTGTGGAACTCCCACACCCGAGACAATTCTTGTAGTACAAATAGAGCCGGGGCCTATACCGACCTTGACGGCATTCGCTCCCGCATCCACCAGCATATCAGCAGCAGCGCCGGTCGCGATGTTACCCGCGACTATCTGCGCCTTGTCGGGTGCTTGGCTGCGAATTTCTCTGACCGTGTCTATTACTCCGTGCGAGTGCCCGTGAGCAGTATCTACGACAACAGCGTCCGCTCCCGCCTCGAATAGTGCGAGGGCTCGCTCGACTCCTTTATCCCCAGTTCCGGTGGCAGCCGCGACTCTCAATCGACCTTGTCTGTCCTTACAAGAGTCTGGATTGTCGCGGCTTCGCTGGATGTCGCGCACCGTCATCATGCCAGCACATCCTCCGTCATCATCGACTACGACGAGTTTCTCGATTCGGTGCTTGTGCAGGAGTCGCTTGGCCTCCTCAGAGTCCACACCTTCGGGGACGGTAACGACATCTGTGGTCATCATCGTCGAGACCTCGACGGAATCATCCGAAACGAATCTGATATCGCGATTGGTGATGATTCCGACTAGAATGCCTGAATCATCCACAACTGGGAACCCGGAAAATCCGTTCTGTGATTTGATGCGGCGCAACTCACCTATGCTACTGTTCGGAGATACGGTGACGGGATCTAAGACTAGGCCAGACTCGAATCGCTTGACGCGATAGACCTCAGCAGCCTGAGCCTCAGCGCTCATGTTTCGGTGGATGACTCCGATTCCACCTGCCTGTGCCATGGAGATTGCCATGTCACTCTCGGTGACGGTGTCCATCGCCGCGGAAATCAATGGTATGTTGAGTCTAATCGAGTCCGTGAGCCTCGAGGAGATGTCGACTTCGGCCGGCAGGACGGCCGACTCTGCTGGCATCAGAAGGACGTCATCGAAGGTCAGAGCTTCCGGTATGCCGTCTTGCGCCATTAGGTATGGCCTATGGCACCCATACTTCAACGATTCGTAAATAGGAGGTTTTGCTAAGAAATGGTGTGGAAATTGTGAGTTTCAGATTGCGAGATTATGATACTCTATCCGACGGATTCAAGAACCTCTCTTCGCCGGCCGCCGAATGAGGAAAGTATGTTCGAGTTGGTGATGGTTGGCTGGCGAGAGTGGGTAGGCATACCAGAGCTCGATGATGAGCCGTTGCTAGCCAAGATGGACACAGGTGCATGGTCGAGTACATTGCACGCCAGCGAGATCGAGATTATTGAGTCAGATCTAGAGAACATAGTGAGGTTTCGACTCAGTGAGAATAGCGATTGGATTGAGCGCCCGGTCTCCGGTTGGAGGAGAATTCGCGACACTGGCGGACATGAGACTCTTCGACCAGTGATTCGCACGACTCTTGAGATGGCAGGAATTGACTTCGACATCGAGTTGTGCCTCAAGGACCGTTCTCTAATGCGTCACAGGCTGATCCTAGGTCGCAGATTCCTACGCGGCAACTTCTGCGTCCATCCGGGTCGTGAGTGCATCCATCCAAGTGATAGAACCATTCCTAGAATAACCATTGGAA
>CEUQ01034890.1_pt1 | contig 10894 bp, 4 predicted proteins | sample 361491 | NCBI WGS metagenome assembly CEUQ01 (sample SAMEA2622796, study PRJEB7988) | marine metagenome | biome: marine biome (ENVO:00000447); feature: marine epipelagic mixed layer (ENVO:xxxxxxxxx); material: "saline water (ENVO:00002010), including plankton (ENVO:xxxxxxxx)" | depth 120 m | reverse complement strand
CTGCTATAATAACTGATCAGATTAGAATATTGAATGCGAAGAATTTTGTCTCTGGAGTAACTTCTAGTACAAATGCATATTATTCTTTTGTTGGATTAACAAATCCTACTGATATCGCAACTGATTGGAATACAACTCCCCCTTCTCCCAAAGATAGTTTTGTGGAAGAAAATGATTATTGGGATAATATGATTGCATTGAAGAAAATAAATTCAGAAGATGCAAAACAAGTTGTCACTAAAAGAGTATGGTCATCGGGTACTACTTATGACATGTATAGAGGTGATTATAGCAGAACCAATACTGCTCCCGTTTCAGGTGCAACTAATTTATATACTGCAACTTATTATGTTATAAACAGTGATTATAGGGTTTATGAATGTCTTCAAAATGGTACTGATCCTGATAATCCTAATGGCAGACCTTCATTGGATGAACCAACATTTACTGATTTAGAACCAAGATCTGCTGGTAGTAGTGGTGATAATTATATTTGGAAATATCTTTATACAATCAAACCTTCCGATATTGTAAAATTCGATTCTACGGATTTTATGCCTGTTCCTGCAGATTGGGAAACTAGTAGTGATAATGCTGCAGTTAGAGATAATGCAGTAGATGGATCTATTAAAATTGTAACAGTTACTAATAGAGGAGTAAGTATTGGTCCTGTTGGTGGTACTGAATATCGGAATGTTCCTATTAAAGGAGATGGATCTGGTGCAGAATGTACGATTACAACAACTAATGATCAACAAGTTGATACTATAGTTGTTTCTAAACAAGGTTCTGGATACACTTATGGAAGTGTTGATTTAGAAGCAGGTTCTGTTCCTACAGGAAGCACTAGACCTTTGTTTGATGTTATTATATCTCCTCAAGGTGGACATGGTTCTAATATTTACAGAGAACTTGGTGCATATAATGTTCTACTATATTCTAGAATTGAAAATGATAATGAAAATCCAGATTTTATAACTGGTAATGATATTGCAAGAGTAGGTGTTGTATGTAATCCTCAACAGTTTGATTCAACTTCACTTATGAGTGCTGATAAAGCAAGTGCTCTTTCTGCTTTAAGATTAACTGGAACTGGTTATAGTTCTGCTACATTTACTTCAGATTCATATGTTACTCAGACAATTGCGACAGGATCCACTGCAGTAGGAAGAGTTGTTAATTATGATCCAACTACAGGAGTGTTAAAGTATTGGCAAGATAGAACTCTTGCTGGTTTTAATACTGTTGGAACAGCAGTAACAGAACCTCAGTATGGGTTTAATAAAAATGCATTTACTGCTTCTCCTAGTACTGGAGGAAATGTTCAAATTACTCCTTCATCTGGATCTACTTTAGAAATTGACACTGGATTTACAGGTCTATCTACAGTAATAAATAATAGAACATATTATCTTGGTCAAAGTTTTACTGACGGTATTGCTAATCCAGAGGTTAAAAAATACTCAGGAAATATCATTTACGTTGATAATAGACCAGCTATTACTCGGTCAACAAACCAAAAAGAAGATATTAAAATAGTATTGCAGTTCTAAAAAATCATGCCACAGCAAACCAACTTAAATGTAGCCCCATATTTTGACGATTATGATCCGTCTAATGATTTTTATCGGGTATTATTTAAGCCAGGATATCCTGTTCAGGCTAGAGAATTAACAGCTCTTCAGTCTATATTACAGAATCAAATTGAAAAATTCGGTCAACATTTTTTTAAAGAAGGTGCAAAAGTAATACCTGGTAATACTGGATATAATCGTATATATTATGGTATACAGATTAATAATAATTATCAAGGAGTTCCTGTATCTGCATATGCGGATCAATTAATTGGGACAAAAATAACAGGTCAAAGATCTGGTGTAAGTGCTGTCGTAGATAAAGTTTTATTAGCAGAAGATTCTGAAAGGGGTCAACTTACTCTTTACATAAATTATCTAACATCTAATACAGCAAATAATTCAACTCAAGTATTTTCGGATGGAGAAGAATTAACATGTTCAGAAATAATAACTTCAGGATTATTAGGTAATACTGCAATTGCTGTTGGATCTCCTTTTGCCATTACAGTGGCAAATGATGCTGCTGTAACTGGATCATCATTTCAGATTCAAAATGGAGTATATTTTGTTCGTGGACAATTCTGTAATGTAAATCAAGAAACTCTTATTCTTGATCAATATAATAGTGCTCCAAGTTATAGAGTAGGTCTATTTGTAAATGAGGAAATAATAAATGCTGATATAGATGAGAGTTTAAATGATAATTCACAAGGATTTAATAATTATTCTGCTCCTGGTGCAGATAGATTAAAAATATCTTTAAGTTTGTTTAAAAAATCATTAGATGATTTTGATGATAATTCTTTTATTGAATTAGCAACTATTGGAGGAAATCAAGAACCTGGTGTTTTAAAAACACAAAGAAAAGGTGCAGGTGGAGGAGCAGTTTTAGGGGGAACCTCACCTTATTCATCTAACTTTGATTTAACTGATACTCTTGCAAGAAGAACATTTGACGAAAGTGGTAATTATGATGTAAAACCTTTTGATGTCACTCTTTTAGAATCATTAGATGATAATATTGGAAATAGGGGAGTATTTAAAGCAGGTCAATTTACACCAGGTGGAGAAACTCCAAGTGATGATTTAGCATTATATAAACTTTCTCCAGGTAAAGCTTATGTGAAGGGTTATGAGATTGAAACACTTAATCCAACATTTCTTGATGTACCAAAACCAAGAGATGTAAAAACATTAAAAGATCAATCAATAATTTATAATACTGGTCCAACACTTAAAATAAACAGTGTCTTTAGAACCCCGACAGTAGGTATTGGTAGTACATATGTTCTAAGTTTAAGGGATCAAAGGGTTGGTGTTAACTCAGAAACTGTTCAAGGTAAAGAAATTGGTCTTGCTAGGGTATATGATTTTAGACTTGAATCAGGTACTTATGAAGTTGCAGATTCTGATAAGCAAAAAAATCAATGGGATCTTTCTTTATATGATGTTCAATCTTTTAGTGAAATAGAATTAAATCAATCTATCACTCAATCTGTTCCTGCTTTTATTGAAGGAAAGGATAGTGGTGCTACTGCTTTTCTTGTAAATTCTGTTAGTGCTGGAGTAGCTTTAACAGTATATGAGAAAAATGGTAATTTTATTACTAATGAGCAATTAATTATTAATGGTATTGATAATGGAAGAACTGCGATAGGTATTACGAATTATACCATTTCTGATGTTCAATCCGTTTATGGGACTGATGATAATAATATTGGTCTTAATACCTTTAGTGCAAACGTAATTCCTTCTACATTATTTAATGTAGGTGTTGCTACTGTTGGTGTAGATAAGGGAGCTGCTGGAACTAAAATACAAAGTAGTAATCCAAATTTTCCTGGAATTACTACTATAGGTAATCTTATTTCATATAGTGATCTTGCAATATCTGAAGATCCTATTTTATCAAGAGTAATTAGTGTTGGAACTGATAATGTTACTGTTGTAGGTGTTACTACAGTAAGTGGCATATGTAATGGTGGATTACCAACAACTGCCTCTGGTATTACCAGTGTAACTCCATTTTTAAGTGTAAGTGATTTAAAAGTTTTAGCAACTCAATTAGATAGTTCTAGTGATAATACATTATATACTCGCCTTTCTAAGAGAAATGTATCTGATGTTGATTTAACAGGTGCATCAGTTGTTATAAGGAAAACATTTGCTGTTAATATTAGTAGTGGTAGATTAGAAACTCCTCTTCCAACAATAGATACTAGTGAAACTTTCCAACCATTTACTGCCAAGAGATATTCTTTGATTGGTGCAGATGGTAAGACTCATGAATTAACAGCAGATCAATTTGATTTTGGAAGTGGAAATACTTGTCAGATTCGTGGTTTAAGTGATCCTCCTGCTGCAAATAAAGGAGCAACGTTGATTGCTACTATTAAGAAGCAAAAACCAAAAGCAAAGGAAAAAATAAGAAATAGAGTTAAGTCATTAGTTGTTAATTACTCTAAAGATGCTGCTTCTGGAATTGGAACTACTACATTAAATGATGGATTAACATATGGAAATTATCCATATGGAACAAGAGTTCAAGATAAGAATATATCTATAAATGATGCTGATATTATAGAGGTATTATCAGTTTTTGAATCAGCAGATACAAGTGATCCATCATCACCTAAACTTACTCTTTCTTCTATTGTTACTCAATCAACTACAACTAATGAATTGATAGTTGGTGAGCAAATCATAGGTCAATCTAGTGATGCTGCAGCTATAGTTGCAGAAAAACCTAGTGATAGTGTAATTAGTGTAATTTATCAAAATGAGCATTTATTTAAAGAAGGAGAAACTGTTCAATTCCAAGAATCTGGTGCTAGTGCAATACTTTCATCATTAGATTCTCCAAGTTTTGACATATCTCCAAATTTCTCATTTGTTGATGGTCAGCAATCCACTATTTACAATATAGGTCAGATTAAGAGAAAGTCTGATTCAGATTCTCCAACTAGAAAGATGAAAATATACTATTCTAATGGATCTTTTGATTCTGGAGATAATGGTGATTTTATAACTGTTAATTCTTATGATCAGTATGATTATGGTATAGATATTCCAAAAATTGATGATATTTCTAATTCAGATATAATTGATATTAGACCTAGAGCAAGTGCTGTTTCTTCTATTTCTGAAGGAGATAGATCTCCTCTTGAATTCAAAGGAAGAAACTTTAATGCATCTGGAAATTCTTCTCCTAATATTTTAGGATCTGATGAATCATTATTAACTGATTTTTCATTCTATCTTGGAAGAATTGATAGAATATTCTTAAGTAAAGAGGGGCAGTTCCAAATAAAATATGGAGATCCTGCAGAAGATCCACAAAAACCTGTTCCAGTAGATGGTGCTATTGAGATAGCAACTGTTAGACTTCCACCCTATCTTTATAATGTTGCTGGAGCTCAAATTGATTTCTTAGATCGTAAGAGATTTACGATGTCTGATATCAAAAATCTTGAAAATAGAATTAAAAATCTTGAGTATTATACCACTCTTTCTTTATTAGAAACTAATACAGCAAATATGTTTGTTGCTGATGGTGATGGATTGAATAGATTTAAATCTGGTTTCTTTGTGGACAACTTTACTGGATTTAAGACTCAAGAGCAAGCAACTCCTATTAATAATAGTATTGACACAAAAAATAAAGAACTAAGACCAAGACATTATACTAATTCTGTTGATTTAATTTTTGGACCAGTTGTTGGTAATGATCCTACTGATGATCTTAAGTTTTCAACAATTGAAGGTATTAATGTAAGAAAGAAAAGTGATATTATAACTTTAGATTACTCTGAAGTTGAATGGTTAAAACAGAGTTTTGCAACTAGATCAGAAAGTGTTACTCCTTTCTTAATTAGTTTCTGGCAAGGAACTATGGAGATTACTCCAGCTTCTGATACATGGGTTGATACTGCTAGATTGCAACCAAAAGTTATTAATGTTGAGGGTGACTATCAATCAGTCTTTAACCGAATGGTTGATAATGGTGAGATAGACGAACAAACAGGATTTGGTCCTGTTGTATGGGGTTCATGGCAGACTACATGGACAGGAACAACCACTAATGATACTAATAGAGATACTGTTATTTCTAATCAAACCCGTGTCTTTGGAATGGGTGGTTGGATTAATAACTTTAGTGGTGGATTTGGAAACCCTGCTAGAAGAATTAGAGAAACTGTTAATAGAGTAAGTAGAGAAACAACAAGAACAACAACTCAACAAGGTGTTGAAAATAGAACAGGTTCTCAGACACTAATTACTGAATCATTTGAGAGAACCTCTGTTGGTGATAGAGTTGTAAGTAGAGATCTTATTCCATTCATGAGGTCTAGAAATATTGAATTTATTGCTAAGAGGGTTAAACCTTTAACTAGACTTTATGCTTTCTTTGATGGTCAAGATGTTACCAAATATTGTGTACCTAAAGTCCTTCAAATTTCTATGACATCTGGAACTTTCCAGGTTGGTGAAAAGGTTGTTGGAATGGTTAATCCAACTGGTCTTAGTCAAATAACTGCTGACAGCACACCAGGAATTACTTTTAGGGTTGCACAATCAAACCATAAAGAAGGTCCATATAATGTTCCTACTAAAGTTTATGCAGAAAATCCTTATACTAATCAAGCATTCCCTGCATCTTATTCTTCTACTTCTAATATATTGAATGTAGATACATTCTCATTGTCTAATGAACCACAAGGGGAATATTTTGGTTGGGTTCAAGAAGGAATGGTTTTAAGAGGTCAATCTAGTGGAGCAATAGCCACCATTGATGATGTACAACTTCTTTCTGATATTGGTGCATTCTGTGGTGGTTCTTTCTATATTCCTAATCCTAACAATATCAGTTTCCCAAGATTTGAGACAGGAAGCAAAACTCTTACATTAACTAATGATCCAGATAATAATCCTGATAATGCTACAACTGTCACTGATGAAACATTTACATCTGCTGGAACATTAGAAACTGTTCAGGAAAATATCGTTTCTGTTAGGAATGCAAGACTTGAACAAAGACAACAATTCCAAGAAAGAAATGTTAATAGAAGTCTTGGAACCGAAGTTGTAGGAAGCACTGTGATTTCTGAAAGTGTAAATCAACAAATTATTGGATGGTATGACCCTCTTGCACAGTCCTTCTTAGTTGAGGATGCTGGTGGAATATTTGTTACTAAATGTGATATCTTCTTTAGAACAAAAGATGATATGGATATACCTGTGGTATTCCAAATTAGATCTATGAAGAATGGATTGCCCACACAACATGTACTTCCTTTCTCTGAAATTGTATTAGACCCTGCAGAAGTTAATATTTCAGCAGATGGATCTGTTGCAACTACAGTTGAATTTAAAGCACCTGTTTATCTTGAAGGTGATAATACTGAATATGCTGTTGCTTTAGCATCTAACTCTACTAAGTATAGTGTTTATATTTCAAGAATAGGAGAAACTGATATATTAACTGATACATATATTTCCAATCAACCATACTTAGGTTCACTCTTTAAGTCGCAAAATGCTTCTACATGGGAACCAAGTCAGTGGGAAGATTTGAAATTTACAATGTATAGAGCAGACTTTGAAACATCAGGTACTGTTGAATTCTATAGTCCAGAACTTACTGAAGGAAATAACCAAATTCCTACATTAGCACCAGATTCATTAGTTCTTGGTTCTAGAAAAATAAGAGTTGGTCTTGGAACAACTGTTGGTGATAGTTATGAGATGGGTAATATCATCATTCAGGATGGAACAATGGCAGAAGGTAATATTGTTGGATCAGGTGGATCCATTACTCCATCTGGTTTGAGTATTACTAGTGCTGGTATTGGATATACACCTCTTGATGGTAATCAAACCTTCAGCAGTGTAAATTTAGTTACAGTTACTGGTACTGGAAGAGGAGCCGTTGCTGATGTCTATGTTAATAATGGTGTTGCAGCTGCTGCTACAATTACTTCTGGTGGTACAGGATACTCTGTGGGGGATGTACTTGGTATAACCACTATTGGACTTTCTACTGGTGGTAGTGGAACTGTTGGACGTAATGCTAGATTTAGTATTACTGGTATTGGAATGACCAATGAATTAACTATTGATGGTGTTCAAGGTGAGTTTGTTGTTGGTACTGCTAATACTTTATTCTATACAAATAGTTCTGGTATTAAGACTGAACTTGGATATGTTAATGGTGGTGATGTTCAGATTAGTTCTATCGATGTAGAATCTGATGGTTTACATATTAAAGTCAATCATAAGAATCATGGAATGTATTCTACTCAAAATAGAGTTAAAATATCAAATGCTCAGTCTGATATTAAACCAAGTAAATTGAGTATTGCTTTAGAAACTGGTAATGAATCTTCATTTAGTGTTGATGATGGTTCTGTCTATGAAAATTTTGAAAATGTTGGAGTTGGTACAACTAATAGGGGATATGTGAAAATTGGAAAAGAAATTGTTGAGTATAATAATGTAACTGGTAATGTAATTACTATCTCTGCTAGAGGAGATGATAAAGTTGAATATTCTGTAGGAACTCCTGTTTATAAGTATGAACTTGGTGGAGTTAGTCTTAAGAGAATTAACACAACTCATGGACTTTCAACTTCTACATCAACATCACCTACTGGATCAATTGCATTTGATTCATATAATATAAAACTTGATATGACTGGAATTGGCACTATCAATGATGATAGAAGTAATGATGTTGGATTCCCCAAATTATACTTAAATAAAACTAAATCATGTGGAGGATATGAAATAAAGGCAACACAAAATATGCCATTTGAAATTATTACTCCAATTGTTCAAAATGTTACTACTACAGGAACTACTTTGGGATGTGAGGTAAGAACTACTTCTGCTGCAAGTATTAGTGGAGATGAAACTCCATATATTGATGAAGGATTTGAATCTATTGCAATAGGTGAACCAAATTATCTTGATACTCCAAGAGCAGTTTATTCTAAGATTAATGAAGATGAAAAATTGGATCAAGTTGAGGGTAATAAATCTCTTCAAATGAGATTAACTCTTGCAACTACTGATAATAAAGTAAGTCCAGTAATTGATGCACAAAGAGTGAGCACTATACTTACAAATAACAGAGTTAATAGTGTTGTTAGTAATTATGCTACAGATAGTAGAGTAAAATCTATTACCAATGATCCTACTGCTTGCCAATATATCACTAAGGAACTTCAATTAGAAAATGCTGCTACATCAATCAAGATAGTATTATCAGGTCATACTAATCCTGATGCGAATATAAGAGCATTCTATGCTGTTGGAAATGATCCTGGATTTGAACCAATATTTACACCATTCCCAGGTTATAGTAACTTAAATAGTAGAGGTGAAATAATTACTGCACAAAATAGTGATGGATTATCTGATTCATTAGTTACTCCATCAAGTCAATATGGTTTTGGTGATAATGCAGCATTTAAAGAGTATACATTTACTGCAGATACTTTACCTTCATTTAGATATTATAGAATCAAACTTCTATTAACATCAACAAGTCAAGTATTTGTTCCGAAGGTTAAAGATCTACGTGTAATGGCTCTTGCTTAATATGGAACCTTACAACATTGAAGGACATAAGGATCTCGCAAGGGATCCTCATACTGGTACACTTATTAATGTAAATTCTTTGGATTATCAACATTACGTTGCATCTAGAAATGCAAAAAATTTAAAAAATGAAAGGGTGGAATCTATGGAGCAAGATCTTGCCAATTTAAAAGGTGAGATTGGTGAAATCAAATCTCTATTAAAGGAACTGGTAAATGGCAAGTAAAAATTTAACATTTGATCCTTCAGCAGGTGTGCCATATGCTGCCAATTTAGCACTTTATACTGGTACAGATTTTAAAACTACTTTTACTGTAGTTGATACTTCTGATGTTGCCTTTGATTTTCAAGGATTAACTACAACATCTGTTTGGACAGGATCTGCTCAAATGCAAAAAAGTGCAGGAGTAGCAGCAACAACAGTTGCAGCAGGAACTTTTAGTGTAGGATTTACAAGTGCTGGTGGTGGTATATTTGACATTTCTATGGGGTCAACAGCAACTACAAGTCTTTCAGAAGGAAGATATGAATATAACGTTTTAGTAAGTTCTGGAGCATCAATTTATAATATAGTAAATGGAAATATCATGGTTTATACTGGCATAGCTTCAGCACCATAAATACATCAAGGGGTAATTGTATAAATGGCATCTCCATCAAGTAGATCAGAATTAGCAGATTATTGTAGAAGGCAACTGGGTGCTCCCGTGCTGGAAATTAATGTCGCTGATGAGCAAGTAGATGATATAATAGATGATGCAGTTCAATACTTTCAGGAGAGACATTTTGATGGTGTTGCTCAGGCGTATTTAAAATATAAGATAACTCAAGATGATATTGATCGAGGAAGAGCCTCGATGGAAACTAATAAAAAACAAACTGGAATAACAACTACAACTGCAACTGCTGATATTGCTGGTACGGATGTAACTTTTAGTTATTATGAAAATAGTAATTTTTTACAAATTCCTGCATCTGTTATTGGTGTAACAAAGATATACCATTTTGATGGTACTAACACCATGACAAATAATATGTTTAGTGTTAAGTATCAGATGTTTTTGAATGACATTTATTATTGGGGTAGTACTGAGTTGTTGACATATGCAATGACTAAGACATATCTTGAAGATATTAATTTTTTATTGACAACAGAGAAGCAAATAAGATTTAATAAAAGAATGGATAGATTATATCTTGATATTGATTGGGGTAGTGTTTCTAAGGATGATTACTTGGTTATTGATTGTTTTAGACAACTTGATCCAAATGATTATGCTAGAGTTTGGAATGATTCATTCTTAAAGAAATATACTACTGCTTTATTAAAAAGACAATGGGGGCAAAATTTATTAAAGTTTCAAGGAGTTAAATTACCTGGAGGAGTAGAGTTAAATGGTAGACAAATCTATGATGATGCAGAAAAGGATTTAGAAATCATCAGAGAACAAATGTCCAATACTTATGAACTTCCTCCACTTGACATGATAGGATAATGGCACTTAATCCATTCTTTCAACAAGGTGCAAGATCTGAACAAAATTTAGTTCAGGATTTAATCAACGAACAGTTGAGGATGTATGGTGTTGAGATACATTATCTTCCTAGAAAATATATGGAAGAAAAGACGGTAATAAGAGAAGTAGTTAAATCTAAGTTTGATGATTCATATCCATTAGAAGCATATATTGACAACTTTGATGGTTATGCAGATA
>CEUQ01057434.1_pt1 | contig 10905 bp, 9 predicted proteins | sample 361491 | NCBI WGS metagenome assembly CEUQ01 (sample SAMEA2622796, study PRJEB7988) | marine metagenome | biome: marine biome (ENVO:00000447); feature: marine epipelagic mixed layer (ENVO:xxxxxxxxx); material: "saline water (ENVO:00002010), including plankton (ENVO:xxxxxxxx)" | depth 120 m | reverse complement strand
CCTTTAAAAAAATATTATCTTTAGTTAAGGATTTGAGAATCCATAATCAAGATAAGCCCATTGTACTCATGGGTTACATGAATAATTTTCTTTCTCAAGGAGAGAGTCTTTTCAAAAAAATAAAAAAGGCTGGAGTTGATGGTTTGATAATTGTGGACCTACCCTACGAAGAAAGCGAATTTTTTTATAATAAACTTAAAGATATTGATTTGGATTTAATCAGGCTAATTTCTCCCACAACTCCCAAAAAAACAATTGAAAAAATAGTGAAATTTTCTAGTGGTTTTCTCTATTATGTCTCTTTTAGGGGAGTAACGGGCGCTAAACTTTCAAATTTTAAAGAAGTGCAAGATAAGGTTAAATACATCAAATCAAAAACAAAAATTCCGGTTGTGGTAGGATTCGGAATAAAAGAAGGTGAGATAGCACAAAAAATGTCAAAAATATCTGATGGTGTAGTTATTGGAAGTAGATTAATAGATATTATTCAACAAAATAATTTTAGATTGAATACCTCGCTGAACCTTCTAGAAAAATCTTTAAAGAAATTTAGAAGAGATGTTAGAAAAAGATGAAAAAATGGTTTGATAAAATTCTTCCTTCTTTTATTAGACAAAATCCTGAAGAGAGACCTAGTCCGATTCCTCAAGGACTATGGCAGAGTTGTCCAAATTGTAATGAAATAATTTATGGACCAGATTTAGAAGAAAATTTTTATGTTTGTTCAAACTGTGATCATCATATAAGAATAGGTGCAAGACACAGATTGAGCTATTTTTTTGATAATAACGAATATCAAGAAATTTCAGAAAGTATTGAAACTAAGGATTGGTTAGATTTTAAAGATACTAAAAAGTACAAAGATAGAATTTCAGAATCCAAAAATAAAATAAACGAGAAAGAAGCCATTATTTCTGCATACGGTAAAGTGAAAGATAGAGAAATGGTAGCGGCAGCGTTTGAGTTTAGATTTATGGGAGGATCAATGGGCTCAGTGGTAGGTCAAAAATTTACTGACTCAGTTTATTGTGCAGTTGAGAAGAAGTTACCTTTTGTTTGTTTTTCTACCAGTGGAGGAGCAAGAATGCAGGAATCACTCGTTTCTCTGTTTCAGATGGCAAAAACAGCAGCGGCCCTCAATGACCTCAAGCAAGCAAGATTGCCTTTCATATCAGTCTTAACCGACCCAATTTACGGTGGTGTTGCAGCAAGTCTAGCCATGTTGGGAGACGTCAATATAGCTGAACCGAAAGCTCAGGTTGGATTTACGGGACCAAGAGTTATTGAGCAAACTGTTAGAGTAAAACTACCTGAAGGTTTTCAGAAAAGTGAATTTCTTTTAAAGCATGGAATGATCGATATGATTGTTTCTAGATCTGAAATGAAAGAAAAAATATTTAACTTAGTATCAAAATTATCCCCAAAGATTGACGAAGCTTGAAGCTTGGATAAGCAAATTCCTCTTTTCTGAAGATAACTCTGAAAAGGGTCTTAGAAATCCTCAGAAGGTTTACGATCTTCTCAGAATTCAACCCAAGGGAAAGATTATTCTTATATCTGGCACCAATGGAAAAGGAACCATAGGCGAAATATTAACTCAATTTGGTTTACAAAAAGGTTTAAAAGTTGGCACTTTTTCTTCACCTCACTTAATACGAATCAATGAAAGAATAAAAATAAATGGGGAGCCGATAAAAGATGATTTATTTTTGAACTCCTTAGAAAGCGTGAAAAGAGTAAAAGGAGATATCCCTTTAAATTTTTTTCAATATCTAGCTTTGGCCATGATGAAAATTTTTAATGATGAGGACGTTGATCTTTGGATTATAGAAATAGGCATTGGAGGAAGGTTAGATCCAACCAACGTTTTAAAAGCAGATTTGTCCATCATCTCAAATATTCAACTTGATCACGAAGAAATTTTAGGAAAAGGAATAGAAAATATTGCTAAAGAAAAAGCAGGAATCATTAAAAAAAACAAACCCTTTATTTTGGGGCAATCTCATATGCCAAATTCACTAAAAAAAGAAATTAAGATTAAAAATTCTCAGGTATTTAGCTATGAGAAAGATTTCAAAATAATGAAATCAAAAAAAAGTATTCAATACATTGATCATACTTATCAATTAAAAATATCTAATACTGAGATTTTAGATCCATCATCTGTCGCAGTTTCAATAAAATCTTTTGATTGCTTAGAAATTGATATTACAGAGAAACAAATTCAAAAAGGACTAGATTCATTTTCTTTAAAGGGAAGGTGTGAAGTTATTTCAAAAGATCCGTTTATATTGATTGATGTATGCCATAACCTGTCTGCTCTTGAAAAATTAAAAAAAAGAATCCTAGATGGTATGGAAGGAAAAAAAACTGCCGCAATTTATGCATCATCAAAGGATAGCTATGATCTCATATCTCCGCTTAAAGAAATGGTTGATTGTTGGTATTTTCCTAGGTGTAAAGAAAATAGATTAGTTAATCCAGAGAAGTTTATATCTTTTGTTGATGATAAAAAAATTGGTTCCTATGGAAAAAGCTTAGAAATCACTTACGAGAATATAAAAAGTAAAAGTGAATTCGACGCGATAATTGTTTATGGATCTTTCTATTTAGTCGGGGAGTTTCTAGAATCAAATTTTGTATAGTGTAAAATCAATTATGGATATTCTTGATGGAAATATTTCTTTGAATTGGATTGATTTCTTGTTAGTTGGAATATTTATTTTTTCTCTTGCTGTTGGGACTTTCAAGGGTTTTATAAAAGAAATATTTTCCATTATTGAATGGGTTGGTTCAGCTTTTCTAGCATATTCTTTTAGATTAAATTTATCTTTGTTATTGCCTTTAAATAGCCTTAATGATTTCTCTAAAGAAATTTTAAGTTCAATTATTATTTTTATATGTGCTTTCATCATTTTCAGACTTATTGGAAATATTATCTCAAAAGGTATGAAGCTTATTGGTTTTTCTTTTTTTGATAGGTTTTTGGGATCTGCCTTTGGGGCTTTGAGAGCCTTAGCTGTTATAGTATTTATTTTTTTAATCGCGAAAGAAGAGGTAGCAAATAAACCATGGTGGGAAAGCAGTTATTTTTCTCATCATATTATTGAATTATCAAAATTAATTGAAGAATACGATGTACCTGAAAAAATTAAAGAAGTGAAATTTCCATTAAAAGAAAACCTAGATTCATTAAATAAAAAGATTCAATAGAAATATGTGCGGCGTAGTTGGAATTGTCTCAAAAAATGAAGTTGCTTCAGATCTTTATGAGGCTCTAACGGTTATTCAACATCGAGGACAAGATGCGGCCGGCATAGCTACTTCAGAAGAAAAAAGAGTAAATTCAAGAAAACAACTAGGCCTTGTAAGGGAGGTCTTTAGAGAGCATCACATACAATCTCTTTTAGGGAAAATTGGCATTGCTCATGTTAGATATCCTACTTCCGGCGGCGCCTCAAGAGAATTAGCGCAACCTATGTATGTAAATTCGCCATATGGGATAAGCATTGTCCATAATGGGAATCTAGTTAATACAGATTCATTATGCGCAGAGCTTGCAGAGACAGACAGAAGGCACTTAAATACAAATTCAGACTCCGAAGTTATCCTTAATATTTTTGCCCATGAACTTCAGCAAATCGGAAGTATACAGCCCACAAAGGAAGAAATTTTTGAAGCTGTTGGAAGAATGCAATCAAGATTATCCGGAGCATACTCAATAATAATTATGATCAATGATGTGGGGTTAGTTGCTGTAAGAGATCCTCATGGAATAAGACCTTTAATAATTGGAAAAAGAGATGAGGATCTTATGGGGGCAGAATATATGATTGCATCTGAAAGCGCAGCTATTGATGCTCTTGATTTCAAGGTTATCGATGATGTTGGAGCGGGAGAAGCAATATTCATTTCAAAAGAAGGAAAAATGAGTAGATCAAAATCCCATAAAGCAGCAAATCATAGCCCTTGTATTTTTGAATATGTTTACTTAGCTAGACCAGATTCTGTTATTGATAAAGTTTCTGTTCACAAGGCAAGACAGAGAATGGGAATATATCTTGGCGAAAAAATACTTAGTTTGCATCCAAAGCATGACATAGATGTAGTTATACCTATCCCCGAAAGTAGCACGACTTCAGCAAACGAAGTAGCAAAAAAGCTCGGATTACCTTATAGAGAAGGCTTTGTTAAAAATAGATACATTGGGAGAACCTTTATCATGCCAAAGCAGGAAATGCGAAAAAAATCCGTAAAGAGGAAATTAAATCCAATAACCATGGAATTTGAAGGTAAAAATGTTCTTCTAGTAGATGATTCAATTGTTAGAGGTACAACTAGCAAACAAATAGTAGAAATGGCTAGAGATGCGGGAGCAAAAAAAGTCTTTTTTGCATCTGCCGCTCCACCAATTAGATTTCAAAACGTTTATGGAATTGATATGGCAGCAACTGCTGAGTTAATAGCTCATCAAAAAGATGAAAGTCAAATAGCAGAATATATAGGAGCAGACTGGTTAGTTTATCAAGATCTAAAAGATTTAATTAGAAGTGCAAAAGAGGGAAATAAAGATATAGAGAACTTTGAAACCTCTATTTTTGATGGTGAATATTTAGATAATCAAGTATCTGATGGCTATCTAGAAAACTTAGAGGTTATGAGATCTGATTCAAATAAAATTTAGTTTGTTTCAATGGTAACTGCAGGGAGTTTTGCATTATCGGCTGCATCCTTATAGCTTTTTATCTCATTGAAATTCATGTATCTAAAAATATCAGCAGACATCGTATTGATCTCAGACATAAAGCTCTGATATTCATCATTGGATGGAAGTTTTCCTAAGATTGATGCAATAGCAGCCAGTTCTGCTGAAGCAAGATAAACATCGGCGCCGTCTCCAAGCCTATTTGGAAAGTTTCTTGTTGAGGTTGAAACGACAGTTGAATTTGGTTCAACTCTGGCTTGATTACCCATACAAAGAGAGCATCCAGGAATCTCTGTTCTTACACCAGCTTTTTCAAAAATATCATAAAAGCCTTCTTGTTCTAATTGAAACTTATCCATTCTTGTTGGTGGAGATATCCATAATCTAGTTGGTAAGGAAGTAGCATCTTTCAAGAGTTTTCCAGCAGCCCTAAAATGACCAATGTTCGTCATACAAGAACCAATGAAGACCTCATCAATTTTATCCTCTCCAATATCAGAAAGCGTTTTTATGTCGTCTGGATCATTTGGACAGGCTAAAAGAGGTTCCCTTATTTCGTTTAGATCAATTTCAATAGTAGCTGCATATTTGGCATTTTGATCTGGTTTAAGTAGAAAAGGATTTTCGATCCACTGTTCCATTTTTTGAGCTCTTCTTTCCAAAGTTCTTGCATCTCCGTATCCCTCTGAGATAAGCCATCTAAGTAAAACTATATTCGATTTAAGATATTCTAAAATTGGTTCTTCTTCTAAAAGAACAGTACATCCAGATGCAGACCTTTCAGCAGAAGCATCAGATAATTCAAAAGCTTGTTCAATTTTTAAATTTGGTAATCCTTCTATTTCGAGACACCTTCCAGAGAAAATATTTTTCTTACCCTCTTTCTCGACTGTAAGTAAGCCTCTTTGGATTGCTGCATAAGGAATAGCATTTACAAGATCTCTAAGAGTTATTCCAGGTTGCATTTCTCCGGAAAATCTTACCAAAACCGATTCGGGCATATCTAAAGGAATTACTCCAAGTGCTGCACCAAAAGCGACAAGACCAGATCCAGCTGGAAAACTTATCCCAATTGGAAATCTTGTATGAGAATCTCCCCCAGTTCCAACCGTATCGGGTAGCAACATTCTATTCAACCAAGAGTGAATAATGCCATCACCTGGCTTCAAAGCTACTCCTCCACGCGTTTTGATGAACTCAGGTAAAGTATGTTGCGTTTCTACGTCTACAGGCTTTGGATAAGCTGCAGTATGACAGAACGATTGCATCACTAAATCTGAAGTGAATCCCAGGCAAGCTAATTCCTTAAGTTCATCTCTTGTCATTGGTCCAGTTGTATCTTGAGATCCTACTGTAGTCATAATCGGCTCACAATAAGTGCCAGGTCTAATTCCTTCAACACCGCAAGCTTTACCAACAATTTTTTGCGCTAGAGTGTAACCATCAGTTGATTCGTCAGTTTTTCCAGGTCTCACAAAGACATCTGAAGCGGGTAGATTTAAAAAATCTCTTGCTTTATCGGTTAGGCTTCTACCAATTATTAAAGGTATTCTGCCTCCAGCTCTTACTTCATCAAGAAAAGTTTCTGACTTAAGTTCAAATGAGGAAATATTTTCTGAGCTCTCATTTTCTACTTTGCCTTCATGAGGGTATATTGTTATGACATCTCCTGTTTCCATTTTTTCTACATCTGCTTCAAATACAAGAGTCCCAGCATCCTCCATTGTGTTAAAGAATATTGGAGCAATTTTACCGCCTATACATATACCACCTGTTCTTTTATTTGGGATGAAAGGAATATCCTCTCCCATGTGCCATAAAACAGAGTTTGTTGCAGACTTTCTTGATGAACCAGTACCAACAACATCACCTACAAGACAAACTGGATGACCTTTATCCTTTAATTTTTGTATTTCTCCTAGAGGATCGTTTGATAATCCTTGTCTCTGCATTTTATACATCGCTAAAGCATGTAATGGAATATCAGGTCTTGACCAAGCATCTGGAGCAGGAGAAAGATCATCGGTGTTAGTCTCTCCGGGCACTTTAAAAACTGTTGTGGTAATAGATTGAGGCACTTCTGGTTTAGATGTAAACCACTCCGCTTCTGCCCATGAATCTAAAACTTTTTTTGCATTTTGAGAGCTTTTTGATTTTTCTGCTATGTCATTAAATGCATCGAAAACTAATAAAGTTTGTGACAATGCTTTCACAGCCTCATCTCCACATTCATCATCATCAAGAAGACTAATTAATGGTTCGACATTATAGCCACCCAGCATTGTTCCAAGGTAAAAAGTAGCTTTTATAGGATCAATCAAGTCACACTTTATCTTCTTAGAAGCAATATCGTTAAGAAAAGCAGCTTTTATGTAGGCAGCATCATCAACTCCAGCTGGAACTCTATTTATTAAAAGGTTCAAGAGGATTTCTCCTTGGTCTGAATTTTCTTTTATTAATTCAACAAGGTCAGCAGTTTGTTCAGCATCAAGTGGTTCTGGCGGGATGCCAAGCTCAGCTCTCTCTTTTTCAATTTTTTTGTATGCTTCTAACATAAACCCCTAAAAAAATTGCTAGTATACTCCTTATGCAGAAGAAGACTAGAACCCCATGCGTAGGAATATGCTCAACAACTTATGGGGATGAAGTCTGCAGAGGTTGTAAAAGATTTTATTTTGAGGTGATTGATTGGAATAAATTTAACGATGATGAAAAGGATTCTGTGTGGATGAGATTAGAATCGTTAAAGACTCAAATAATTTATTCTAAAATAAGAAAAATCAATTCAGAAAAGCTACACAGCAAAATCTCTGAACTAGATTTAAAAATCAAGACAGATCTAAATGAATACTGCCAAATTTTTGACTTAATCAAACTTGTTAGTGAGAGTTTTGATGATCTAACTGAATTTGGAGTAACTTTTTTTGACGATAATATTAATTTGGAGATTTTAAAAAAAGATCTTGAGGAGGAACTTTTAGCTCTTTCGAAGGCTCATTATTCAAAATATTTTAAAGATCCACTTCATCAGAAAAAAGCTTAGAAAGTTTTTAATGAAATCTCTCCATTGACAACTGTTGCAAAGCTTACTTCATTTTCCCAATCGCTTAAGACAACTCTTTGAAGATTATTTTCATTATGAAAGAAAGGTCGGTGAGTATGACCATGGATCATTTTTTTTATTTTAAATTTTTTACTTACCTCTATAACTGCCTCTTGATTTACATCCATTATTTCACTCACTTTATTACCAGTTTCATCATTACTCATATCTCTTAGACCAGATGCTATATTTATTCTCTCTTGGAGAGATTTTGACAAAAAATCTCTTGTCCAGTTTTCGTTTCTTACAAGCCTTCTGAATTCCTGATATTTGACATCATCTGTACATAGGGTGTCGCCGTGCAAAAGTAGTATTTTTGAATCTCCATCTTGATAAATGTGATGGTCAGACAGAAGTATTCCATTTATATAAGAACAGAAATCTTTGCCAATAAGAAAGTCTCTATTTCCATGCATGAGAGAAATTTTTATTCCTCTCTCGGATACCTTTTTGAGAATTTCAATTACTTCTAGATTAAATTTAGATTTGTCATCATCACCAATCCAAGTTTCAAACAAATCACCCAAAATAAATAAATCATTGAAGCCATCAACTTTAGATGTAATAAAGGTTTTAAACTTATTGAATAAATTAGTATCTGATTCATTTAAATGTAAATCAGAAATTAAAACTGCACTCATAAATGAGTTATTTTTTTATTGAAGCACTTAAAATTTTAATATCTTCCCTTGGTACATCTTGATAAGGTCCAAAGCTTCCTGTTTGAACATCTGCCATCTCATCTACAACCTCTTGACCTTTTATAACTTTTCCAAAGACTGCATACCCCCAGCCCATAGGAGTTTCAGAAGAAAAGTCGAGACTGACATTATCTTGAAGATTTATAAAAAATTGTGAAGTTGCGGAGTGAGGATCATTAGTTCTTGCCATTGACAATGTATACCTATCATTTTTTAAACCATTATTGGCTTCATTCTGAATAGGCTCTTGAGTTTCCTTCTGATCCATTCCAGAAATATGCCCTCCACCTTGTACAACAAAGCCTGGAATTATTCTATGAAAGATAGTCTCTTCAAAAAAACCACTCTCAACATATGAAACAAAGTTTTTAGCTGTTATGGGAGCTTCATTCTCATAAAGTTCAATTTCTAAAGTACCCATAGTTGTTACTAGAACTACAATAATATTATTCATAATTTCCTCTTTAGATATCATTCTAATCTATAATTGATCTTCTCTGAAATGAAGATATTTGATTCAAAAAGCTCTAAAAAGATAAATTTTGATCCTTTAAAAGAAGGAAAAGTGTCTCTATATGTTTGTGGGATGACTGTTTATGACTCTTGTCATATTGGGCACCTTAGAACTTTTTTATCCTTTGATTTCATAGTCAAATCATTCAAAGCTCTGAACTATGACATCCATTATGTTAGAAACATAACTGACGTAGATGACAAAATAATTGCTAAAGCAAAATCAGAAAAGACTTCTCCATCTGTTATTTCTGAAAGATATATTGAAGAAATGCATGATGACTTTTTATCTATGGCCATGCAATCACCGGATAAAGAGCCGAAAGTTACTGAACATATGGAATCCATAATTTCTTTTATAGAAGATCTTATCTCTAAGAAATTTGCTTACTCGACTAAAAATGGTGACGTTTTCTTCAACGTAGAGTCTTTTGATAAATATGGAGAACTATCAAATAGAAAACTCGAAGACATGATTTCTGGTTCAAGAATTGAAGTAGATGATAGCAAAAAGAATCCTGCTGACTTCGCGCTTTGGAAAAATTCTTCTGATGAATCCTCTTGGGAATCACCTTGGGGAGAAGGAAGACCTGGTTGGCATATTGAGTGCTCAGCCATGAGTAGAGATTACCTAGGAAAAAACTTTGATATTCATGGAGGAGGTTTAGATCTGAAATTTCCTCACCATGAGAATGAAAATGCTCAATCTAAATGTAATCATGATGGTTTGTTTGCAAACTATTGGTTGCATACTGGGCCTTTAACAATTGATGAGGAAAAAATGTCTAAATCACTTGGAAATTTCATCACCATTAAAGATATCTTGAAAAAATATCATCCAGAGGTTATCAGGTTTTATCTTTTTTCTACTCATTACAGGAATCCCTTAAATTTTTCTTTTAGTGGGCTTGATGAGAGTAAAAAAATACTAGACAAATTTTACGATGCCTTAAGAAAGGTAGATACATCAAATGTCAAGAATGTTTCTCTTGCCGAAGGAGTTATCCAAAGTCTAAAAGATGATTTCAACTCTCCTAAATTGATTTCTTTTTTGCACAAGACACTGGATAAGCTGAATAAATCTCTAATAAAAGACAAAAAAGAATCTCAATCAATGGCTAATACTCTAATTTCATCAGGCAAAGTAATGGGACTATTTCAGTCTAAACCAGAAGAATATTTTAAATTTATTTCATCTGAAGAGCTCATTTCAGAAAAAGAAATTGAAGATCTTATAGCTCAAAGAAACTTAGCAAGAACTGAAAAAGACTTTTCAAAATCAGACAAAATTAGGGATGATCTAAAAGCCAAGGGAATTTCTCTAGAGGATTTAGGCGATAAGACTTCTTGGAAAAGAGTGAACTTAGAGGAATAAGTTAATTAAATAAATTAAATATCCAGAAACAAACATTACACCAAAGCCATAAAAAAGAATTCTGGAAATACCATCTTTTTGTCTGCCAACTATAAGAGCAAGAATGAATATCGCGCTAAAAATACTCATAATCAAAAAGTCTCTTGTGAAAATAGCACTATCAAAAATTTCGTTACTTCCAAATGCAATGATAGGAAAAACTACCACTATGTTTAAAAAATTAGATCCTAGTACATTTCCGATAACGATGAGAGATTTATCTTGTCTAATTGCAGCAACCGTTGCCGCGAGCTCAGGAAGACTTGTGCCTACGGCTATAATGCTTAATCCAATTATTACCTCGGACAATCCAAAGTAAATCGCTATTGATTCAGCTCCAGTAACAGTAAGTTCTGAACCAATTATTAATACTAAAAGGCTAAAAATAGTAAGGAAAATTACTTTCATTAACCTTGAATCTTGGTTATTTACTTCTATATCAGCTTCTTCAGATCTTAATAAATTCAAA
>CEUQ01061667.1_pt1 | contig 10906 bp, 12 predicted proteins | sample 361491 | NCBI WGS metagenome assembly CEUQ01 (sample SAMEA2622796, study PRJEB7988) | marine metagenome | biome: marine biome (ENVO:00000447); feature: marine epipelagic mixed layer (ENVO:xxxxxxxxx); material: "saline water (ENVO:00002010), including plankton (ENVO:xxxxxxxx)" | depth 120 m | reverse complement strand
ATATCCCTAGCGTGCCAGTTATGCATTACCTCGGCTGGTAGCGTAAGACCAGAAGTGTTTCTTCCGTAAGAGTCTTTCGCAGCAGCAGAGCATTCAAATTCGAACTTGGCTGCTTCTTGCGCTCTAATGTCAGCTGGATTAGCCATAGCACGAACAGCTTTAAGAATACTAAATTGACGAGTTTCCTTTTCAGTCAAACCGATCTCTTTAGTGTCTAATGGCTGATCAACAGGAAGTGAGTTCAGAAGTTGCCCTCTAAAATCTTCAATAGATACTCCTTCTCTGATTGCTTTTCTAGCTAACTCAGACTGATTGTGGCGAGAACCCAATTCAAGAATTTCGTCATTTGCTCTGGCGATACTCTCTCTGGTTTCTTTTACAGCAGCGTTTCGAACATCATCGACATTGATTTCAATGTCTTTTGTTTCTACTTCACTCATTGTTTTTTCCTCTATAGTTTGAGTGTTAGATTCATCAGCAACTTCAACTGTTTCTTCATTTGATTCAGTTTCAGTTCCTGGGTTTATTTCAGATGGTTCGGATCTAGCAACACCGACATTTGCACTCTGGTCAGCTGGGATCGAAACGATACTAGCTTCCAATGGAGTGAATGCAACCCTATAGGTTGGCTCATCAGCATTGTTATCTCTTTCCATGTTTGTGATTGAATAGCCGACAGAAACATTTGATCGAATGCCATCGACTACATCTTGCCAAATCTCACTAGCGAGTTCAGATCGACCAAATCTGACCTTAGCAAGTGTCCGCTTGCTATCTTCGTCTAGTTGAAATTTCTCAATGACTCCAATCTGTCGGCTCATATCGTGATCCAAAAGCAAAGGCGCACGACCCTGGCTTATAAAATCCGTATTGATCGACTCTTGAGAGTGATCGAGTATTTCCCAGCCAAAAGGTCGCCTGACAGGTGCTTCTGATGTCAATGCAATGCGAACAGTTCTTTTATCTTCATCGATAAATTCTGCCCTGGATAGATCAACCGATCTAAACATCTTTTCTTCACCAGAAACTCTATCATCGGATTCTGACTGGACTTCATTTCCCTCATTCTCAGAGAGAATTAGATTTTCTTCTTTCATAATTAATTCCTCTTTGATATGAAGATTATCTTTCAAGTCTTTCGACTCGCCCTTTGAATCTCTCGATTCAAATTCTTTTTCAGTGAATTGAGACATCTTCCTCACCCACTATAAATTCTTTAACTTCTTTCACTGGTGTAAAAACAATCACCATTTCTTCTCCGATTATTTCTTCTAAATCCTCATCGACTTCAAAGATTATTTCTTTTTCTTCTTGTTCTTTTTCCTTCATTTGCAAAGACCCTGACACCTCACTCAAACAGGTCGGAGAATAACCTGTCTCTTTGCCTTGCATCACCCAAAATGCACCCACCACCATCACTCACTTTCCTCATCAATATCTGGTTGAACAGCTGTTTTAGGAACTCCGAAAGGCTCAAAAGCCATTTCGATTCCATACTGTTCAGCCAATGCTTTTTCAGCATTGATTGTTTCAAGCAATTCATCGACATCTCTGCCGAAGTTTGCTTGAACATCTTGCATTGTGACTTGTCCATTTTGCATACCGAGTATTTGTGCCTGGATCTCTTGTAGTGGATTCACATATGTCCACGATCTCGGTATAAATGTTGAACTGTTTGCAAACTTGTCATATTTGCTAACTGGAAGTTCTATTGCCCTGGTGGTCATCGCACTAAGAAGCCATCTTCTAAATACAGGCTCGATGAAATGATCAATCAAAAATCTTTGAATCATTCTGTATTGATCTCGATCTGCCATCACACCTTGTCGAATGGATGAATAATTTACACCATTCAAATTGTTAGCCAGTTCGACATATGAAACATTAAGACCTGATGCTATCCCACGAAGGATTGCTTTTTGGAAAGGCTCAAATGTAGTGTTGGGATAATCAGGATCCCAAGACTTAAATTCAGTTCCAGCTGGTAGTTGCTCAATTGTGCCTGGTGCTGCATCCATGATAGGAGTGAAATTATCCTCAGTGCCTTCACCGATATAATCCTGACCATCTGGTGAAACCAAGAATCCCATTTTACTTGCCCCAACCCTTGCTGATACCACTGCTGATTCTTCAAAACCAGATAGCATTTTCATTCTTGCTAAAACTGGCGATGTCCAGGGAACTCCCCTGGTTTGTTCAGCACGATTTGGCATATAAGCATGAATCATGTCCTCAGCTGGTAGACGAATATATTTGTTGTTGTAGTTATAACCCATCGATGACCCTGGGTGATTCTTCAAAATGTAATAAGCAACTGCTTTTCCAAATGAATTGGTTTCGACACCCATCGTCACCCCATTTCCAGTGTCCTGGTTTTTGGTGCTGTAGTTCTCATCTAAATGATCGGCTTCGAGAAACTGTATCTGATAACCAAAACGATTATCTGATCTGAGATGTCGAATCAACACTTCGCCATCTCTGGCTAATGATTCAACGAATAACTGTTGGCAATCAATGAAACTTTGTCTGCCATTTGCAGTAGGTATTCCATTTCGACACCAATCATGCCAAGCAGATTCAATGATTTGGTTTCCAGCAATATCCAAAGTGCCATCGTCATTTCGTGACTTCATGGATAGGCGAATTCCAGAATGACCGACCACATTATTAACAAGCATTTTTAAATACCTGGATATATATCCATCATTCCTTGCCAATGCTCTTGATCGATCTCTTAAGGTTTGTAATGCACCTGATATTTCTTGATCAGCCGAGTTGTTTCCAGCTATCCAGTCAGCAAACAATCGACCACCTTTTGCACCAGCATAGGATCTTCTGAATGGAGTTCCTTTTTTCTTGCGACCCAATAATCTGTCATACCATGCCATTAGAATTTCACCTTGATTTCAGAGCCAGTTGGCTGACCTTTTTTGATTCTCATTTCTTTGGTTTCTTTACTTACCAGATAGGAATAGTGTCTTTCCCAATCTCTGATCTCAGCTGGTGTCATTCGACTGAGTGATCTCCCAGCAATACTCATTGACATCTGATCAATCGATGCACGATTCTCTAACATGGCTCTGAGTCCATCTAGGATCTTTCTTGCATTTGATCTTGGATCTGAAGTGTCGGTGTCCAAATCAGGTTCGACTGTGACGATTCCTGTGCTGTAAACCAATCTCTCAGAATCTGAACTTCTGACAATGTATTCTTGGTATGTGTAATCCCCAGCAGTATATGAAGCAGTAGTGCTTGAACCCACCTCAATAATGTATTCATCAGGATCGGTGTTTTCAGTTGCTGTAATAGCGATTTCAGTGGCTGCTGATGTGAGCAATCTGAATGAGTATTTTACCTGGTAAGTTGCAACAGGATAATCAGCGACCATCGCTGTTCTTTTCCACACCCAACGATCCCCAACAGTAAGAGAATCAGGAACTTGGGTTGGATAATTTGTTGAAGTAAAAAGGTTCGCCACTAACTTTCCTATTGCACAATTACTCAAAACGATATTGAGCCATTTTTGTTATGTCAAGTTATATCCCTAAGTTGTTGTATATTTTATCTTTTTTTATTCTTACTCTTTCCAGGCATTCACAAATGACTTCCTGGGATTCTGCCTTCTGATGCCTGGTGTCTTTTCTGTGGGTTTCTTTTCGGTTTTCTTCACTTTCATATTGGCAATTCTTTCAAGGTTCGGTTGCAGCACATGGAAAGCAGCCAAAGAATAAACAAAGGTATCGAGAGACTCATTCCGATCTCGTATCTTTTTGAAAACGATTTTTTTGTGACCCTTGCTGAATGTGATCATTCTCTTTTCCGATGTCAGCTGCTCGAAGTATTCTTCATCGACATCAGATGGAAAATGAATATAACCTGGCGATTCTTCTTCAACTTGTAGCCAGGAAAAGATGACTTCTTTGGCTGTATCGGTTCCAACTGGTACAAGTGGCACTCTTTGTTTTCCAACTCTGGTTGCTCGACCAGCAATCAGGTTTCCAGCTGTGGAAACACCTTTGACAGCGAATATCCTTCTTCCAATCTTGCCTAAACAAAAGTCATAAACTGATTGAGTTTGATAGCCTGAGTCAATACAGGTACAGGCAATCTTTAAGACAGATCCATTTTCTTTTTTATATTGGTTTTTTAAAAAGTCATCTAAAGAATCCCAAACATCCTTATAAGCTGTCTCACCCCATAAGGTCGCATATTCAATGACATATGTTTGAGACTCTAATGCATAACCAATGACCTGGACTTCAATTCTATCTTTTTGAACATCGCAACCAGCAGTGATCACTAGCACATCATCTGGAATCAAACTTGCATCGTAGTTCTCTCGCCTGGATAACAGTTCATGCGATTCTATTTTTTCTGCTTGATCTCCCAACCAGACTTCACCCAATGCAGTGTTCACAAATGTCTTTAATTGCTCTGGGTGCTTTTTAACTTCGAGGAATGTTTCGACCATGCTTTCCCAAGTTGACCAGGGTGAATACAATTCTGAAATATGAAACCCAGCCACACGATTGGTTTCTTTACTCGCTCTCCATTCGCCTTGCTCAAGCATTTTGATTTTGTGTTTTTCCTCAATGACACCGCCACAATGCTGACAAGCATAATAGGCTGTTTCTGGTTTTCCATCATCCCAATGAATGTATTTCCATTCCAATCTTTGTTTCTCATCGCAATGTGGACAGGGTAGGAAGTAATATCTTTTATCCGATGTCTCCCATGCTGCTTGAATTCGACTCACTCCATCGATGGTCGGTGTTGAAGCCATCAGAATCTTTCGGTTCCAAAATGTCTGAGTTCTTTTGATTGCGAGTTGTATGGGATCTCCTTCGGTTGCTGCTGAATCTGGATAACGATCAACCTCGTCACATAATAGAATCCGAACTGGTCTTGATGCCAGGGAAGCTGCTGAGTTTGCACCGACAACTGATAAATTACCACCAGGAAACTTCTTCGATAAAACTGTGTTTTCGCTGTTTTTGGATCTTGGCTCTTTTACTTTACCAGCCAATGCTGGACTTGCTTTGAGCATGGGTGCCAGTCTGTCTTTTGACCAGGTTCGAGCCATCTCCAATGTTGGCTGCAACACCAGAATCGGTGATGGGTTTTGTGCAATGTAATAACCAATGATGTTATTGATGATTTCGGTTGCACCCACTTGAGATGATTTTGAGAACACCACCACTTCGATGGATCTGTCAGCAATGACATCCATGATTTCTTTCTGATAGGGCGCACGACTGGTTCGCCAGTTCCCAGGTTCAGCAGATGCTTCTGAACTCAAGACTCGGAATTGATCAGCCCACTGGCTGACTTTCAGATCCTTCGGTGCTTGGAATGTCCTCAGTGACTTCTTCCACGCTTCCTGGATCGAATGGCTGTTCTGCAAGTTCATTTAATGCTTCATGTATTTCGGTTCTAATTATTTCCTCAGCTGTCGCATAATCTTCGGCTGCGATAACCAGGTGTGCAATCTTGGCTGGTGTGTTCAATAGTTTGGCTCTGCAATTGCCTATAAGTTCTGACCATTTATCAACCACCTCATCGGCTTTGATGACTGACTCTTTTAACATCTCAACTTCCATTTCTGTTCGATCTGCTTGAGCCTTTGCAAGTCTTAGTTTTTCGCCATGTAAATCTGTTTCACCGCTTTGTTGTCCAAATGCTCTTTCCCTAAGATATCTAATATATAAAGTCACATTGGTAATGGGATATCTGCCACGCTTTCCTTCATCTCTGATCAACACACCTTCCTGAACTAGTCTCCTGACATGTCTTTCAGTTAAATCTAATAGTTTGGCAATAGTGCCGACAGGATAACTTGGAACTTTAGCCATTTAATAATTCTGCCTTTTTTCCTGTGTATTCTTCCCATCTTTGAATAATGACATCACAGTATTTGGGGTCTAATTCCATCATGAAACATTTTCGGTTATTTTTTTCACAGGAAATTAGTGTTGAGCCTGAACCACCAAAACCATCATATATTTTATTTTTTTCAGGCTGATCAATAATCGCCATATCTATCAACTCAACAGGTTTAGTTGTCGGATGATAAGTGTTTTTCTGTCTTTTTAATTCCCAAATATCGCCACGAAGTGTTTTCTGTCCACCGAAATCACCATAATAAAAAATGATTTCATGTTGTTTAAAATATTTATCCAGATGTTGTGCTGGGTTCACCTTATTCCAAACTATCATTGCCTTTGGTTTTCTTGCTATTTTTTCCATTGCTTTTTTAAATGTATGTGCATATTGCCAACTACAGCAAACATACATAACCTCACAACCCATTAAAGATTGAATCAAAAAATCTTCAAAATCATTTTCATGCATTTTGTCATTGATTATTTTCTCTCGCTTGTCTTTAACACCTTGATAATCAATATTATAAGGTGGGTCAGTAAACACCATGTCAGGTTTATTGCCATCCATCAGTTTATCAACTGCATCAATGCTGGTACTGTCGCCACAAAGTAGGCGATGATCACCTAATATCCACAGATCACCCAATTTCGTTGTAGGTTCTTCTGGTAGGTCTGGCACAGCATCTTCATCGGTTAAACCTTCATTAACCAGAGAAAGCAAGCCAGCCAGTTCATCGTTATTTAACCCAGTGAGAGAAAGATCAAATGATAAATCATGAAGATCAGTTAATTCTAATTTCAATAAATCCATGTCCCATTCAGCTTCTTGTGCAGATCGATTATCCATAATTCGGAAACCTTTCTTCTGTGCTTCACTCAGACCATCAGCAATGTGTATTGGAACCTCTTTTAAATTCAGTTTTTTTGCAGCCTCAAGCCTTGTATGTCCAGCAAGTATAATCATATCTTCATCAACAACTATGGGCTGTCTGAAGCCATACTCATCAATACTTTTTGCAACTTTTTCGATGGCTTTTTTGTTTTTTCTTGGGTTTTTTTCGTAAGGCTTTATTTTTTCAATATTTAAATTTTCAATTTTCATTTTTTTGTTTCTCTAAATTATTTCGGTTCGGACATGTTCAATATTTTTTAGTGTCTAGTAAAAAATCGCGATCGGAAACCTTCGGTCTCTTAAACCTCAGAAAGAACCTAGAAGCCCCAGAAACAGTGGTTTTCAGAAAGATTATTATTTGGTTGTTATTAGTTTGTTCCATTCTCTCGTTAGCATCTTATCGAACACGCTTTCAACAACACCGAATCCGATTTTGTAATATGGGAACTTCGGTCTGTATGTTTGATCCTTAATCACAAACTGGACTGTCCTGGTTTTGTGTCCGACTCTGCCTTTGGTTCTATAAATATTAGTTCGACCGCCTTTGCCTTTGCCAAAGTGATCACCTTTTGTTTTTATTAATCCACTTCTTTTTCCTTTGATGTTTCCATACTGGTTAAGCCGACCAGCTGACATCACATTGGTCATCACAGGAACAGCGGTATCTTTTAAGATCCCACCTTCGATCTGATACCAGAGATACTTCGCCTGGATTGGCGCAATAAACATTTTGACTTCTGGCTTAATCTCAGTTGCACCTACAAACCTAAACCCATTCAATGTGAACTTGGTTGGCTCATTTAGGTATCTTGGCAGCTGCGCTTTCTCAGCATCGTTGACTTTAAATGCAGTCTTGTTCAATGCATTCTTTGTGATCTTTGGCATCTTCTTTGACTGTCTCATCAGCCAGGTTGTCGCTTCTTTGATGTTGTTATCGACCTGTATCTGCATTATTTATTCCATAGATTATTAAACTTTCCTTTGAAGGTCAGCCCATGTTGTTTCGCCCATCGCCTAACAGTTGTTGGTGAGGTGTCCAATTGTCTTGCAGTTTCATAACTTGATTTGCCAGATTCAACTGACTCAATCAAGATACAAACTATTTCCTTCTTGTTTTTCTTCTGCATCTTTTAATAATTGTTGATCTCTTGTTTTACTCTTTTCAATTTTCATTTCTCCTAATACATGACCGATATCTGCATAACCAGCAGCATCAACCCATGAATCCAGGTGTGTTGAATTGTTGAATGCTCTCAATCCTTTCATGCAAACAAACATAGCCACGCATTCTTCCTTAGATATTTTTTGTCCTGGTTCCAACTTTTGTTTCATTAGTCCAGTCCAAACTAAACTCAGCTGCTCAAAAAAATCAGCTGGGATTCCATAGTGATATCCTCTTTCTTTTATTACCTTATCGGTGTCAATGCTCATTCCTATCTCTCCATTCTATTTTGATACCTCGCCTGGTTAATTCGTTGATGCATTTATGCACAATCTTTGGCTTGGCATTGGGTGAATTTATATAATCAAACAAATCTTTCTTGGGTGTTGCCTTCATATAGTTATAAGTGATCGTGGTCTTTCCAGTTCTTCGATCATATGTTTCTTCGGTTTCTCTGAATTTGGTTGGCATATCGTTTTTCATAGCAGAAACCATGCTGCTGTGTAGCATAATATCCGTAAGTTGTTGTATTTTTTATTCATAATAATTTATTTTCCTCATGAGTTCATCAAATGATTGTTTCTGTGTTTCTTTTGTGAACTCATAATCTTTGATCATGTAACTGTCTTTGCTGCCATTGTTGAGATCAAAAAGCATCAATTGTAGATCAGAAGCCACCATACAAAAGATAGGCACGTCAAAAGTGGAGTAGGCTCGACCACGTTTAAAAAAACTGAATCGATATCTGTTGTCCTTTCTGTTTGACTCATTCAATGCTTTCTGTGTTTTGACCTGAACCCCATAAAAGAAATTTTTATCGGGATTGTAAATTAGCAAATCTCGTCTGGATGGTGTCATGGGTCGATAAACATTCATGCCACGAAAAGCCAAGTAAGATGCACACAATAACTCGCCAGCTGTTCCAGTTAGATATCGAATATCAGGCATCAGATGATCTCATCGTTTGGAGTGCAGCCATCGATGTCTTTTTGGGTCGTTGGTTTCATCTCAATGATCTCGACATGACCGAATTCAGGTAACATTTTCAATTTAGCCTTGAATCCTTCTGTGTTCATGGCAATCAATTCCCTGACTGAGTAATACAATGTTTTGGGTTCGTTATGACTCATAGCACATGCAGCTGGTAATCCGTTTTCTGATAAAGCCACAAATATCTTCCAGTCCTCATATCCTTCAACCGGGCATTGCACTTGCCAAACGTCTTTGGGTAATTCTTTGAAGCCTCGATCCAATGCATTCTGTTCAATTGCTTTTAAGCCTCTGATGTAAGCCGAACTGATTTCATACATCTTTTCATATTTCGTTGTACTGATGATTCCATTCATCAAATGTTCCTGTTTCATCCACCTAGATAATAAATCCTTATCGATGCATTTCAGTAAACGATCAAAACCCCAACGTCTTGACACGTCAAACTTGAGTTTGATTGCCTCTGCTCTTTTTTCTTCCGCTTGGATAGAAAAGTGGGGTCTGGCTGGAATATTCTTAGACACGATAGAAATAGAAGTTTTCTACATTTGGCTCGCTAGAAAGATAGAACCCTATAGGGTTCTTCTATCTATTCTAGCGTTTTTGCCAAAAATGCATTTCATTAATTCTAGTTTTTCTAGTTTTTCTATAATTTTTTCTAGCAAGCTTTAAAGACACTTTTATTAGCCTAAAAACATAAAATATCTTCTTAAAATTGCTGTGCATCTGTTGGTTTATATCCAATTTCTTCATCTCCTTCTATTACCTCATTATTAATTAATCCGTTTAGTGCTGATTTCAAAGAATCCGATGGATTTGTGCCTTTGAAAATGTTTTCTTTTGAATATTTAAATAATTCGAAATATGACACTCTGATACCAGAGATGTCCTTGCCCGTATTTCTTGCTTCACTGACTTTATTGTTATAAATCTCATCAATCGCTTCTTTCACTGGTTTTTGTGCTACACCCAGTTTTTTCAATTTTTTCTTAGGCACATAATTGACTTCTTTCAATGCCCCTGATGTTGTCGGCAATCCATCCTCATCTTGCATTTCAATCAACTCGACTTCTTGGAACTGGAATCGTTTTGGTGGCATCGGCTTCCCATCTTTGATTAAAGTCTGCTCAAAATCCAAAATCATCGTATGTTCTTCATGATCTTCCCTAGTCACCTGATACGACCAATCGACAGCAGCTGGTAAAACCGATGACCCTCTGGCTCTGGTTGCTGCCTCATGACCTGTGTGATGCACCAAGACAATGGCTGATCCAAATTCTTCTCTTAAATAACGATCTATTGATGCCACAAAGCGATTCATGTCTTCTGTGCTGTTTTCATTGCCAGCACCGAAGTTTCTTGCCAATGTATCGATAAATATTGCAGCTGGTTTATCACCATAATGATCTTGCAATGCCAATATCTCATCTCTTAACAATATCGCCTCATCGTCATTCAATAACTGTGCGCCTCGATTAGAGAAATGAAAGCCTGATTTGTGTAAATCATAACCATGTAACTTTTGCCACGATAAAAGCCTTCTGCCGATCCCTCTTTGACCCTCACCAGCAAGATACACCACAAAGCCTTTATTGGTTTTATGGTCATACCAAGGAATACCGAGTGATATGGATGCTGCCATGCTAATCGATACAAACGATTTACCAGCCTTCGCAGTGCCATAGAGTAGGGTGAGAGAATCTTTTTCCAGGACACCTTTAATAGCCCAATCAGGTGGTTTGATATTCGTCATTGCATCTTTGGCATGAATCAGCCTAATTCGTCTTGGATCGACTGGTGGCTTTTCTGGAACATATGGATTTTCCATAGCATATTCATATAAATTGATTTCCCAATCCAAATGATCAGCCAGATCATCTTTGTCATTCCAGGTGTTCGGATTTTTAACCACTGTCACTTCTTTATGATGAGACTCAAGAATTGATTTGATTCCGAGTGCTGCTTTATATCCAGCTTCAT
>CEUQ01018674.1_pt1 | contig 10932 bp, 6 predicted proteins | sample 361491 | NCBI WGS metagenome assembly CEUQ01 (sample SAMEA2622796, study PRJEB7988) | marine metagenome | biome: marine biome (ENVO:00000447); feature: marine epipelagic mixed layer (ENVO:xxxxxxxxx); material: "saline water (ENVO:00002010), including plankton (ENVO:xxxxxxxx)" | depth 120 m | reverse complement strand
TTATTGTTGTTGTCAAAAACGCCAGGGTTAGAATTGATTAAAATCGATGCTCTTTTTTGTAGGCATTGGTAATCAGATTATAAATTGGGAGGTGGGATGTACCTAAAAAATGCTTGGTATGTCGCGAGTTAGGAGCATCATCTCGATGGTGGGCTTTTGGCTCGGACTATATGTGAAGAGTCTATAGTATTTTTTTTAGGGGAGAAAATGGTGGGGTTGGAGCGCTAGAGGATCGATGTTGCCATCGCAGTGCACAACGCTCATGCTATTACCCTAGAAACGAAGACCACCAAACCATACAGGCATTAAAATTACTTTCGAAACTAATCGAAAATGAACATTTAAAAAAGTTAAAACTATAGGGCAGAGTTTAGGCTCTTTTTAATCTTTGGCCATATTTTGGCGTTTCCACATAGAAGCAAGCTTTTTTCGGTCAAGTTTTCCCCGCTGATTCTTCGGCAATTTTTCAACGAAAATTACTTGTTTAGGCGTTTTGAACGGTGCCAAAAATTTTCGGCAATGTGAAATTACGTTTTCTGTGCTGAGGTCTGCGGTTTCTCTCGGGATTACATAACAAACGACCTCCTCGCCATAAATCTTGTTTGGAATACCGCAGGCAGCTGCATCTAAAATATCTGGATGCTGTGACAAGATATCATCGATCTCTATCGGGGAAATGTTTACTCCACCTCGAATAATTAAGTCCTTTAGCCGCCCTACCACAGTGAGGTGTCCGTCTTCATCAATTTTTCCAAGATCCCCCGTTTGGTGTTCTAGGGGCAATTGTTCTACTCGACCGTCGGGGTGCAAATAACCCCAGCTTTTCTGGGGACCAGATACAACAATTTGACCAGGCGTACCCTCGGATACCTCTTTTCCGTTTTTGTCGAGAAGACGAATAGTTTGGTATTTAAGAGGAAATCCTATAGTGCCAATTTTGCGGTTAGGACCTAAGTGGCTGCACATTAATCCTCCCTCTGAACAACCTGCCGATTGGCTGATAATAATACCGTACTTTTCTTCAAATTTGCGCCAATTTTCAGGAAGCATTGGAGCAGAAGATGTCATTATAAACTGGAGATGAGGGAGTTCTTTGGCGTTTATTTTAATTGGTTTATTAAGAAACATATTTAGGATGGTGGGTACAGCAACTCCCATCGTAGCTTTATATTTTTTTATCCAATCAAAGTAACGGGTACGTGAAAATCTTTTTGCCATGTAGACGGTTGCACCGCGTGCTAATGGTCCCCCTAGGCTCATATTCTGTGATGAAAGCCAAGTATAAGAACGACAGTCAACGATACGGCTCTTGTTGTTTAATCTAACGCATTCCGCAGTGGCGTCGTAATTGGGCCAAACGGCAGAATGTGTTTGCATGACGCCCTTTGGTTTGGATTCAGTGCCGGATGTATAAAATATGACCGCGATATCGTCGGCTGAACATACCTCATCAATGTCTTGTTGATCGTCGAAGTCTGATATAGCGCTAAAAAAACCTGATGACGTATCGTTGGGTTGCCAATTACCAAGCGGCATCCATTCGGCAGCCATATTTGGGTTTTTTAATCTTTCTAAGCCAAGGCCCTCCTGCACCAAAACAAGTGAAGGGTTTACCGCACCGAGAATTTCACTGATGTGTGATCTATTCATTTCTACATTGGCTGTTGCAATAGTGCCACCAGAGCGTTGAACGCCAAGGAAAACCGCGATAAATTCTATAGAGTTTTCAGAAAGCATTAAGACCCGATCATTTGCTTTAAGCCCGCGCGCAGCCAAAAAAAGTGCTATTTGATTGCCTAAGCGAAAAAGGTTTTCATAGCTTAGTTCTTTTTCTTCTTGGTCAATCGACACCATGTACGGCTTGCTGCCATATGTTTTTGCTTGTTCGGCAATAATACTCCTGACCGATTTATATACTGACTTCTGGGAGTTTTGCATAAAAATAGTTTATCACCTTAAAAGGAAGGCATACAAACTGCCACGGAGATTTTGTGGAATTATTTCTAGCCGAACTCTTCCTGCCATTGCTTTTTCAGTAATAATCGATTCATTTTACCGCGCTCTGTTTTTGGCAGCTTGTCAAATATGATAACCTGTTTTGGCATTCGAAATTTTGGCAGTTTTTTCTCACAGTGCTTTAACACGTCCTCCGGTGTTAACTTCTGCCCAGGTTTGGATGATACATAGCAAACCACTTCTTCACCGTAGATTGGATCTGGCACCCCGATGGTTGCTGCTTCACCGAGCATCGGAATTTGAAGTAATATATTGTCAACTTCAGCCGGGGAAATATTGACACCCCCACGAATAATAAGGTCCTTTACTCTACCGGTAACCGTTATGGACCCATCTTCATTCATTAACCCAAGGTCACCAGTTCGAAGTCTATTCTGCGCGTGAATTTTTTCTTCGCCAAACTCATCAATATATCGGTAATGGTTGGTTGCGAAGCCTCCTAGTTCTATTTCGCCGACTTCGCCCTTAGAAACCTCATTTCCATCTGTATCAACCAGAGAGAGTTTATGATAGGCTAATGGTTTTCCGACTGTCCCAAACTTTCGGGTACGATCGTTAGAAACAGCTATCCAGCCGGCCTCACTACAACCATAACCTTGAGCGACCGTAATGCCGTAATGCTCCTCAAATTGTTTCCATGTTTCTGGCATCAGTGGTGCCGATGATGATGTCATAAAACGGAGATGTGGGATGTCCTTTTGATGTATCTCTATCGGCCGGTTTAAAAACATGGCAAGCCCCGTGGGGTTACATACCCCAATAGTCACCTTATATTTTTTTATCCAGTCGAAATAGCGGCTTTGAGAGAATTTCTCCGCTAATATAATTGTGGCCCCTTTTGATAGAGGCGCTAATCCACTGAGCACTTGTGCGGAGATCCAATTGAATGCTCGGAATTCTAAAATCCTATCATTTTTATTTAAACCGAGGTGTTCGGCGGTTGGGGTTGTATTTTCTATTAATTCGCGGAAGGTAACAATACAGCCCTTTGGAGCGGAGGCAGTTCCAGAAGTGTAGTAAATAGAGGCGTCATCCTCCCAGCGACTCACCGGCTCTACTGATTTATCAGAAAATTTTTCGAGTTCGTTATAAAAACCACTATTATGACCGTCCTGGTTCCATGTACCGAGTTTTAGCCATTCTCCGCCAGTTTTTATTTTGAGGTTTTCGGAATCTATTCTTTGTTCCGTTTGGTCAAAAAGTATCAATTTAGGATTGAGAGCCTTGAGAATTTGTTCAAAATAAACGGCGTTCATTTCAACGTGGATAGTGCAAACGGTTGCTCCATAAGCCATGCCACCAATGTAGACACAAAGGTGCTGTATAGAATTATTTGAAAGCATCGCTATACGATCATTGGCATTAATATTTCTTGATTTTAGAAAATTGGCCATACGATCGCAGACAGTTTTGAACTGACCGAATGTAATAGAAATATCATGATTCACACTTTTAATGAAAACCTTGTCGGGGTGGTCATGAGCATTTTTCGTGATCCAGTCACGAAGAGTAGTTTCCGGACGTCCCCTATTTTTTTTTAATTTTTTGGTGCTAGGAGTGCGTGAGTTCATTTTTTTTATGACCAAACAAACGATAAATATTGGGAGTTTGCACCTTATTGCTACCGTCGTTGACGGCGCTAAATCTGTTGATATATACATACGTTAATGGTCAATATTTGGCAATCTAAGTTTTTTAATTTATGGAAAAACTTGGTTGAAGCCTTATATGATAGCGAGAGAGAACTGACGTTTTAAGAACTGTTTATCTGGGGTGTTTCTACCCCTCGGTAACTTAAAATTAGGGCTACAGATTTAAAAAGGAAAAAATATGGAGTCAAAAAACGCCTCCGAGAAACCCGAAGCGGACCTGGAAGAAAATGAAGAACCCTTAGTCCAATTTTGCACTAGTCCTGATGAATATAAACACTGGAAACTAACGATAAATGGCAATGTGGCTTATCTTTCAATGGCTGTAGATGAGGCTGCCACACTGAAACCGGGGTACGAACTAAAACTTAATTCTTATGACTTGGGTGTTGATATAGAGCTTTATGATGCTGTTCAACGTTTGCGGTTTGAGCATCCAGAAGTTGGCTGTGTAGTGATCTGCTCAGATCACCCAGCCGTATTTTGTGCAGGAGCCAATATAAAAATGCTGGGACTATCCTCTCATGATCATAAAGTTAACTTTTGTAAATTCACAAATGAGACTAGGAATGGAATTGAAGATGCTACAGAATTTTCCGGGCAAAAGTATATATGTGCAATAAATGGAACTGCAGCCGGTGGAGGTTATGAACTTGCATTATCAACAGACTACATCATGTTGATTGATGATGGTACCTCTACTGTTTCATTGCCAGAGCTGCCCTTATTAGCGGTGCTTCCTGGAACTGGTGGACTTACCAGATTAGTCGATAAGCGTAAGGTTAGACATGATCGCTCTGATGTATTTTGCACGACCACAGAAGGTATGAGAGGTCAGCGTGCAGTAGATTGGAACCTCATCGACGAAATTGTGCCCCGGTCTAAATTTCAGGAAACAGTGAAAGAAAGAGCGTCTAAATTCGCCGATGGTTCTGGTCGTCCAAAAGATCGGAAGGGCGTTGAATTTAAACCCCTTGCTCGACAAGATGACGTTAATACGGTCACTTATAACAATTTATCACTGCAATTTGACAGGGAGCAGGGTTTTGTTTCTATTCTTATCAAGGGCCCATCATCTGACCCACCTGTTGACTTAGATGAAGTTGAAGAATTGGGTGCTGATTTCTGGCCACTGGCGTTAGCTCGTGAATTGGATGCAGCGATACTTCATCTTCGCCTTAACGAAAACGAAATCGGAACTTGGCTCTTTCGTACAGAGGGTGTTAGCGATCGTGTAGAGGCGTACGATAATTTTTTAGAACTTAACCAAGATGACTGGTTGATAAGGGAAATTATACTTTATCTGAAACGAACGTTGAAACGTGTTGACGTTTCAGCAAGAAGCTTAATCGCATTAATCGAGCCCGGAAGTTGTTTTACTGGCACCCTTCTAGAATTAGCATTAATTGCAGATCGGTCTTATATGTTGGAAGGGCAAATGGAGAATAGTAATTTGCCTGCTCCGATGATCTGCCTTACTGGTATGAATTTAGGGGCATATCCAATGTCAAATAACATGACTCGTTTAGAAACCCGTTTGATTGGTGAACCAGACAAAGTTAGAAATGCGAGAAACCTGAAAGGTAAGTCACTTGAAGCCCTAGATGCAGATGAAGCAGGGCTAGTGACTTTTACTCCGGACGATATAGACTGGGAGGATGAAATACGCTTGGCAATAGAAGAAAGAGCTAGTTTCTCACCGGATAGTTTAACCGGGCTTGAAGCTAATCTTCGTTTTGCTGGGCCGGAGACAATTGAAACAAAAATTTTTGGGAGACTTAGTGCTTGGCAAAACTGGATTTTTCAAAGGCCGAATGCGGCCGGTCCTGAGGGAGCACTTAAACTTTATGGTACAGGGCAACGTAGTGAATTTGACAAAAAGAGAGTGTAAGAATGTCTGTCGATCTTAATGCCAAAATACCGAATAATGTAGGTCTCGCTGAAGACCGTCGATTACAACGAGCTCTTGAAAGTTGGCAACCTAGCTTCATTAACTGGTGGAAAGAACTTGGCCCGGAAGGTACTCAAAATTATGATGTCTACCTGCGTACTGCCGTGAGTGTGGAGGCGGAAGGCTGGGCCAATTTTGGTTATGTGAAAATGCCGGAGTATCGGTGGGGGATTTTTTTAGCACCACCGGTAGAAGGTCGCACCATTCCATTCGGAGAGCATAAAGGTCAACCTGTTTGGACTGATGTCCCGGGCGAATATAGAGCGGCACTCCGTAGATTGATTGTCACACAAGGAGATACCGAGCCTGCTTCGGTGGAACAACAAAGACTTTTAGGTTTGACTGCCCCGTCTCTTTACGATTTGCGTAACTTGTTCCAAGTTAATTGCGAAGAGGGTCGTCATCTCTGGGCTATGGTCTACTTGTTACATGCATATTTTGGTCGCGATGGTCGTGAGGAAGCTGAAATGATGCTGCAGCGACACTCCGGCGATATTGACAAGCCCCGCATTTTGGGAGCGTTCAACGAAGAAACACCTGACTGGTTGTCTTATTTTATGTTCACATTTTTCACCGACAGAGATGGCAAATTCCAGCTGTCCTCGCTAGCAGAATCAGGTTTTGATCCTTTAGCTCGAACATGTCAGTTTATGTTGACAGAGGAGGCTCATCACATGTTTATCGGTACAACTGGTGTTATGCGCGTTGTGACACGCACCTGCGAAGTGATGAATGAGCTTAAAACTGATGACCCTGAAAAAATCAGGGCTGCAGGTGCTATAGACTTACCGACACTGCAAAAATATCTCAATTTTCATTATAGCGTATCGCTGGACCTTTTCGGCCAGGAAATATCAACTAACGCTGCAAATTATTATACAGCAGGACTGAAAGCTAGATTTGAAGAGTCAAAAATTGACGATGATCATGTATTAAAGGATGGTTCAGAAAAAGTGACGATGTTTGAGAACGGAGTTATAAAAGAAGTTGAGACCAACGCCCTGTTGGCGGTCAACGAGCGATTACGCGATGATTACGTTGCTGATTGCCAAATCGGAGTTTCGCGTTGGAACAAGACAATTAAAAGGCATAAAATAAATTTTCAGTTAACATTGCCGCATCGTGGATTTCATAGAGCAATCGGTACTTTTGGGGGCTCAAGTATTGCTCCTGATGGTGCTGTCATTACAAAAGAGCAATGGAATAAACAAAAAGATAAATGGTTGCCCTCAAAAGGTGATAGAGATTTTGTCATTTCTCTTCAAAGATCTTGCATAGAACCCGGCAAAATTGCTAGCTGGGTAGCTCCGCCAGGGCGCGGGATAGATGGTCACTCTTTCGATTATCAGTATGTGAGATTTAATTAAATTTTGAATAAAAAAATGTTTTAGAGCCTGAGAGGCAATATCAAACAGTACTGTTAATATCCGCCAATTTGATCGCTATTTTTGCCATAAAGCCATTCGATACCGGCATAGGGGTTGCCGGTTTTTTTCTCTCCGATAATTAGATTACGTAGCTCGCGTGCGACACCTTCAGCGTGGTATATATCACCGTAGTATCTAGCGGTTAGTTGCACGCGAGCCGTCCTTAAGTAACGTCTCCTTGGGTATTCGGCGAAAGCAGTCTCTATATTCCCATCAAGTTTTTCTAATAAGTCTACAAGACATACGGCATCTTCCATAGCCATGCCCGCTCCAGCGGCGAGGTATTGCAGCATTGGATGGGCCGCGTCGCCGATGAGGGTAACGCGACCATCAGTCCATGCCTTGGCAGGAATACGGTCACATAATACCCACATTTTCCATACATTAATTTTTTTAAGAAGAGCTTGTACTTCTGGTTGGACACCTTTGAAATGCTCATATAATTCAGCCGGATCGCCAAATTCATCCCATCCTTCGACATATTTTTTACTATGAAATACCGCTACAATATTAAATAGTTCACCACGCCGGAGTTTATAGTGCACTAGATGATTGCGAGGGCCAGCCCAAAGAACGACATCTTCCATCCATTTATCGAGAGCTGCGGGCACCTCATTTACAGGTAGAACGGCGCGATAGGCTATGTGACCAGAAACAATTGGATCGCCATCCCCAATAATCTCGGCGCGAATTTTAGACCAAAGGCCATCCGCACCTATTAGTCCTGAGCCTTCAAAAGTTTGTCCGTCTTCTGTATCTACGGTAATACCGTTATTTGTAGGAGTAAAATTAGAAACAGCGACACCGGTTCGTAGGTCTATTTCATTCATTTTCATACAAGCCTTCAGGAGTACGGCATGCAGGTCTGCCCGATGTATGACAGCATATGGTTTGCCAAAATAGGCCTCAAGTTTTGCACCTAAGGGCATTTTCAATATTTCTTCACCGGAAACGCTGTCCATCATTACAATATTCTCAGGAAAATGAGCGATTTTGTGCATATCTTTCGTTACTTGCAATCTATCAAACATCCGGTGGGTATTGGGCCCGAGTTGGATGCCTGCTCCAATTTCTCCAAATTCTGGCGCTTGCTCTAATACAATGCTCTTACGCCCCTTTATTGCCAACATACGTGCAGCCGCTAATCCACCAATTCCACCACCTGCAATTATAATAGGTTTACTATCGTTCATGCTTCTCTCTTTTGTCTTTCTTCTTAGCACTATAGAATTTAATCACTGAAAAAGGATCTTAAATATGGCAGATGATAATATCAGTGTAGATTATAACCAAATGCCACCAAAAATTATTTTTCCGGAGAACTTCAATGTGGCTAGTTCATTTATAGACCGACATGTTGAAGAAGGAAGGGGAGACCGTATTGCAATTCTCGGTGAATTTGGTTCTATCAATTACAATACACTTCAAGAAAACGTCAATAAATATGGTAATGCCCTTCTTGATCTTGGCCTCTCAAGCGGTGATCGAATTTTAATGATGGTGAAGGACTGCCCCGACTTCTTTTATTTATTTTGGGGCGCCATAAAGGCTGGGTTGGTCCCTGTGCCAATTAACACCTTATTGCGCAGTGCTGACTACCAGTTCATGATAGAAGATTCAGGTTGTTCCCTTGTAATTTATAGCCAAGAGTTTTGCAAAGAAGTTCGGTCCGCGCTTGAGGCTATTGAGGGGAAAACAATCCTATCATATCTGATCGAAGGCGAAGAGTCGCTTAATGCACTTGCAAGGAAAGCTAGTGATCATTTGGAAGTAGTTCCAGCTTCAGCAGAGGAAGACTGCTTTTGGCTTTATTCTTCTGGTTCTACCGGTCGACCGAAAGGTACGGTACATTCTCATAAAGATATTCCTGTTACCTGTGTTTATTATGCTGAGGGCGTGTTAGGTCTTACCAAGGAAGACATTTGTTTTTCAGCAGCAAAACTATTTTTTGCATATGGTCTCGGAAATGCCATGACATTTCCGTTATGGGTAGGTGCCACAGCGATACTCTCTGCTGCACCACCGAGTCCAGAAATGACATTTTCAATAATTGAAGAATTTAAGCCTTCAATTTATTTTGGTGTTCCCACACTTTATGCCGCACAGTTGCAGGCCCTCAACTATTCGGATCCTGATCTCGCGTCGATTAAAATCTGCGTTTCAGCAGGAGAAGCTCTCCCCGGTGATATATTTCGTCGCTGGAACAAAAAAACGGGTATGGTGATTCTCGATGGGATCGGCTCCACTGAAATTTTACACATCTTTATTTCCAATTTTCCAGATGATGTAAAACCTGGGGTAAGTGGGAGGTTGGTCCCGGGATATCAAGCGAAGATATTGGATGAAAAAGGAGAAATTGTTGATCAAGGTGTAAGCGGCGCATTATGGATAAAAGGAGATTCTGTTGCCAAATATTATTGGAAAAATCCAGAAAAGACCTCCAAAACCATAAAAAATGGTTGGATTAACACCGGTGATACTTACTACCAAAACGAGAGTGGCTATTTTGTCTATTGCGGCCGTAACGATGATATGATGAAAGTTGGAGGAATATGGTGCTCGCCTTTTGAGATAGAAGCGAAATTAATAGAACATCCAGATGTCCTTGAAGCTGCAGTGGTTGCGCGTGCGGATGGGGATCAATTGATTAAGCCAGAGGCCTTTATAATCGTTGCAGAGGGCGTCACTGGTGGTGATGAATTGGCAAAGCGACTTCTCGAGCACTGTAAAGGGGGGTTGGCACGCTATAAGTATCCAAGGTGGTTTAATTTTGTTGATCAGCTGCCTAAAACAGCCACTGGAAAAATCCAACGTTTCCGTCTGCGAAACTGATGTCTATTCTGCTGTCCCTGTGGTTTTGCGGAATAAAAATTATGGTAACTAAATAAATAGGGGAATTAATGGTTTCTTTAAAAGACAGGGGGCCCTTAGGTTTAAATCAGCTTACGGCTTCAGAGGCTTCATTAAAACTCAAGACGGGTGAAATAAGTTCTGAAGAAATTACTCGCGATTGTCTTGACCGCATACAAGCTCGCGAGGGCGACATTTTAGCATGGGATTATTTGAATCCGGAATACGCTTTGGAGCAGGCGCGGGCTCTGGATAAATCGCCTCGTCGAGGTTTGCTGCATGGAGTACCTATCGGTATTAAAGATATTTTTGATACCAAAGATATGCCAACCGGCCATGGTTTTCCGCCTTATCAAGGCCAAAAATTTGGAGTGGATTCGGTTTGTGTTGCACAATTGCGGGACGCCGGAATGGTCTTGTTGGGTAAAACTGTAACTACCGAATTTGCCTGTCCCATGCCTCGCCAAACATTGAATCCTCATGATCCGGCGCGGACACCGGGCGTGTCTTCTAGCGGTTCTGCCGCTTCAGTTGCAGACTACATGGTACCGGTTGCCAACGGCACGCAGACCGGGGGGTCGATAATAGGGCCAGCGGCGAACTGCGGGGTATATGGGTATAAGGCGAGCCTAGAAGGTATCGATCGCGGCGGGTTCCGCCATTGCAAGAAGTCTATTGATACGATTGGTCTATTTGCACGTTCGATAGATGATTTAATTTTACTCCGACGGGCTCAGACCGGATGCAATCCTGGACAAAGGGCTGTTAGGCTCCGAGTGGGTATTTTACGTGCTCCCTTATGGGATGAAGCAGAGCCGGCAATGCAAAAAATGATAGAAATAATTAATGATATTTTACGCGCGGCTGGGGCCGTTGTTACTGACTTTGATTTACCTCCTTTATTTATGGATATAATTCCTGATGCCGCGATAATAAATGCTTGGGAAGCCTCAGTAATGCTGAAGGATGAAATTCGGGATCACTACGAGAGTTTCAATCAACATAACCGTGAAAGAATTGAATGGGTAAAGGGCCTCGA
>CEUQ01134133.1_pt1 | contig 10934 bp, 13 predicted proteins | sample 361491 | NCBI WGS metagenome assembly CEUQ01 (sample SAMEA2622796, study PRJEB7988) | marine metagenome | biome: marine biome (ENVO:00000447); feature: marine epipelagic mixed layer (ENVO:xxxxxxxxx); material: "saline water (ENVO:00002010), including plankton (ENVO:xxxxxxxx)" | depth 120 m | reverse complement strand
TGGGCGAGGAGACGCCGCCCGACTGCAAGGAGGCGATCGACTACGGTCCGCTCTATCACGGTTCGCCCTGGCCTGCCGAACCCGCCGGCCTGAAGGAGGCGTGGTTCGCCTACTACGACGCGCTCGACGACCTCTGCGCGACGCTGCGGCGGATCCTGGCACGGGCCGCGCAATTGCCCGCAGACTACTTCGAGCCCTTTTTCGAGAACGATCTTTCTTCACTGCGGGCGCTCGATTATCCCGAGCCTGAAACCCCGCCACTGCCTGGTCAGTTGCGCGCCGGGGCGCATACCGATTTCGGCTTCCTCACGGTGCTGCTCAGTGAGGACAAGCCCGGTGGTCTGGAGGTCATGAACCTCGAGGGCGACTGGATCGCGCCGCCGGCGCCTGTGGGGACCTATGTCGTGAACCTGGGCGATTCGCTGATGCGCTGGACCGACGACCTCTGGCGTTCGACGCGTCACCGGGTGGTCAACCCGCCCGAAGGATCGGAAGGCGGCTCACGGCGCCAGTCGATTCCGTTCTTTCACAACCCCGGCCGCGATGCGTTGATCGACACTCTGCCGACGTTCCGGCGCGCTGATGCAGATCCGAAGTACCCGCCGATCACCTATGGCGAATATTCGCTGGAACGGCAGAGCAAGGCGCATGCCGATCACATCAGTGAGGTTGTGTAAGAGCTTCCCGGGCCTCAATCGCCAGAGGGTTTGACCGCACTCAGAACGACGAGGTCGGAACGGTCGCGGGCAACAGGCCGGGATCGAAGCGGCGGGCATTTTTGGCCGGACTCTTGCGGTCGAGAAGACTGCGCAGGACACGTTCATCCTGACGGTCACGCCGCATGATGGCGCGAACGATGGGGTCGGAGAGAATGTCGTCGAGGCGCGGTTCGTCCGACCATGCTGTCTTCTTCATGATGCTGCTACCCTGTAACGTGTTGTTGTCGGCACCCCTTGTACACGGGGTTTTTATCACCCTGATGTCGTAGCATAGATGACGCGTCGCCACACACGATCGCGTGTTGGCAACGGCTGCGGATTCCTGTACGGAGACGCTGCCGGAACGGATAAAGGCGGCAGATTCCATGGCTCTGCCTGTCAACCGTTCTTTTTTGTGCAACACGCCCGGACCGGCCGGAACACGTCGCCGGAGTCGTCCGAATCAGAGCCTCGACGAAACAGAATCGTCGTCGTGCGATTCGTGTGAAGGCGGTGGCTAGAGTGTCTTGACGTAGAAGTAGCCGGAAACCAACTTACCCTCGGCGCGAGCATAGCTCGGCAGCTCACCCCAGCGGGTGAAGCCGGCGGCTTCGTAGACCTCGATAGCGCGGGTCTGGGTCTCGCGGACATCAAGACGCAGATGGCTGTAGCCTTCTTCGCGGCAGAAATTCTCGACCGCATCCAGGAGCTGGGCGGCGAGGCCATGGCCGCGGGCCCAGGGGGCAACGAAGTGGGTCGTCAGATGCGGGCTGTGGGCCTGTGCCTCGTTAAAACGCGGCGGAAGCTGGAGCTGGGCGCTGGCGGCGATGGTGCCATCGAGTCGACCGGCCCAGAGCTGACGCTCGGGTACCAGCAGGACACCCTTCCAGTAACGCTCCATCTGGTCGCGCGGCTGGGGGTTCAGCCAGCCGAACCCTTTGCCGTCAACGATGGCGGCATCGGTGGCGTCACACAGGTCACCGAGATCGAGCCTGTTGAGCTCCAGGACATGTTCGACGGAGACCTCGGTCTCCAGCGCTGATGTTCTCTGTCCCATGGCCGCTACATGGACCCGGTGGCAGCGCGCTGCAAGTCGCAAGAGGGGGAATTCGGGGTGATTTCGTGTGTGTCATCCACCGGATGATCCACACCGATATGGGGGTGCTGATGTGATGTCATGGGGGGAGGTTTTCATCCTAATTTGGGGCGGTAGTGGGGCGAATCGAGGAAAAACCGCCGAATTCGCGGGATCAGGGCGTCCACAGGGGCCGGGGTTGTTCGCCCGACGCTGCCACCTCTTGGGCCGGGGCTGCGGGCGCCGGCGCCGTGGCCCGGGGCTCGCGGCTCCACAGGATCAAGCCCAGCGCCTCGGCCTCGTCGAGATCGCGGGCCTTGAGCACGGTGAAAAGGCGGTAGCGGCGCAGGGAAAGTTCGGCCAGGCGCAACTCGTTGGCGGCAAAGGCGATGCCCAGGACCATGGCCAACTGCACGATCAAAACACTCAGGGTGTCGAAGCCGGTGATCTGGGCCAGGAGCGTGACCAGCGGCATCAGCACGATGATCAGGCCTGCCGTGTACCAGGCGCCCCGGTAGAACGCCCAGAGCTCGCGGAAGATCAGCGCGCCCCAGGAGAATCCCATGGGCACGGCCTGCAGCGCGGGGTCGTGCCCCGGCCGTTCCTTGATCATGATCGACCAGTCCCTGATTGCCATCGCGGCCTCCCAAAGCTTGACCCGGCTCACGGGATGGCCACATAGCACGGGTGGCCGGCGCGATCACGTCGCCGCTGCTTCACACTTCTCCGACCTGAGCCACGAGGCAACATGATGAACGACACCCAGGCCGACCTCTGGCATGGCACCACGATTCTCTCTGTCCGACGCGGCGGCAAGGTCGTGATCGCCGGTGACGGCCAGGTCTCGATGGGCCCGACCGTGGTCAAGGGCAACGCCGTGAAGGTTCGTCGCCTGGGTGCTGGGGGCGATATCCTCACCGGGTTCGCCGGCGCGACCGCCGATGCCTTCACCCTGTTCGAACGGCTGGAGCAAAAGCTGGAGCGCCATCCCGGTCAGCTCGCGCGCGCCTGTGTCGAACTTGCCAAGGACTGGCGCACCGACCGCTACCTGCGCCGCCTGGAAGCGCTGATGGCCGTGGCCAATGCCGAGGTCTCGCTGATCATCTCGGGCACCGGTGATGTGCTTGAACCCGAAGACGGGCTGATCGGGATTGGGTCCGGCGGCAACTACGCGCTCGCTGCGGCTCGCGCGCTGGCGACGGTGGATGATCTCAGCGCGGAAGAGATCGCGCGGCGATCGATGGCCGTGGCCGCCGATATCTGCGTCTACACCAACAGCAGCGTGACCCTCGAAATTCTCGATGCGGCGTGATGTGATGGCCACTCTGCTCCTCCCCCACACCGATGTGAGGCAACACTTTCTTCCAGACTGGTGTCCTGTTTCATGACCTCCTTTTCCCCCCGCGAGATTGTTTCCGAACTCGACCGTTTTATCGTCGGCCAGAACGACGCCAAGCGTTCTGTTGCCGTGGCGCTGCGCAACCGCTGGCGCCGCCAGCAGCTGCCCGATGCGCTGCGTGAGGAGGTCCTGCCGAAGAACATCCTGATGATCGGCCCGACCGGTGTCGGCAAGACCGAGATCGCCCGGCGTCTGGCGAAGCTCGCCAACGCACCGTTCCTGAAGGTCGAGGCGACCAAATTCACCGAGGTCGGTTATGTCGGCCGCGATGTCGAGCAGATCATCCGCGATCTCGTCGAGATCGCGATCAGCCAGAGTCGGGAGACCCTGCGCAAGGAGGTCCAGGCCAAGGCGGAACTGGCGGCTGAGGAACGGGTGCTCGATGCGCTGGTCGGCGAGAACGCCAGTGCCGACACTCGCCAGAAGTTCCGCCTGATGCTGCGCGAGGGCCAGCTCGACGACAAGGAGGTCGAACTCCAGGTCTCCGAAACGGGTCCCGGCGCGCTGCCGACCTTCGAGATTCCCGGCATGCCCGGCGCCCAGATGGGCATGCTCAATCTTAACGACATCTTCGGCAAGGCCATGGGCGGCCAGACCAAGGCCAAGAAGATCAAGGTGGGCGACAGCTACGACGTGCTGCTGGCCGAAGAGGCCGACAAGCTGCTCGACGAGGAGACCGTGGTGAAATCAGCGATTGACACGGTCGAACAGGGCGGCATCGTCTTCATCGATGAGATCGACAAGATCGCCGCGCGCAGCGAGCGGCAGGGTGCGGATGTCAGCCGCGAGGGCGTGCAGCGTGACCTGCTGCCCCTGATCGAAGGCACCACGGTGGCGACCAAACACGGCTCGGTCAAAACCGACCACATCCTGTTTGTATGCTCCGGCGCCTTCCACCTCGCTAAGCCGAGCGACCTGCTGCCGGAACTGCAGGGCCGCCTGCCCAACCGGGTTGAGCTGCAGGCGCTCAGCCGCGACGACTTCCGCCGGATTCTGACCGAGCCGGAAAACAGCCTGCTGATCCAGTACACCGCCCTGATGGGCACCGAAGAGGTGACGCTGGAGTTCGGCGACGACGCCATTGATGCTCTGGCCGACCTTGCGACCAAGATCAACGAGACGGTCGAGAACATCGGTGCGCGGCGGCTTCACACAGTGATGGAAAAGCTGCTCGAAGAGATCAGCTTCACGGCACCGGACCGCGGCGGCGAAACCATAGTCATCGATGCCGCCTTCGTGCACGAGCGCGTCGGTGAACTGGCCAAGAACGCCGATCTGAGCCGTTTTATTCTCTGAGGTCGCGCGCCTAGATCGGTTCAGGCTGAATGCACCGGTGGAGACCCCACCGGAGACTGCGATGAAGTTGTGCTGACAGCCTGTCGATCATGCCCTGCGCCGCTTCACAGAAGGTCCAATAGATATCTTCCTGGGCGCGGGTCTGGGTGGTGAAGTTGGCCACCGATCCCGTGTCCTTCCGCCACACGCCGAATTCCATCATCTTGGTCAGATGGATGTCGTAGCTGAACATCTGCTTCTCGCCGTAGAACCGGATGGCGGGGTCGTTGAACCCGACAACGAAATCGGGAACGTCCGCCTGTTCGGGAATGAGCTCGACCGGTTCGGCGTACATCAGGCCAAACAACGTGCGTACGGTTTCACTGATGGAGTTGCCGTAGTTGTAGGAAAGAGTCTCGAACGGGTTGCAGTCGTAGTCGAGCACAAGGGCGTCGAGCTCCGGATTCACGACGTAGGTCACGTGGGCATCGATCATCTCGAACCGGGTGTCGGCCTACTCGACCTTGGGCGCGACATAGGCGCCCTTGTTGGCGCATGCCGTCAGCAGAAGCGAGAGTGAAACGAGGACGAGTGTGTGTCGCATGATGGAGAACGATCCCGGCGTGTGCCGGGGCGGCTCTAGGCCGTGAGGCAAGCAGCGCAAGGGAGCGGCCGCCGTGATAGGGTGGCAACCTTGTGTGGAGACAGACTTCATGCGCCTGATGATCATGCCAATGTTGCTTGTGCTTGCCCTCTCGGCACAGGCCGACGATGCGGTGCTTTATCCCGTCGGCGACAAGTGGACGATGTGGTGGCCGCAGAACATGATCGGCTCGTACCGGCACTGGGACGAGATCTTTCCCGTGCGGGCGATCGAGCGTGGCGACGGGCCGGTCTCCGAGCTGATCCAGGGCGAGGTGTTCCTTCACTACGACTTCGACCTGCCCGGCGGCGGCAAGGCGACGGTCGGCGACTGGATGGAGGAGAACCGGGTGACCGGTCTGCTGGTCCTCTACAACGGCGTGATCCGGATGGAGCGTTACGGCCACGGCGCCGATGAGACCTCGGCCTTCATTTCGCAATCGGTCGCCAAGTCGATCGTCTCGACCCTGGTCGGCCGGGCGATCCACGGGGGTCTGATCGACAGCGTGAAAGACCCGATCGACCATTATGTTCCCGCCCTGGCCGACAGCGCCTATGCCGGAGTACCGATCGAGGCGGTGCTGCAGATGTCGTCGGGCGTCGACTACGACGAGGACTATGACAACGAATGGTCCGATGTCTCGCAGATGTGGATTCTGGCGGGCGAACAGCACAGCAAGCTGATCAACAGCTTCCTGCTCGAGTACGACCGCGAGGCGCGGCCCTATGAGGTCTACAACTACAAGGGTGCAGACACGATCGCGCTGGGCTGGCTGGTGGCCGAGGTCTCGGGCATGACGCTCTCGGACTATGCCTCGATGGCTCTGTGGCAGCCGCTGGGCATGGAGGCCAACGCAAGCTGGATGGTCGATGGCCTGGGAGAGGGTGCGACCGAGATTTCCTTTACCGGCCTCAGCGCGCGGCTGCGCGACTACGGCCGCTTCGGTCTGCTGATGGCGCAGGATGGTATCTGGGAAGGCGAACGGCTGCTGCCCGAAGGTTGGGTCCGGCAGGCGACGGTGCCCTCGAAGCCGCAGGTCATGGCAGGCCGTCTCTATTCCGGCTATCCGCTGGGTTATCAGTACCAGTGGTGGACCCTGCCCTGGGGCGACGGTGTCTTCACGGCCCAGGGCGTGAATGGACAGTTCGTCTATGTCGACCCCCAGAGCGACCTTGTGGTCGTCCAGACCGCGGTGTGGCATGACTGGTGGGACGATGACGCCGAAGAAGAGTTCTATGCCCTGTGCCGCTCGCTGGCGGCGGTTCTGACCCACCAGTAGAGCGCGTCAGTCCGTTGCATCGGCGGTCCGGCGCGGGGCAGCGAGAAGGCCGGCGGCGGTGATCAGGACCATGCCGCCGATGGTCGGGAGATCAGGCGCATCGGCGAACAGGACGTAACCCCATAAAGCGGCTGAGATCAGATAGGTATAGTCGAAGGTCGCGATCACCGGCGGCGGGGCAATCTGATGGGCTCGCGCAACGCCGATGAAGTAGATCGCCAAGAGCGTGCCGATCAGCGCCATCAGGCCCCACTCGTTGAGCCCCATCACGGCCCAGTCGCCCAGCACGAAGGGGTAGCTTTCACGGGTTGCCGTCTCAAGGCCAATCAGCGCCAGCACCGCCGTCGCGATCAGACCCGCGATCAGAAAGGAGGCGTGAATACCCAGGGACAGGGTCAGCGGTGGCTCGTCCCGGCATTTGCCGCGAGTCAGCACCATGGTCATGGCATAAAGCGCGGCAGCCCCCAGAGGCAGCAGGGTGAACCAGGAAAAGGCGTCGGTTCCCTGACGGAGGATGCTGAGCACGCCCAGGAAGCCGAGCATCACCCAGCCCCACTGGCGCGGGCTGACCGCCTCGCCCAGAAGCACAGCTGAGAGCAGCGCGATCATGATAGGGTTGGTGTAGACCGCAACCGCAGTGACGGAGAGCGACAACACCGGCAACGAGGCGTAGAGCAGCAGCCATGTGCTGAGCAAAAGGAGGCTGCGCAGGGCGTTCCAGCGCAGGGAGCGCGGCCTGAGACCGACGCCGGTCGCCAGCAGCAGGACCAAAAGGATGGGGATGGCAAAAAGCGAGCGGGTGACAAAGACCTACCAGAGGGTGATGTCGTCACCGACCAGCTTCACCACCGCATCGGCAAAGGCCATGGTCAGGATCGAAGCGAGGATGATCAGGATTCCGAGCGCCGTGCGATCAGGCTTTGTGCCGGTCGCGAGCACCATCATAAAGACACTTGAAACAAAAGAAGCGTGGTCAGAACGGTCGCTCGCCGGTCACCACCGCGCGGCGCATGACCCGGGGCTGGCCGCGGTAGTCGTTGTGGGCGTAGTGCACGGTGCAGCGGTTGTCCCAGACGACCAGCGTGCCCGGCTGCCAGCGCAGGCGGCAGGTGAACTCGGGCGTCGCGCCATGGGCCATGAGGGCTGCCATCAGCGGCCGGCTTTCGGTCTCGCTACGGCCTTCGAAGTTCGAGGAAAAGCCGGCGTTGACATAAAGCGCGGTTCTTCCGGTGACAGGGTGGGTGCGGGCCACCGGATGCAGGTTTTCGAGATCCTCGTGTTCGGGCGGCACGCTCACCGGCGTTGTGGTGACATCGGCCGAACCCTTGGACCGGGAGTGGTCGCCGAAGCTCCTGGCGACGGAATGAAGCAGGCGCATGCCCCTGAGGGCCTCGCGCATCTCCGGTGACAGGGTCTCCCAGGCGAGATACTGGTTGGCCCAGCTCGTGTCGCCGCCGACCGGCGGGCAGCTCACGCAATAGAGCGTCGTGTACGCAGGCGGCTGATCGAAGGTACTGGAATCGGTGTGCCAGGAGCCGCCGAAGTTGTTGATGTCGACGGGCCCGCTGATGAGTTCGGTGAGTTCGGGAAAGCCGTCCATCGGTTTGGCGTAGGGCCAGGGCTCGACCGGCCCGAGCCGCCGGGCGAAAGCGATCTGGTCAGCGGGGGCGAGATCCTGGCCGCGGAAGGCGAGCACGAGATGGTTGGTGAGCGCTCTCTCGATCTCGGCCATGGCCGCGTCGGAAAGATCGCCGAGGTCGATGCCGGTGATCTCGGCGCCCAGAGCTCCGGACATCGGTGCCAGCGCGAAGTGGTTGTAAGCGCCAGGGTTCATCTGCGGCGCATGGAGCACGGCATCGATCATGTCGAAGGCCAGCGGGTGATGCATGACAGGCAGGGGGTGCAGTTGTGAGTCGTCGGGCATGGCGTCAGACCGGTTTTTCGCCCTCGACCACGATGCGTCGCATGTGGCGGCGGTGGCCGGGGTAGTCGCTATGGGCATAGTGCAGGCAGCAACGGTTGTCCCAGATCGCCAGTGAGCCGGGTGTGTAGCGCAGGCGGGCGCAGAACTCGGGCGTGATCGCATGGGCCCAGAGCTTGCGCAGCAGCGGCAGGCTCTCGTCCTGGGTCTTGCCTTCGAAGGAGACGGTGAAGCTGTCGTTGACGTAGAGCGCCTTCCTGCCTGTCACCGGATGGGTGCGGGCGACCGGATGCAGCGCCTCGTTTAACTGTTCGGGTGAATAGATGGTGTGGGTCGTGGCGTTGGACTGGACCTCTTCGGAGGCGGAGCCTGTGCCGTAGCCGAGTTCGGTGGAATAGACTCCTCTTACGCCTTCAAGCTCGGCCTTAAGCTCGGGATCGAGGGTCTCCCAGGCGAGGTACTGGTTGGCGAAGCCGGTGTCGCCGCCGACCGGCGGACACTCGATGCAATAGAGCATGGTGTACTTCGGTGGTTGTTCGAAGTTGCAGGAGTCCGAATGCCAAGTGCCGCCAAAGGCATACTTGTCGTGGGGTTCCTGGATCAGCTCGGTGATCTCGGGATAACCCTCCATCTTCTTCGCAAAGGGCCAAGGCATCGGCCTGCCCAGCCGCCTGGCAAACGCGATCTGCTCGGCGGGCGAAAGATCCTGATCGTGGATCATCAGCGCGAGGTGATCGACGAGCGCCTGTTCCAGTTCGGCAATGGCCTCGTCGGATGCGGTCCTGAGATCGATGCCTTCGACCACCGCACCCATGGCACCGGTGACCGGCTCGACGCAGAAGTGCTTAAAGTTACGCGGTGCGAACTGCGGCACATGGCTGACGGCAGACTGATAGGAGAAGGTCGTGATGTAGCCTGGCATGAACAGGGTCCCCGCATCGGCTGTTTGTCGGGAAACCTTACGCCTCAATTTCCTGGCAGCACAATCTCCATCGGAGCGCGGCGGGCGCGACAATCAGCCCTGATTGCGATTGCCGCGCAGGAGTGAGAGGCGCAGCACGTCCGGCATCGCGATCAGGCGGTCGTCGACGACCTCGCGCAGGGCGTCGAGCGCCTCGTTGCCGTTCTTGAGCACGGCCAGGACCCAGCGGTCGACTTCGGGCGGATTGGCCGGATCGGCCGCCGGTACGCCCCGGACCTCGTGGCTGGGCCCGAGTGGGTTGTAGACCGCGATGACCTCCACACCGGTCGCCAGGGCGCCCAGAATGCCCATCTCAAGCATCTCGTCGTCGCCACACAACACGATGCGCTTGACGTCGTTGTCGGCCAGATCGGCATAAAGCCGGTCGAAGCTGGAAAGGCCGCGGCGCAAGGCGCCGAAGCTGTCGCGCAGATACTGCGCAGTGAGGCGGCTTTTCTCTGAGAAGCCCTTGGGCGTCAGGTAGTATTTGTAGCGGCGGCGCGGCGCCTGCTGGATCTTGATCAGGCCGGTGCGCACGCAGCGTTTCATGTAGGCATTGACCATGCCGAGCGCGACGCCGAGCTCGGCGGCCAGATCGCGCTGGCTGATCTCGTCGTCTTCCTCGATCCGGTCCAGAATTTGGCGGATCGCCTGCTCTTCGGTGGCTTCGCGCCGGGTCGACACCGTTTGGCCTCATCGTTCTGCGGGATGGAATCCCGTTACGACGACTTGTTCACTTTTCGAACACTGGTGTCAAGAGGCCACGCAGGTGCCGATCAACCGCGGGCGAACGGGCCAGTGATGGTGGCGATCATACGGGGGGTCTCCTCGGCGTCTCCGGCGCGGGCATGCTCGACCAGGGCTTCGAGCCGCGCGATCAGGTCGCCCGGTGCGGCCTGACGTGCGGTGGCGACGTTGATGCCGTCGCGTGCGGTGGGGGCGAGGGTCTCGTCGTCATAGACCAGTTCCTCATGCATCTTCTCGCCCGGCCGCATGCCCGTGAAGGTGATCGCGATCTCCTCGTCGGGCGTCTTGCCGGCCAGACGGATCATCTGGCGGGCCAGATCCTGGATGCGAACCGGCTCGCCCATGTCGAGCACGAAGAGATCACCGGATTCGCCTTCCAGCGCGCTGGCCTGCAGGACCAGCTCCACAGCCTCGCGAACTGTCATCATGAAGCGTGTCATGTCGGCATGGGTCACGGTGAGCGGGCCACCCTCGGCGAGCTGTTTCTGGAAGAGCGGTACCACTGAGCCGGTCGAGCCCAGCACATTGCCGAAACGCACGCTGGCGAACCGGGTGCCGTTGCCCTCGCGCCCCAGCGCCTGGACGTAGAGTTCCGCCAGCCGCTTGGTGGCTCCCATAACCGACGACGGGTTGACCGCCTTGTCTGTCGAGATCAGGACCATGGTCGCCACCCCGGTGCGGCGGCAGGTGTCGGCGAGGTTCATGGTGCCGCCGACATTGGTCAGGACACATTCGTTGGGATTGGCTTCGGCCAGCGGCACATGCTTCAGCGCCGCGGCATGGAAGACGATGTCGGGCCTTTGTTGTTCCAGCGCGCGTTCGAGCCGATTGCGGTCGCGAATATCGCGCAGCATGGCGCGCCGTGGAACGTCTGGGAAGAACCGCGCCATCTCCATATCGATCTCGTAGAGCGCGACCTCGGACAGCTCCACTAGC
>CEUQ01188817.1_pt1 | contig 10946 bp, 7 predicted proteins | sample 361491 | NCBI WGS metagenome assembly CEUQ01 (sample SAMEA2622796, study PRJEB7988) | marine metagenome | biome: marine biome (ENVO:00000447); feature: marine epipelagic mixed layer (ENVO:xxxxxxxxx); material: "saline water (ENVO:00002010), including plankton (ENVO:xxxxxxxx)" | depth 120 m | reverse complement strand
TCAGTAATGAGAGGGCCCATATCCATATTTATATCCGTTCCCGGACCTATTTTGAGGGCTTCCACTCTGGGTCTTAATATATCCACCAGTTTATCACCGGCGCTGCCCACAGCGACGGCAACAGAAATTGCCATGCAACGTTCGCCAGCCGAACCATAAGCTGCACCCATTAGAGCGTCTGCAGCTAACTCTATATCCGCATCGGGCATAACAACTAAATGATTTTTTGCTCCGCCAAGAGCTTGAACTCTTTTACGATTGTTTGCAGCGGTGGAGTAAATATATTCTGCAATAGGTGTAGAGCCGACAAAACTCACGGCAGAAATATCCGGATGCGTTAAGATTTTATCTACAGAGACCTTGTCTCCGTTGACAACATTTAGTACCCCATCCGGAAGTCCAGCATCTTTCGCTAGCTCTGCGAGCCGCAGTGCACAGGAGGGATCTTTCTCAGAAGGTTTCAAGACAAAGGTATTTCCGCATGCAATGGAAACCGGGTACATCCACATGGGAACCATTGCTGGAAAATTAAAGGGTGTTATACCAGCACAAACGCCGACGGGTTGACGGAAAGTCCAAGCATCAATTTCTTTGCCGACATTCTCAGTAAATTCGCCTTTTAAGAGTTGTGGAATTCCGCAGGCAAATTCCACGACCTCTAGACCGCGAGTTAGAGAGCCATGTGCATCAGAAATTACCTTTCCATGTTCAGCGGTGATTATAGAGGCAATTTCATCGGCATGTTTCTCAATTAACTCTTTGTATTTAAACATAACCCGTGCGCGCATAAGCGGGGGTGTTTCGGACCATTCTGGCAGAGCCTTTTTCGCTGCGGTTACGGCAGCATCAACATCTTCCTCTGATCCAAGTGGTACCTTTGCTTGGATCTCGCCTGTTGCCGGATTGTACACTTCAGAATAATAGGATGAGTTTCCTTTTTGATGTTTTCCGTCAATCCAGTGCGTCAAAGTTTTCATTATTAATACCCTAATGTTTCGAGATTTAACTATAAACCGGTGGGTAGGATCGTCCATCCTTTATAGAGAAATTTTAGTAAAGTTACCCGGTCACATAAGGGGTAGCCCCATTTGGTTCTCAAAATTTTAAAATTAAGTTTATGTGTATGGCGGACAATAAAAACGGGCAAGAGTTTGATGATTTCGCAATGAAAAATTTACTTATTTCCTGTCGTTCTGAAAATAACCCACACAGTTTTGATAGTGAATAATGCGTAAGATCAGTTGAGTCCAATTGGGCAAAGCTAGGAAAATGAGAGTGCAAAAGAAATCTTAATTTATGAAGGAGAAAATTATTACGTGGCGTGTGAAATGTTGGCGGCGTTTTGAAAGGGCTCTAAGGACTATTTAATCGATTGGTTAAGGGCACGATTGTGTGGCCAAGCCTTAAGGAGTCTTGAAGGATATGTGGCGAGCTCTAGGAGGTCTAATGAGACGCTAGTTTAATATTTACAGGGCTCTGGGAGCTTACTTAATAATATCCCAAGCCCATCTTTGGGCTCATGAATGTGAAGCCTGTGCTGGACTTCCCAACAAAGAGCAGCGCAAGTTTCTATGACGGGTATGCCAAAATCTTGTTCCATTCTCTCGACAATGGAAAGAAGTCGCCAAGCATTGCCCTGCAGGTAAATTGCTTCGGCATCTGGGTTTTCCCGAAGGGTATTGCGAGCAAGAGTGTAAACCTTTTCTGGTGGAATTTCACCGGCCTTTTGAAAGGGGACTAATAATGGCTCCATGGCTAACACCTCAAATCCGGCTTCTGTCATATAATCGCGGGTTAAATCGTTTTGAAGTTTTGAATAGCTGATGCCAATGATGTTCTTCGCGCCCAGTGTTTTGAGTGCACAGGTAATATTTTGGTTAGCAGTAAAATTAGGAACTTTCATTTTTTGTTCCCATTTTCGAATAATTTTTTTTTCGTCTGTTACCCCTAGCATCATAAAAGGAGGCGTTCCTGAATGATGAATTAAATCAACTCCCGCATTAGCGAGAATGGTCGCGTTGTCATGATAGCCTTCTATTGCAGTTTTAAATTCATCCTTAGATCCTTTCCAAACATTTTGATGAATAGGGATTAAGCCAACACCATCGGGCAGCAGTCGTGCCGTTTCTTCCATAGAGCCCGGACGCATAGTTGGTTTAATAAGTCCAACAGTGCCTCGCCAATTTTTAAAATTCATATTTCGCCCTTTTTTACGGAATAATGATAGTCATGCCCAAAGTTGAACGAGACTCCATGGAGCGATGAGCATCCGCGGCATCAGCTAGCGAAAATTGTTGGTTGATAGTAATTTTGACGGCTTGCTTTGACACAATATCAAAAAGCTTTTTTGCTCGGTTTCTAATTTGTTCTCCAGTTTGCATGTGCCAGTAAAACGCACCTGCGGTAATCGAGAGTGACCCCATTTCATTAAGTCGGAAAATATCAAAAGGAGGCACAGGTCCCGACGATGATCCATATGTAATGAGGTTACCGCAGGGGCGTAGGGAGGCGAGTGAGGCTTCAAAGGTGTCTGCACCTACGGCATCAAATACTGCAGTTACCCCCTTTCCGCCAGTTAGCCCGCGCACTTGCTCTGCAATCCCACCGCTCTTGCTAATAATCACATCATGACAACCATGATCTTCAGCAAATCCCCCTTTTTTAGTAGAACTAACAACCCCAATAACATAAGCGCCTTTAGTTCGCGCCCACTGTGCAATGATCGTTCCGACGCCTCCAGCTGCAGAGTGCACAAGGATTGAGTCTCGCTCCGTAACTTGATGGCAATCGTGAATTAGGTAATGTGCTGTCAAACCCTTTGTGGTCATGGCAGCAGCGAGACGGTCATCAACCTCTGGCGGTAGTTTGATGAGCTGTTCCGTGTTCATTATACGCTGTTCACAATACGAACCACGAGGAAGGGCGTGGCCCCCACTGGAATATGCAACGCGATCGCCGACAGAATAGTCCAAGACGCCGGCGCCAACTGCCTCTATTATGCCGCAACCCTCTCCTCCAATTATATGAGGTAATGTCGGGAGCGGGTAACGACCATTCCGCGTATGAATGTCAGCGTAGTTTAGCCCAATGGCGCGGTGACGTATTTTAACTTCACCTGTGTTTGGCTCTGGAATATCGACGTCTTCATACTGCAAGACCTCTGGTCCTCCATATTCATGAATTCTAATGGCTTTTGACAATTTGCTCGCCTAGTATTTCTCGTGAGCTCGGACAGGAACTTCCATTGCCCCGATATCCTTAAATTCTAAATGCATTATGTCACCCGGTTTGACGGGCCCAACCCCTGCACAGGTGCCTGACATGATTATGTCTCCAGGATACAAAGTATAAAATTTTGACGCCCAAGCAATTTGCCCCTGCAGGTCAAGAATTAGATTTTTGGTATTGTTTTGTTGTCGAATTTCGTTATCTATTATTAGTGTAAAATCAAGTTCACCCGGGTTCTCTATCTCATCGGCTGTGACGAGCCATGGCCCGAGAACAGCGTACGTGTCTACGGATTTTCGGAAGCTACGGTCTTCTTTTCCTCTGACAACCATATCCATTGCTATGGAATAGCCGGCCACGTGGGAAAGTGCATCTTCATAAGATATGTCACTACCCCTCTTGCCAATGACAACTCCCAACTCCGCTTCATGATCTGTTCGACGGTCATTGAAGCGCACAGCAACCCCTTCACTAGGGCCTACCAGTGCGCTGTTCGCTTTGAGAAAGAGCCCCTGATCTTCCATTTTACGGCGTGGCAGGCCCTGAGAAATACCAACGTCTTTAGTAGCTTCTTCGGCGTGATCTTCATAATTTTGTGGAACACCGATAATTTTAGTGGGGTTTGCAACCGGACTTAAGAATTTTACTCCCTTGACCGGCCTCCCCGCTGCAATATCTGCGGCTTTTTCTAGCTTTGGACGAATCGTCTGAAGATGCTCTATAAATTGATCACCTATCGGCAGTGGGTAGTGATATGCAGGTAGTTCGGAGGCAACAACGTCGGAGACATCGTAAACTGTATTATCCCTTATAATCCCAAATTGGTTGTTATCATATCGACAGATTTTCATGGTTTTACTCCACAGAGTTATTAAAGATTCGTATCCCTTGATAGAATCGCGGTCAATGGACAGTAATATCCAAAAAACATCACCTGCAAATTTTGACTATATTTTATATTATGAAAAATTTATTGAACTCTTAAGAAATCAATTTCCAGTTTTATAATTTTGAATTGCTTCCCAAATACGACACGGTGTCGCAGGCATATCAATGTTTTGGACGCCCACATATGAAAGGGCATCCATTACCGCATTCATTACCGCTGCGGGAGCCCCAGTTGTTCCACCCTCACCAGCACCTTTTGCACCTAATGAATTGGTCGGGCTTCGCACTTCACTTAAAGTTCCGTTAATGAAAGGGAGATCACCAGCCTTGGGTAGGGCGTAGTCCATAAAAGAGCCGGACAGTTGTTGCCCAGTTTCAGGATCATAGATCGTTTGCTCAAAGAGTGCTTGGCCGATTCCTTGTGCAATCCCCCCTTGGGATTGTCCGTGGACGATCATTGGGTTTATAGCATTTCCCACATCATCTACTGCAGTAAATGCTATAATTTCTAGTTCACCGGTTTCAGGGTCAATTTCTACTTCGCAAATTTGACAGCCGTTCGGATACGTGATGTCATCGTTGTCGTCGATCGCGTCACCCCCAAACTCACCAGCGGCACTATGTTCGGAACTTGCTCCATCGAATGATTTTGCTACGTCGAACAGGGAGATGGAACGATCTGTTCCGGTAACGGTGTAACAACCTAAAGCAAAAGAAATATCTTGTGGGGACGTCTCCAATTGTGATGCTGCCGCTTGCAACCCGAGTTTTATGGCATTATCAGCGGCTTTAACTAATGCTGGTCCGGCACGGACGATACTGCGAGAGGCATTTGTTCCTTCTCCATCCTTAATGAGATCTGTATCTGATTCCGTCATTTCTATACAATCAATACTGATCCCTAGTTGTTCAGCAACAATCTGCCGCATCGTTGTCTCATGTCCTTGTCCCTGGGCTACCGAGCCAACAGCCATTTGAATCGTACCATTTTCCCTAATTATAATTTGCCCATATTCCCTTGATACGCCGCCCGCACCTTCGATGTAATTGCAAATCCCGATTCCGCGTAATTTACCTCTGGCAGAGGCCTCAATACGACGCTTGGCAAACGTATTCCAACGGGAGTTGGTTATGGCTAGATCCATATTTTTTACATATTCTCCGCTATCATAAGTAGATCCAGCTGGGGTAGTATACGGCATGGCTTCGGGGGGCAAACAATTGCGCCTTCGTAATTCAATACGGTCAAAGCCAGTAGTTCTTGCTGCTTCGTCAATCAGTCGCTCAAGGGTATATATTGCCTCCACACGGCCTACCCCACGGTAGGAAGCTATAGGAACCGTATTGGTAAAAACACCGCTGAGGTTGAGATACAGGTTTGGGGTTTTATAAACCCCTGCAAGCATGCGGGTGACGTTACGCAGTGCTGTAAATGGAGAACTTCCAGCCACGTAGGCACCAAGATTACAAACCCCGGAGACCTTAAGAGCTAAAAAATCCCCTTTAGCATTTAAACCAAGGGTACCGCTTAGCACATAGTCACGTCCCTGATTGGCGCTGTAAAAGTCTTCTGATCGGGTGGCGATCCATTTTATCGGTAGCTTGAGCTTGCCAGCCGCCCACAAAATCGCGGCATATTCCGGGTATGTAAATGAACGCGAACCGAATCCTCCCCCAACATCCCGGGAGATGACACGGATTTTCTCCTCCTGTACCCCAAGGATCTGTGACAAACGTTTGCGTGTCACATGAATACCCTGACATCCTAAGTGCGCTGTATAACGCTGGGTGACTTCATTAAAAGTAGCTAATAAACCCCTTGGTTCCAAAAAACAGGTAACAACACGGTTATCAATAACCTGTATGGATGCGATATGGTCTGCCAGGGCAAGCGCTTCGTTCGTTTCGTCCTCATTACCCGAAACCCAATCAAAACAGGTGTTATTTGGAGCCTCCTTCCAAACCTGCGGTTGGCCAACCCCTTGCGCGGCAGCCGTAACGGTGACACTTGGGAGTACGGTATAGTCTATCGTTACCTTCTCTGTCGCTTCAGCGGCGATATCTGGGGTTTTAGCAATGATTAACGCAACAGCGTCGCCAACGTGTCGTACTATTTTATGTGCTAAAGGGAAATATGGTGGGTCGGCCATTATAGAACCGTCTTGGTTTGGGTAAAGCGGACCGCGTACTTTGACATCTGAGGGAATCGGCTTTATCCCGTCTGCTTCTAGTTCATTTGCAGAAAAAACAGCGATAACGCCCTCTGTTTCTATAGCTTTTTCACAGTTAATGTTTTCAATTTTTGCATGGGCATGCGGTGATCGAACAAAATTAGCGTAAACTTGACTGTCTAAATTTTGGTCATCTGTAAAACGACCTTTTCCAGTAACAAGGCGTTCGTCTTCCCACCTGGGGAGTGCCATACCTATTCTACTATTTTGCCTATCCATTTTATTATGGATCGAGCGCATTTTCCATGTTCATTAATATTGGACGACCATCTGGAGTGTTGAGCGGAATTAGTTTTTTTCGATGCCTAACGCATAGTGTCGGGGCGGAACGGACTTCTTTTCCAAGGTTAATCTCAATTTCTGCTATTATAAACTCGGTATCTTTGAAAACTTTTAACACTCGCATTGATTAGCTCCCTAAGTATTCTCAATCCTTATATCCTGTGCGCATAACCCAATATTCCCAAGCGCGATCCAATCCAAGCGGACCTAGTTGATTTACATTGCAAAGGTCGACTTCTTTCGGCGTTAGATAATCAATTTCACCCCCAAGTATCATAGCTTGAGTGATCATTTTTGCTGTCGCTTGTAAATAGACTGCTGTCATGACAACTTCACGAATATTACGACGGGCGCATACACAACCGTGGCGCTTCATTAAAGCCGAGGCGTTATTGCCTAGAGTGGTGGCGAGGTCCCGGCCTTGTTCCATGGTAACAACCAGGTGGTTTGTTTCTCCGAATTTATCTCTTATATCCCATATTGGTACGGTTGCACCGATGGGTGCACTCATATGCAATAATGGCCGTATTAGTGTATTTGTTGAGGCAAATGGGACGACTTCCTGTGAGTGATTATGTACGACCGAATTTACATCTTGACGCAGTTCGTAAATTCCGCCGTGAATTGCGCGCTCTCCATATGGGGTGCGTTCCTTCAAATCACCAATGGGCTCGCCATCAAGACGAAATTCAACAATATCATCTATCGTAATCAATTCAGGTGCGCGTGAGACAGAAATGAAATAGCTTTCACGGTTATTAGGATTACGAACGCTTATATGCCCAAAGGCATCAACTACGCCCTCTCGTGCAAGAATACGATTGGCAATCACAAGTTCGCGAATGGTGTCTGTAACATCTTCCATTATTTATTCCTCCCAATGGTTTAAAAGAAAGAATAGCCCCGTGTCTCTCTAAATAAATTCCTGTATAAAGCGTATCTTATGGGAAGCCCCTTGTCAGGGGGTGCCAAATCAGAATTATTAAGGATAAATAATTTATGCTTATAGGGAGGGTGCGATGGCTCGTGCACCACAGATTGAGACTGTAATAAGCAATTTCACGCCACGATTTATAACCAGTGGTGTGCCGCTCGCTGATTTTGAAGAAGCAACAGCTGGCCTGGTAGACTGGGAAGACTGGTTGCCGCGTTGGTCAGGTCGTGCAGAAATACATGAGGCCCTAGGGCATGACGCTTTAGAAGAAGCTAGAGGGTTAAGTGCCGCAGATCATCTTACCACTGCAGCGCTGTTATATCATTTTGCCAAGTTTATGGCAGTTCAATTTCCCGAAGCGATGAGGGCAACACATGCAAAGGCAGTGGAGTGTCATCGGCTCGCGTTGCCGCATATGGAACCACCTGGAGAACGTGTGGCAATTCCCTTTGAAGGGACAGAACTCTATGGAAATCTGCGTAAGCCTAGTGGGATACATAAGCCTCCTGTAGTAATCATGGTCCCCGGTCTTGAGGCTACGAAAGAAGAAATTTTCGGTTACGCCCCCTCTCTTCTTTCGAGGGGAATTGCTACTCTGCCTGTCGACGGCCCGGGTCAGGGAGAAGCCGAATATCATCTTCCCATTCGCGGGGATTATGAAACCGTTGCATCAGCAATAATCGATTGGATAGAGAGCCGCCCTGACCTTGATACAAGTCGGGTGGGGATATTTGGAGTTAGCCTTGGCGGTTACCATGCGCCAAGGGCCGCTGCCTTTGAGAAACGAATCAAGGCTTGCGTATCTATTTCTGGCGCTTACGACTGGGCAGAAAATTGGGATAAGAAATCTGATTTGAACAAAGAAGTTTTCCGGATTCGTTCTCACGCTAAGACTCTTGAACAGGCTCACGAAATTGGTAAAACACTAACACTTAGGGCTTGTGCTAAGAATATCACTTGTCCAATCTATATCGCCGCCGGAGGTCTTGATCGCATAACGGCTGTCGAGGCCGCCAATCAACTTGCTGCTGACGTTTCCGGGCCTAAAGTCTTGTCAATAATTGAAGACGGTAATCACGTATGTCACAACCGACCCTACAAGGTTAGACCACAAACTTCAGACTGGCTGGCTTTACAACTTGGAGAATAGCGATCCAGTGTTAGCCGCCATTGACCCATTGCAGAAGTTCGGGCATTAAAGAGGAAACCATACGCTACCGTATGGAGGTGGAGAGGCAATATGGATGGAGCTATAGGTCAACCAATCCGTCGCAAGGAAGACCAACGTCTATTGGTGGGTGAAGGCGAGTTTAGTGATGATCACAGTTTGCCCCATCAATGCTGGGCGGTGATGGTTCGCTGCCCATTTGCGCATGCGGTGATTAAAAATATTGATACCCAAATAGCGAAGGCGAAGACCGGTGTACTAGGTATCTTCACCGGTGAAGATTGTGAAGCCGATGGACTTGGTCAAATTCCTCATAGTCCCTTTCCGTCAACAAAGTTTGATATGAAGTTACATGGGCCCGGTGGTACGGTGGGTGATGACAGCTTTGCCGGGATAAATACCGTGTTGCCCACGGATAAAGGGCGCTATGTGGGTGAGGCAATTGCGATGGTAGTTGCTGAAACTAAAATGCAGGCGGCCGAAGCTGCGGAGTTCCTCGACATTGACTATGAGATCCTGCCATCCGTCACTAATACTAGGGCTGCCGCGAGAGAGAGCGCGTCAAAACTTTACAGTGAAATCCCAGATAACGTTTTTGTGGAAACATTTTTTGGAAATCAGGATGCTACTAACCGAGCTTTTGAAAAGGCCGACCACATAGTAAAGATGTCATTCGATATACCTAGGGTAACTGGGGTGCCAATGGAGCCTAGGTCTGCACTTGGCACCTATGATCCAAAAGAGGACAAATACACTATTTATGCCGGAAGCGGAGGTACCGTAAGACAAAAGCGGGAAATCGCCTCAGTATTGGGTGTTGAGAATAGTCAGGTGAGAGTTTACGCCCTTGATGTTGGCGGTAATTTTGGCACACGCAATAGGCTTTTTGTAGAGTTTCCGCTTGTTGCTTGGGCGTCAAAAAAGGTGGGCCGTCCCGTTAAACTGACTGTTGAGAGGTCTGAGTCATTTGTTAGTGACTATCAGGGGCGCGACCTCGTAGTTGACATGGAGCTAGCCCTAAATGCTGACGGTGTTTTCAAAGCTATAAGGTCGTCAAATATAAGTAATGTCGGTGCTAAATGTGTATCACTTTCCCCGCTTTCCAAGGGTTCAGGAATTATAACCGGGTCATATCGAATACCGGTTGCACACTTAAGGTCGCGAGCAACATTTTCCAACACCCCGCCGACCAACGCCTATCGCAGTTCGGGCAGACCAGAAATTATATATTGTGTAGAATGTCTGGTTGAAAAGACGGCGAGAGTTCTCGGATTTGATCCCGTTGAACTAAGGAGAAAGAACCTGATCCGAGACGAAGAAATGCCTTACACTAATGCAGTGGGCATGCAGTATGACAGCGGGAAATACCTAAAAAGCCTTAATATGGCGATCGAACTCAATGACTGGGATAGTTTCGATGCCCGAAAGGTGGAGGCTAGAAAGCGCGGAAAATTACTCGGTCGAGGCATTGCACATTATGTGGAGAGTTCCATTGGCACACCAGTTGAACAAGCTGAGCTGCATATCTGTCCTAAAAAAAACAGACTTGATTTAGTAATTGGAACCCAACCCAGTGGCCAGGGACACGAGACGAGTTTTGCTCAGGTGGCCTCCGAGTGGCTCGGGTTACCAATAGAGAAAGTCAATGTGATAGTGGGCGATACTGACGTCGTCAAGGTAGGGGGTGGTTCCCATTCGGGGCGTTCAATGCGAATGGCGGGGACGGTTATTGTAAAGGCATCAGAGGCCTTAATCGAAAAGGGAAAAAAAATAGCCGGGCATGTTTTTGAGGCCTCTCCGGAGGATATAGAATTTGATTATGGTGTATTTTCCGTTGTAGGAACGGATCGAAAACTTGATTGGTTTGGGCTTGCCGTTGAGGCAGATAAGTCGGGGTTGCCTGATGAGTTAAATGATGGTTTGTCTGTAGTGGAAGATAACGAGATGCATACCCCGGTATTTCCTAATGGCTGCCACATTTGTGAAATTGAAATCGATGAGGAAACGGGCGCCCCTCAAATTGTTCGTTATATCGCGATAGACGATGTAGGCAGGGCTATAAATCCATTGATAGTGGATGGACAAACTCATGGAGGCATTGTCCAAGGGGTTGGTCAGGCAATGTGGGAAGAATGTGTCTTTGATAATAATGGTCAACCTCTTAGCGGATCATTTATGGATTACGGGATGCCAAGGGCAGATCATTTTCCTTATT
>CEUQ01032988.1_pt1 | contig 10960 bp, 9 predicted proteins | sample 361491 | NCBI WGS metagenome assembly CEUQ01 (sample SAMEA2622796, study PRJEB7988) | marine metagenome | biome: marine biome (ENVO:00000447); feature: marine epipelagic mixed layer (ENVO:xxxxxxxxx); material: "saline water (ENVO:00002010), including plankton (ENVO:xxxxxxxx)" | depth 120 m | reverse complement strand
CTAAGAATCCGGAAAGGATATCGTTTTTAAAATAGGTTTTAAAACCTTGAAGGTTGCCCTTTGGAATGCAATTTGAATCGGATGACAAACTCATGGATGTTTCACTTAGCCTTGTTATTCTGAAAAAAAGAATCCTTATTAGTAGTGCCTACAGTCAGTTATTTTGGACTAAAAAAAGTCAAAAGTTAAGAGGCATTTTATATTTATTTTATTTGGTCCGTATCACGAAAGTCTATGTAGTATTAGTATATAAATTAAAGCCTTTTGATTATTAGGATAATATATAGAGGGAAAAATCTTTGAAAAGTAAAAAAATATAAATCTAATAATAACAAGTAGTCCGAAGGGGAATCGAAGCCCTGTTTTCAGCGTGAGAGATCGGTTGAAACAAATTTTAATCTCTATAGCGACTTTTGGTTTTTATAATCAAAACTTGCTGTCGAAGTGGGCCCCGCATTTTCTAAATCTTCATTTACTGTTTGGAAAAAGTTAATTAATTTTAATAAAATTAATTGTAAATATTTAGATTGTTCTTCCCATCTGTAATCCATTTAAACATGGCCTCTCCAAAGATTCTATATCCATTTTCGTTAAAATGGCTGTCGGTTTTCCAAGTTGTTTTATTACCATTTCTTACTGATTCGTCTAAGGGCTGGTGCAAGGGAATGTATCCAATTTTATTTACCTCGCAGTATTTGCTAAGAATTGTAGAGAAAAGTTTTGCGGGTAAATTTCCATGGTTAGCGAGGTGTGATGATGCGTCAACAATTATAAATTTTTTACCTTCCTTTGTGATGTCCCTATTCATGGTTTCCAGTATCTTTAAGTTTATAAAAACAACTCTTTCAAAATTAGGGTAGTCTTGACTGCCTGAAAAAATATCATTTTGAATTCTTGGCGCGTAGTTTTTAATTAACTTGTTAAATTCTTCTTCCGTATCAAAATCGGTTTTAAACATTCCATTTAGTTTGTTTAAGCCAAATTTAAATTTTCTCCAAATATCCAGCAGAAAAATTTTACGCTCTCTAATCTTTGTCCTATCTTCACCAAACTCTCTTGCAATCACCTCCCCCTGTAAACGTCCAAACTCTTCGTAATTTTTTTGTGGCGGTAATATTAGTAATAGGTCTGATTTGTACAGTTTTTCAGAAATTTGGGCAATCTTTTCATTTGTGATTCGTTCTATTAAGGTTTTTTCCAATTTTATATATTCATCTTTTTTTAGTGGGGAGTATTTTCCAAGCTTAATTTTCTGCGCTTTAAGTTCGGTTAAAAATTGGTGGAAATCAGCGAAATTTAGAATTTTTAATAAAGATTTGAAATCATTTTGCATGCCTTTTGGTCCTATATTAAAAACCGGACGGATTGCCAATTGTTGCTCTTTTTTAATTGTGTTAGTGATAGAAGAAAAAGGGGCAATGGTCCTATAGATATCATCTATAAAGATGAATAAGAATACAAAATCGGGATTAAATACCCGAGCGTATTGGCGATAAACTAATAAACTTTGCCCGATGCCGATGCCCCCAATACCAAAATTCAAAACTTCAAAATTTTGACTTTGTCTATTAAGCGAAATGTTATTTAAGAGTTGCTCTAAAACTTGCCCTGGAGTATTTTGAAATGCGACTTGTTCTGCCTGCACTAAGGAATCTCCTAGCAAGGCAATTCTTTTAGTGTTAGGTGGTTTAACCCTTTTTCTATTAAAATCTCGAAACCCTAAAGCATTGTTCTTGATCTTGGCGCTAAATTCATGGGCGTACCAATGGCCACCTGTATAAGTATATTTTAAATTGGGGGCCAGCCTCCAACCGATCATTGAATCAGGTATCGCCGATAGAGTTTCATAACCGGGATGGAAGCGAGCATATATTTGCCCAACCATTTCAATAAGTACTAATACAATTATTATTGTTAATAACTGAGCAGTAAGTATTTTAAAAAAATTTTTCATTGAGTATAAAAATAGATAAGCCCTCTTTATATTTTCTGCCCAAGTTAGGAACTTAAAAAGAAGTAGCCCCAAGGTCTACCAAACTTTACCAAAACCTATTGAATTATAAGAGATTTTTATTTTTGGTTGTTTCTAGCCCCACACCCAGCCCCACCTTATTTAACTACTGTGTTTGCCATATTTAAATTGTTTGTGTTATAAAACCAAATCGACGGATTATCCAAAGTGTCTATTAATAGAGATACTTGCTTATATTTTATAATCGTTCTAGTTCGTTAACTAGGAGTGTTTATAAGTGAAACATAGTCTGTTAAAATTCGCTATAAAATCCAAAGGAGATGATTCTTTAGAATCTTTTCTATTCTTTACTCCTTCCTGCACGAATACCCGACAAATAAATAATTCTTGTTTATTACAAATCAATACAAGTAATGGAATTGCCAGGTTAAGAAAGATGATCCGTCTTTTGTTGGAGAATTATACCTTTCCGATTTTACTTTCATTCGATGTTTTCAAGTTGAACAAATTTGGGTTTGATACCGAAGACAAGGCAATCTCCACTTTTAAAATCTTTAGAGAAATAAAACAAAATTTTTTACAGGAAGACTATAAGTGAGTATCGTTCACAATAATCCATTCAGAATCCTTGGCCTAATGGCAAATGCTACTGAGCGTGAGCTTCAGAAAAAAATTGGCATTATTAAACGTTATGCTGAAATTGGAAAGGAGGCTACTTTTGATACAGATTATGAATTTTTAGAACCAATCACTCGCACACTTGATGATGTGCAGGTGGCCACTGGTAAAATCGAGCAAGGGGATAAAAAGAGGCATTATGCTTTATTTTGGATGGTTCAAAACACTCAATTTGATGAAATAGCATTGAGCAACTTAAAAGAAAATAATACAGATAAAGCAATTGATATCTGGGAAAAAACATTAAAAAGTGCAGTGACAGAAAAGAATTTTTCTTCATATTTAAACCTCTCCACCTTGTATGCGGCGTTATCAGTAAAAACAACTATGATAGACCTGACTATGTTGCAGAAAAGCTTTGATATAAAATCTCAAGTTCTCAATTTTACAAATTTAAGATTGCTGTCAGAACTTATATCGACTAGCTCTAAATCTGTTAACGCTACGGAAATAAGTAAACGATTTGTAGACGAAACCTATGAATGGTTGAAGCCTTATATCGATAAACCCCTATTGGTACTAAGGAATAATGACCAGATCAGCATTTTTGAAGAAGAAAAGAAAGGAAAAGGAAAAGCTATAACAGCTCAAGATTTGATTAATTTGTTTAAATCTTATCCAGAAAATATAAGGACATATATTTCAGGAAAATTTACTGAAGTTCCAATTTCGAATATAGAAAACAATATAGATAAAACAAATTTGTTGAGAGAAGAGGACCCGCATAATGCAGAGGAGTTTGCGCAAGAACTCTATGAAAAAACCATTGATGATTTAAAGCAAATAGAAAAGGTCCTGGGCGGCGCCAATATTCAATACCAGATGTTAGCAGGTAAGCTAGCGGGTGAGATATTGCAATGCGCGATAGAATTTTATAATGAATTTGTAAGTGATGATGAATTTGATCCTGGTGAGGAAGCTTTACGCCTTTGTGAATTAGCCAAATCTATTGGTGCAACCGGGCAGATTAACAAAAGAATTGATGAGAACACAGAAGTTATTCAGGAATGGGTTGACAGGAAACCTGAAAGAGAAGCTTATAAAAATGTTGCAGATGAATGCGACTATATAGAAAGCCAACTTCTTCTGTGTAAAGACTCACGTCCTTCGATTAAAAATGCTAGGGTTTTGATTAAAAATTGCGAGCCAAAATTACTTCAGCTTAGAACAAAAGATGGCGGCAAGCTTTATATGGATAAATCTAATCTCGTTGTCATGTTTGCGATGATAATGATTGTTGCTGAAATCAATAGTGCTCAGGAAAACTTTACTCCAAGTCAAATAGACAGCCTGTCAGCAAAATTTACTCAGGCAACGAATCTTCTCACTACAATGAGTCGAATGGATATGCTCAGTGAAACGGAGGCTCAATTAAGGAACAATTTAAATGGCATAAGGAGTACTGATGCTCAGATAAAAGAGGCTGTCGGAAAAAGAAGCAGTGGTTGTTATATTGCTACGATGGCCTATGGTAGTTACGAACACCCGCAAGTACTTTTTCTGAGAGAATTTAGAGATCAGAAATTATCTCGCTCAATATTAGGCAGGGCCTTCATTAAATATTATTATGCGGTATCGCCATACATTGTTGCTTTATTAAAGAATAATCATCGAATCAATCACCTGATCAGGTCTACTTTAAATATATTTATACAGGGTCTGAAAAATGATTAAAAGGTTAATACTTTTATTTTTTCTTTTCTTGTCGTTTTGTTTAATGGGAACAACGGCAAAGGCAATGGATTGTGAGTGGGTTTCTAATTTTAAAAATAACTCGGGTTTAGAAACGGGCGTTTCTAATAAAGATTATTTAAAAACACCGATTCCTAGAGAAGAATATAAACGGTTGCTAGAAAGCTTTTCCTCCTACAGTGACTGTGTGGATAAAGAAATCAAAATGATCCTGACTAAAATGTCTTCGTTGGAAACAGCAGGAACTAACCGTGCACAATTAATTTTGACGCTTGAAGAAAAACTAAAAGAAATAAAAAATACAGGTGAAAACGTAAATCAGAAATTGCTCCTGCAAGAACAACAAGGTAACCAGCTTAGAGAAGAAATTACATCCTTGGAAAAGACTTTCAACAAATTAATTGAAAGTTTGGAGCTAGCACTTGCAGATCAAATGAGAGATCTCAAGGAGGTTGACGACCAACTTGAATCAAAACTTAAATCGAACGCCAATAAAATAAATAAATTATCTGCAAGGTTAACCAATACAGATAATAAAATGGGTAAAAAGCTAAATAATTTAAACAAAAAACTTGAGACTCAAATGATAGATCTCAAGGGGATAGACAACGAACTTGAGTCAAAGCTTGAATCTGCTGCAAATAAAATAGAAGAATTATCTGCGAGGCTGACAGAGGCAGACAATAAGATGGATAACAACCTAATTGATTTAAACAAAACACTGAGCGACAAAACCCTCTACGGCATAATTTCGATATTAACAGTAACCTTACTTATTATTCTTTTGTTCATGTTTTTAAGGAAATCAGTATTTGAGCAAAAAACCGATTTAAACAGTAATTTGGAAAGTATGAAAAAAGATGCAATTAACTTAGATAATAAATTAATCAGCCTGATTGAAAGCCAACTTTCAGTTGAAGGTTCAAAAGAATCTAATAGCGGGGAGATAGACCACTCTTTGGCTTTAAAAGTTGCTGATGAAATCGTTCGAATCCAGAAAAATACCTCGCGAATGGATTCAAATACAAAAGGATTAAAGCAGTTGGTCGCATCTGTAAAACGGATACAAGATAATTTTTCATCTAATGGTTATGACATCGTCGAGATGCTCGGTCAGCCATATGATGAAGGAATGAAAGCTTCGGCTAATTTCATTCCTGATGAGGACTTGAATGAAAATGAACAAATCATTACTAAAATAATAAAGCCGCAGGTGAATTACCAGGGCGTAATGATACAGGCAGCACAAATTGAAGTGAGTCAAGGAGGGTAATTATGGCAAGAAGCAAAATTGATTACGGCATTGATTTAGGTACTACAAACTCTGCAATTTCCAGAATGGAAAAGGGTGAGGCAGTAATTAAAAAAACGGACACGAATAAAGACACTATACCATCATGTATATTTTTTAATAAAAAGCAAGCTATGAAGGTGGGTGATCAAGCTTATAGCTCTCTTAAGGGAGACAAGTTAAGACGTATGCTAAAACCAGAGGAAAAAACGAATAATGCCTTTATTGAATTTAAAAGAACAATGGGCTCAGATAAATCCTATTTCAGCTCTCATATGGATAAAGAATACTCTTCGGAAGAGCTTTCTGCAGAAATCTTAAAAACTTTAAAATCCTTTGTGACAGATGAAAGCATACAATCAGCCATAGTTACAGTGCCGGCAAAATTTACCAGCAATCAAAAAGATGCAACATTACGAGCCGCATCGCTTGCGGGTTTTTCTCATTGCGAGTTACTTCAAGAACCAATTGCTGCGGCAATGGCATATGGATTAACTTCCAGTAATGTTGATGGATACATATTAGTTTTTGATTTTGGCGGCGGCACTTTTGATGCAGCATTGCTTGATGTCAAAGAAGGCATTATGAAAGTGATTGACACTGAGGGTGATAACTATTTAGGGGGTAAAAATCTAGATTTAGCGATAGTTGATGAGATAATCATACCTTTTATGGAAGAAAATAACTCCATAGATCTTTTTTTAGAAAATGAAACAAAAAAAACAGTTCTTCAAGACGCTATGAAGTTTTTTGCTGAAGAAACTAAAATCCAGATGTCTTTTAATGAAACACATAACATTTTATCAGACCTGGGGGACATTCCAGGTAAAGATGATGACGGTGAGGAATTTGAATTGGACATCACAGTCACAAAAGAAATGATGAGAGAGACAGTCGGCCCTATATTTCAAAAGTCTGTCGATTTAACTAAAGCACTTCTAGAACGTAATCATGTGGATAACAATTCTCTGAAGGCCTTGATATTGGTGGGCGGGCCAACTTTCTCTCCGGTGCTCAGAGAAATGCTTGAAGAGCAAATTATAAAGCCAGACACTAGTGTCGATCCCATGACGGTAGTCTCAAAAGGAGCAGCATTATATGCTGCAACAATTGATGTTTCAGAAGAAGTGAAAGAACAACAAAGAGATAAAACCAAAATACAACTGCAACTTGGTTATGAAGCTACTACAGTAGAGGATGAAGAGCATATCACTATAAAAATATTAGAAGATAAAACGGAAGGTGAGGTACCCGAAAAAGTGTTTGTTGAAATCTCGCGGAATGATAAATCCTGGTCGACAGGAAAAGTTGAAGTTGATAAGAATGGCGGTTTAGTCGAAGTAAAACTTAAAAGCAATACATCGAACATGTTTAACGTACTGGTTTACAATGAACAGGGTAATTTGCAGGAAGCAGAGCCCTCAGACATCACAATTATTCAAGGTGCGAAGATAGGTAGTGCAACCTTACCTTATAGTATTGGCATTGAAATAATGAGCCGAGAAAGGGGTAAACTGGAATTTCGCACCATCAAAGGTTTGGAAAAAAATCAATCGACCCCGGCTACAGGCGTGGAAAATGGTTTAAAAACGCAAATGCAAATAAGACCTGGCAGTAATGAAGATTTTTTAAAAGTTCCGATTTATCAGGGTGATCACGGTGCAGAGGGCACTCGTGCAATACATAATGACCATGTTTATGATGTGATTATAACCGGGGAGCACTTACCAAAACTGCTCCCTGAGGGAAGCGAAGTCAACTTAACACTTAAAGTCGATAAGTCTGAAAGAATATCAATGTCGGCACATTTCCCATCTCTAGATGACTTTACTCATGATGTAGATGTGCCTCGTGATACCACACAAAAAGAAATTGATGAGGACTGGCTAGAAACAGAAATTAAAAAAGCCATTCAATCATTAGAATTAATTAAGCAGGAAGGGGCTTGTACTGATACGGAGAAATTGAATAAAACTGAACGCGACCTGAATAATATTAAGGATGAATTTGAGCAAGGTAAGGGTGATTCTGATAGAAAAATGGGCATGCGTGATAGTTTAAGGAAGGCTTCAAAAGAGGTTGATAAGTTACAGGCAGCAGGTGAATGGCCTAAAATTGAAGAAGAGTTGAAAAGTGTATTCTACCAATTAGAAGAAGCGAACACCCAATTTGATAATGACAAGGCAGCACAATTTATTAGTGAGTATAAAGATATAATTCCTAAAGTTATAAAAGATAAGAATATAAAAGTTGCTCAGGATTTAATTGATGTTATGAGGCAATTGAATTATGCCATAGTCGATGAAGGACTTGGCGCCCAAATGGAAGTTGGGCATTTGAACCATTTAAATGACGAATTCGATATGCTGCAGTGGAGTGATAAGGGCAAAGCAAGAAATATATTAGATAGAGGTCTTCAGATGGCTGCTGACAATCCTGTGAAAGAACAATTGAGGCCAATAATAATTGAACTCTATAAACTACTGCCTGATGCTGATAAGAAAATTTTAGATGGTGACGGTAGTGAATTAATTGGCTAAGTATAGTTCTGTGGAAAAAATATTAGAGAAAAAACAAGTTGTTAATGACAAATATGAAGTTCAGTTCTTCATAGACGGAACTGATGTCTGCGAGAAATATAGAGTTAAAGGGAATGATAATAAAACATATTTATTAAAACTCTACAATAGCTCGAAACTCTCTCGATATAGCTTTACAAATGAAGGTTTGCTGGAAGCAGAAATATTGAGGCAAATTGATCATATTAATATTATTTCTTTAGTTGAGAGTGGTGAAGTTGTTAAAAATTCCCAGAAGTATCATTTTTTAATATTTGACTTCATAAGTGGTGAAACTTTACATGATAAGTTAAAAAGGGAGGGTGTTTTTTCGCCCTACTCTTCTGTGCCCATGACGCTCAACATTCTTGATGCCGTTGCCGAACTTCACAACCACCCAAGAACTGTCATTCACAATAATATCAATATGAAAAATATCTCGCTTGATTACTCCAAGAACAGTGAAAAGCCGATTCTTACAGGGTTTAATTTTGCTAGATACATAGACAGTAAGAGCAATTCAGTCGACATTGAACAGCTATCTCCATTTTACATAGCCCCAGAACTCTATAATGGAGTTTTTACTCCGCAAAGTGACGTTTTTTCACTAGGAGCATTATTGTACCAAATGATTTTTGGGATCCCTCCCTGGTATCTGGAACTTCCAGAGTACCAATATTCAGATGATAAATTTAAGACGTTATTATTTGATAAAAGAAATGAGGATTTAAGTTTTATTATGCCTGACTTTGAAGAGTTAGATGATGAACATTTGAAAGAGACAATAGTCAAGGCGCTGTCAATCGATGTTGAGAACAGGTTTAAAAATATTAAAGAGTTTAATGAGGCATTAAACAGACGAGTAATTTTAGAGGGTGGCAGCACTAAGAAAACAAAACAGGTGTCTACTAAGGCTGAAGTAAAACAAGGTGATGGGTTTTCTGCAATTGCGGGAATGGAGGAGCTTAAAACACTTTTATATAATGATGTTATTAAAGCTTTGAACGAACAAGAACTTTATGCAAGTTATGGCGTTTCTATTCCAAATGGGATGCTTTTATATGGACCACCAGGTTGTGGTAAAACATTTATATCAGAACGGTTTGCAGAAGAAGTCGGGTTTAATTTTGTGGAATTAAAGCCGTCTGACATAAAAAGTAAATACATTAATGCCACAGAGGAAAATATTGGCAAAATTTTTAAAGATGCAATTGATAAGGCTCCCTCTATTATTTTTATTGATGAAATGGATGCTGTAGTGCCTTCTCGTGAAGAAAGTGACCTGCACCATATGCATGCCGGGCCTGTAAATGAGCTTTTAGCTCAGATGTCAAATTGTGCTGAAAAAGGAATTTTTATTATTGCGGCCACTAACAGGCCAGAAAAGATTGATCCGGCAATACTGAGAACCGGCCGTCTTGACAGAATTATTTATTTGCCGCCGCCAGACTATGAAGCAAGGAAGGCCATGTTTGAACTTTATCTTAAAGATAGGCCAATAGATCTTGGATTAGACTATGAGCCTTTAGCTAAGCTAACAAATAATTTTGTCTCCAGTGATATCAAATTTATTGTAGACGAGGCATCAAGGTTTGCGCTTAAAAAGAAAGAGAGAATAACTAAAGAAATAGTTATTAATGCTATTGAAAACTTACAGCCATCTGTTTCGTATAAAGATTTACAAAAATATGAAAGATTGAGAGATGAGCTTGAAGATAAACAACGTGGCAAGCAAGAAAATAAGAAACCTACTATTGGGTTTTAATACAAACTAAGGGAAAGTTATGGAGAAGAATGAATTTAAAAAGCTATTATTTAAAGTAGCTTTCTGCACTATGGCTTGTGATGGCCATATAGATGAGAGGGAAATTGATGAGATGAAAATGATGGATAAAAAGACATCATTCTTTCATGATATTGATTTGTCCGAAGAGTTGTCAGAGTTAATTAGTGAGTTGGATAAGAATGGCGTCCAAATAATAAATGATTTGTTCAAAACTCTCAAAGATAATATTTTAAATCCGATACAAGAATTAATTATATTAGAAGTTGCGCTTCGCATTATCAATGCTGATGATAAACATGATGAAAACGAAATAAAGTTTATTCATTTTCTTAGAGCAAATTTAAAACTTCATGATAAAGAAATCGTCGACCGGTTTGGTGAGATAAATATTTTGCATACGAGCTCAACAAAGAATGTTGTAAGAGAGGGGAATAAAAGAGATTTCACTAAAGACTTAACTTTGCCTAAATTAAGTGAAATTAAAAAAATAAATTTTGATCTGAAATAACACTTTATTAAAGAAGTTTTTATACAAACTAATTTGAAACTATTTAGCAGCAAAAAACCAATTTAACATCACTACTCCCACCTATTATTAGGTTTCATTATGCATTTTTTTATTTATTAGCGTAAATTAATGCCCAATAAATACGACAAATATTTCAAGATCCTCGAACTAGATATTCAGGCTTCAAAAGAGGATGTAAAAAAAGCATTTAGCGAGTTATCTCATATTTGGCACCCAGATAACTATATGGGTAAACCTTCAAATATTCAAGACAGGGCGACGCGGAAATTTAAAAAAATTTCAACTGCCTATCAGATTTTAAATGAATATTTGGGTGAAGAAGACTCTGACTCTGACGCTGAAGAAAAAAAGAAGGCCGAGCAAGAACGAAGGGAAAGAGAAGAGAAAGAACGAAAGCAACGAGAAGAAAATGAGAGGCTGAAAAAGGAAGAAGAAATTCGAAGGAAGACCGAAC
>CEUQ01042610.1_pt1 | contig 10978 bp, 10 predicted proteins | sample 361491 | NCBI WGS metagenome assembly CEUQ01 (sample SAMEA2622796, study PRJEB7988) | marine metagenome | biome: marine biome (ENVO:00000447); feature: marine epipelagic mixed layer (ENVO:xxxxxxxxx); material: "saline water (ENVO:00002010), including plankton (ENVO:xxxxxxxx)" | depth 120 m | reverse complement strand
AATCGCCACGATGAATAGTAACTTTTTGTAAATCCGGCCCAGTTATATTGAGAGCACAACGTTGCCCGAACTCACCGATATCCGCATTAAAATTTTGTGCATGAATGCCGCGCACACGCGCTTCAGTTCCCGCCGGTGACAAGGTCAATTTATCACCGATTTGTACTTTACCTGAAAAAACATTGCCGGTGACAACTAGGCCAGCACCGGGTACCGTAAATCGTCGATCAATGGCTAGGCGAAAATTTCCTTTTCGTCGGCCATTATCAAAACCCATCTCTAAGTCCTTTAAATGAGTCCATAGTTCATTTAGGCCGAGCCGTGAAATAGCGGACACAGGAAAGATCTCGGCTCCTTCAAGGCTGGTTCCATCAAGTAGAATTTCAGTGAGTTTTATTACTTCATCAATCCGTTTCGGTTCAACGCGATCAATTTTTGTAATTGCAACTGCGCCCTTGGAAACGCCAAGTAGGTCAAGAATAGAAAGATGTTCTTCAGTTTGCGGCATTGGTCCATCATCAGCTGCGATGACAAGAAGAGCATAATCAATGCCAGTTACCCCGGCTAACATGTTCCGGACAAATTTTTCATGACCGGGTACATCGACGAAGCCTAACACCTTTTCATCATCAAGTTTGTGATAAGCATAGCCGAGATCAATAGAAATACCTCGGTTTTTTTCTTCGGGGAGACGGTCAGTATCAATCCCTGTCAGCGCCTTTACCAACAATGTCTTTCCGTGGTCTATGTGTCCTGATGTGGCAATTATCAAATTATTATCATTTTTTTTAATTGTTTCAAAAAAGTGTCTTCATGATTTTTCTCCAGGCAACGTAAGTCCATCCAGAACGCGTTATCCTGAATTCGCCCAATAACCGGCTTAGGTAATTCTCTAAAGATTTTTGAGAGGCCATTTAAACTTTTACCTGAACCTCTCTTCATGTTTAAACTTATTTTTAACGCAACACTCGGTATTTTTTCCGTTGGTAATGCTCCACTCCCAATTTGACTTTGGCAAGGTTCTATTTTGATTGAATATGTCTTTCCCAGTTTTTCTTTTAAAGCCGGGAGAATGCGTTTTGCCGTTTGATGTATTTCTTTTGGATCACGCGTCAGGAGTCGCAGCGTTGGTATTCGTTCGCATAATTGTTGGGGATTGGAGTAGATTTTTAGGATTGCGGTCAGGGCTGCTATCGTCATTTTGTCACAACGCATTGCCCTCTTCATTGGGTTCTTCTTTATCTTAGCTATCAACTCTTTTCGACCAGCTATTACCCCCGCCTGAGGCCCCCCCAATAATTTATCGCCACTGAAACTAACCAAATCCGCTCCATTTAAAAGTGCCTCTTGGACAGTGGGTTCATGCGGCAATCCAAATTTTTCTAAATTGACCATTGTTCCGCTACCTAGATCAATTACAAATGGGACTTGGTCGTTGTGGGCGATTTTTGCGAGGTCGGATTCTGATACATTGGACGTAAAACCTGTAACCTCATAATTACTGGTATGAACTTTCATCAGCATTGCTGTCTTTACGCTGATAGCCTCTTTATAGTCCCGAGCATGAGAACGATTGGTAGTCCCGACTTCTTTTAGTTTTGCCCCTGCACGTGTCATAATTTCCGGAATTCTGAAAGTACCACCAATTTCTACTAATTCTCCACGAGATACTATTACTTCTTTACGAAGGGCAAGGCTGTTAAGAATTAGTAGAACCGCTGCCGCATTATTGTTGACGACCGTGGTTGCCTCGGCGCCTGTGAGTTGAATCAATAACTTCTCAAGATGAGAATCGCGGTCACCCCTTTTACCAATTTTTAAATTATATTCGAGATTACTAGCACCCCCGGAGACAGTAGCCATCGCATCAATTGCTTCACTAGGCAGCGGTGCCCGCCCTAGGTTGGTATGAATTACGGTGCCTGTTAAATTAAATACTGCTTTGAGAGAAGGTTCGAGGTCCGAGATCAGCCTTGCGCTTATACGCTCAATTATTGTTCCAACATCTACCTTAAGGGAATCTTGGCAGTTTTTATCTAGGATAGAATACCGTATTTCCTCTAAGTCTTCACGCACCGCTTTGATAACGGAAGATCGGCCAAAATTTATTATTAGCGTTTTAGCGGGTTCTGTTCGTAGAATTTTATCAACTGAGGGGATAGTGGATAGCTCAATACTGGCCGTGTGTTTAGTCATACCTGACACCACCGGCTTTTAGCCGCATTTATATTAGGTTGTTTGTTGTTTAATGGCTTCCTCCCATCCGTCAGGATCAAACAAGTGTGGTCCTTCCTTACCAGCATAGGCAATCGTCCCATCTGGGTTGATAACAAAGAGGCGAATTGGTGCAGCAACATAATTCCTCTCCACTTCGTCATCGATATTGTCGAGGAGGATTGGATATTTAAGATCAAGACCAATTTGACAGGCATTACCAATATCAGCTCTTTCGTCAGACGTCTTGGGAGCTTTGTAAAAAATTTCTGCTTCGAGATTTTGCAATGTCTGCCAACCATCAGAAGGGTGTGCCTCACGTATATAGATTAGGAAAAATTTGATATTGTCTTTATTAGCCTCATATATCTCGTTCAGTCTCACGGACTGGTCTCGAAAAGGTGGTCAAGTAAAGGAGCCAAAACAAAGGGCAACGGATTTTCCTCTGAGGTCAGATAATTTGACATAATCGCCAGTACGTTTCTTACTTCTATCGAGACGCTCCAGCCTAAAGTCAGGTGCATTATCGCCAACCTTTGGCACCTGATCCTGACGTGCTTTTTGAGCTGCCATCATTTTATCAAATTCTTCGACTCCAATATCAGATATTTCAAGCCAAACCTCTCGCTTTTCTGGGTAGGTCATACTCCCCCATTCCAAATTTTGGAATTTTTCAAAACGCGGATCCATGAATTTTTCTCCCCAAATTATTCTATGTTAAGAATATGCCTATTTGATCAGATCAGCAATCGCCGGTATTGTATATTTTTTTATCATGAGCAATGTGGCTATCGTTAATTGGAGAAAAAAATGGCAAAAAAATTGGACATCGGTGACGCATTTCCCGAAATGACCCTAAATCTGGTCGGCGGCGGTAAGGCGGCGTTGCCAAATTTGACTAATGCAAAATATCAATTGATCCTATTCTATCGAGGCCACTGGTGACCATACTGCCGCCGACAGTTAGTCGGTTTTGAAAAAGAAAAGTCTATCCTTGAGGCCGAAGGTATAAAGGTTATCGCGGCGAGTGTTGATATTGGTGATGAGGCAGCACTTGTGGCTAATGAGGTTTCCTTTCCGGTTGGTCAAGGTGTAACGCGTGAACACGCTCTAAAAATTGATGCTTGGTGGGAAGACCGCCGCAGTATAATACAGCCTTCTGAATTTTTACTCGGTGAGGATGGTAAGGTTGTCGCTTCAAGTTATTGTGCGGGGCCGCTTGGCAGAATGGATGCCGCCGATGTAATCAAACTAGTACAGCTATTTGAAGGAAGGAAGGCGGAGGCAAATAAGTCTTGAGTCCATATATAGCAGGCTTGGGCCTAGACCGAGGCCTGCAAGAGGTTTTAGGAGGTGTTATGGCACGTGTTTCTTTAGTTGATGCGGAAAAAGATCCCGAATGTTCGGATTTTGTGGAGAAGCTGAAGGCTGGCCGACGTGGTAAACTCCTCAACATATATAAGTTGTTACTGCACAACCCTCCTGCGGCTAGAGGCTGGTTTGACTATCTTAACGTGGTTCGCTGGGACCTAGGACTCGAAGGCCGCCTGAGAGAAATGGTTATCATTCGTATTGCATACCTCAACCGTGTCCAATACGTGATTAATCAGCATGTCCCTGAGTTGGCAGAGGCCGAGGGGCTATCAATTTCTGAGTGTGATGCGCTTAAGGATTGGGAAAAATCTGATCTTTTTAATGAAAAAGATCGTAATGTTTTAGGTTACACCGATGCTATGACAAAGGACATACACGTTCCAGACCCGATCTATGATAAGATGTCGGTGCATTTTGAGGAGAAAGCAATTATTGCCCTAACGGTCCTAATAGGGACTTATAACATGCACACAAGAATTTTTCAGGCGTTAGATATAGACTTGGAAGAATAAACGGAATTTTATGGGGCTAGCTTGCAATTTAAAGTCCCTGTAATGTTATTAGAACTCGTGCCTTCTGGCGCTGCTAAAAATAGGAATAGATTATGGATCAGGCAGTTTCGGATGCAATAAATAAGGATTGGATTGCTCGCGCGCAACATTTACAAGGAATGATTGCGGAAGCAGCAGATCAAACGGAGGCTGAAGGTAAAGTCCCGGCAAATGTTATGGGAGCCTTACATGACGCTGAACTTTTTAGAATGGCATTACCCCGTTCGATAGGTGGCGGTGAAGCTTCCCCATTGGTGCTCATGCAGGCGGTAGAAGCTATTGCCCAATCCGACGCTAGCACTGCATGGTGTGTCGGTCAGGGCACAGGTTGTACATGGGGCTCAGCTTATGTGTCGCACGAAGTCTGTAAAGATATTTTTGGGTCGCCAGATGCTATTTTAGCTTGGGGGCCACCTGCGAAGGCATTAGCGGTACCAGTTGAAGGGGGGTATCGTGTAACTGGCGAGTGGCGTTTCGGGAGTGGCAGCCGGAATGCTACTTGGCTTGGGGGACATAGTCGCGTTTGCGACGAAAATGGTAACCATTTATCAGATGACAGTGGTAAGCCTCGCATGAGAACGATGTTATTTCCAAAATCTAGTGCCGAAATGATTGATGTCTGGCAAGTGATGGGTCTTAAAGGGACTGGCAGTGATAATTACAAAGTTGTCGATTTATTCATACCCGAAGAGTATACCACTTGGCGGGATAGCCAGCCGGATCGAGTAGAGATGGGGCCTCTCTATAATATTCCTTTGTTGACTAGTTACGGAATCATGTTTTCGGGCCTTACTCTTGGGGTTGCTCGCACCATGCTGGAAGATTTTAAAAAGTTGGCAGAAACAAAAATTGGTGGAGGAATGTCGACAGTCCTCAGGGAAAATGCAGTCATTCAGTCGCAAGTTTCTATTAACGAGGCAAAACTACGATCAAGCAGGGCTTTTCTGATGGAAATGATTGAAGAATATTGGAATGTCCAGTGTTCCGGAGAATCCCCAAGTTACGATGTAAGAGCGAGATTAAGGCTTGCGATAACATATGCCATGAATCAAGCTCAAGAGGTTGCAAATTTTGTGTTTCAGGCCTGCGGCACAAATGCAATATTTGAGGTAAATCCCTTTGAGCGTAGGTTCCGGGACATCCACACAGTGTTAGCTCAAGGACAGTCGCATGTTTCTAACTATGAGCCTGTAGGACAAGTTCTCATGGGCTTGCCGCCTTCTGGTCACCGCGTCTAACGCTCACACTATTCTTGTCGAACATTTTTTGAGAAGTCATAATTTTGGCTGATGGAGCAATCGTATCGAGAATAAATTTTGTTACGATTGTAAGCAGGCGATAATACCTCGCTTAAAAAAGCTAGTTGCACTTGCCACGCTGCTTCTGCCTGTTCGCGGCGGTAACGCCCCGGCATTGTATCGTTTAGCCATCCATGAGGTGCTTCTGGAAAAATATGAATTGCGTGGCTTTTTCCCTTTCGTTCGAGGCAGTCACGAAATCTTCTAACATGATCTATTGAGATCATGTGATCAGCTTCACCGAACATACCGAGCACAGGGCAGTCAACCTTGGCTATTACGTCCTCAAGCGCTTCCGGGTAAAGCTCGTTCGTATCCCATTCACGGTCCTGAGCGGCACCGTACCAGACTAAGGCAGCTGCGATCTTTTGGCGTGCGGCTAAAATTAAAGGGTGCCGACCAGTCTGGCATACACCTTTAACCGCTATACAACTATTGTTAACCTCCGTCATCCCTTCTAGAGTTTTTATTGATGAACCGAGGAGTTCCGCTGCTTCGTCATCCGTAATGTCATACCGCTCGTCACCCGCGTGTAAACTTTCTTGGTTGGGGTGCCGAAAAAAGCAATCGGGTGCAATACATACAAAACCGTCATGAGCAAACCGTACCGCCAAGTCAAGGGTATGTTGGACCAGTCCATAGCGCTCGTGAATAAGCACTATTGCCGGAAGCGGACGATTTACTATTGCGGGTTCTGCAATGAAAGCTGGCAGACCACCCCCGCATTTTATCATCTTTGTTTTAATTTCAGTCATTTAATTGATTTCCTCATTAAGTCCTGCATCTTGGTTTTATCCAAAGGTGAGAGAAATATATAGTCAAATCGAATATTTGGATTAAAGATTTTGGTCCTTTGCTTATTTCTAAAAAATTCGTTATCAAATAGCTATGGCTACGCAAAACAAAGAACTTCTTGGTCGTCGGTTAACAAGGCTGGAAGACCCACCCTTAATTGCAGGTATAGGTAAATATGCGGCGGATCTAAATTTCCCAAAGCAACTCCATATGCGCATTGTTCGCAGCCCATATGCTCACGGCCGAATTTTATCCATTGAAACAGGAGAAGCACAAAAACTTCCTGGTGTGGTGAAGATTTGGACGAGTGAAGATATTTCAGATTTGCCTCCAATAGATTTTCGTGCTGACAAATCTTCTGAGGAACTAAAGCCTTTTCGACAAAATATTTTAGCTGACAAAAGGGTGCGTTACGTTGGTGATCCGTTGGTGGCAGTCTTTGCTGAAGATCCTTATACAGCTGAGGATGCGGCAGAGCTCGTTGTAATTAACATTGAGCCATTAAGAGTTATTACGTCTGCTGATGAGGAGCCAGGAGAATTTGACGATGGCTTGAGTTCTGAGGCTGCGCTGCTTACCCATACATATGGCGATATTGATGGTGCTTTTGATAGGGCGGATACGATTATTGAACTTGATCTTCGGACCGGCCGGCATTCCGGCGTGCCGATGGAGACTCGCGGAGCAATTGGTGTTTATGATCACGAAAAAGATATTCTTAAACTCTACGGGGCAGCAAAGGTGCCCCATCGTAACCGAGATACACTTATGCGGATGCTTAACCGCGATTCAGATAAGATAGAGCTATATGAAGGGCATACTGGTGGGGGGTTTGGTATTCGCGGAGAGTTATATCCAGAGGATGTACTAGTGCTGGTCGGAGCAATGCGTCTCGGTCGGCCAATAAAATGGATAGAGGATCGTCAGGAACATATGATGGCGGCCAATCAGGGCCGCAATCAGCGTCACCTTGTTAGTATTGCCGCAGATAAAGATGGTCTTATCCTCGGTATGAAAGATGAGTTTTACCATGATCAAGGTGGATATATACGAACCCACGGTGCCAACGTACCTAACCGCACAATGTGTATGCTCACCGGCGCTTACAAAGTACCAGCATATAGTGCGCTTTGCCATTTACGCCTGACTAATAAAACGCCCGCTGCGACATATCGAGCTCCCGGAAGATTCGAAAGTACGTTTGTACGTGAGCGGTTAATGGACGCACTAGCCATAAAGCTTGGTATAGACCGTGTGGAAATTCGCCGTCGTAATCTTATTGCATCGGAAGACATGCCTTTTTCTATAAAGTTTGATGAAAAAGGCGTGGAAAATCTTGAAATCGATACGGGGGATTATCCAAAGTTGCTGGATAAATCCTTGAGTTGGCTAAAATGGGATGATTTAGAATCTGACCTGAAAAAACGCCGTTCTAACGGTGAGATGGTGGGAGCCGGGATAGCAATTTTTGTAGAGGAAAGCGGCAAAGGGCCGTCAGACGGTGCTCGGATTTCCATCGATGATAATGGAAATATTGAAGTTTTGACAGGGGGTGCTTCATTAGGGCAGGGGTTTGAAACGACGATGGCACAAATCTGTGCCAACGCTCTTGGGGCAGATTACAAACGCATAAATGTTGTACATGGGCAAACTAAATTGATACCCTATGGAATTGGCGCTCATGCCGCAAGGGCAACGGTTATGACCGGCAGTGCGGTAAACATTACGGCACTTTCCCTGCGTAATAAGGCATTAGATCTAGCGGCTGAAATGTTACAGTTGCCTGCTGATAGCCTTCATATTGTGGAGGGGGTCATAAGGGTTTCAGACAATCCAAACGGGCCTTCTATAACGCTTGCAGAAGTCGCACGGCGTAATGACGGTAAGTTAGAGGCCGAAGATTTTCATCACACGAAAGAGTCTGCTTTCCCGTACGGGATTCATTTTGCTGTTGTGAAAGTTGATCCCGATACGGGTTTAATCGATGTTGAGCGGTTTATGGTAGCTTATGACGTAGGATGTATGGTCAATGAGATGCTTCTAGAGGGTCAGCTTATTGGCGGCTGTGTGCAAGGTATTGGCGGTGCGCTCTACGAAGAATTTGTTTATAACTCCGAAGGAGAGCCTATGGCGGTTACATTCGCTGACTACCTAATTCCTACCTTAGATTGTATTCCTAAAATTGAATGTTTAATTACAGAAGATGCTCCTAGCCCACATAATTTGTTGGGTCTTAAAGGAGGCGGCGAGGGGGGTATAAACGGTGTTGGGGCAGCAATAGCAGGAGCAATTGACCAAGCTGTTGGTATTCCGGGGGCCATTATCCAGCTTCCTGTCACACCGCAAAGGATGAAAGAAATTCTAAAAAGTATTTAATCAGAATTTTCTTTTTTATTAGTTTAATATTTACCCTTTTTTGCCAGGAGACTTAGACAATGGGACAGAAACTAGAATTAACATTGGCGATGGGCGATTATGAAATTGTCCGTGCCCTTAAAGAGGGGACAGTTGAGCCGGATGGAATAAAACTAAATATTCTTACAAAAATGGACTCTACGACACGCCACTGGCGGTTTTTGCGTAACCAAGATTTTGATGTTGCTGAGTGCTCTTGTTCTTCTTATTTAGTGGCTCGTGACCAAGGCATGCCTTTTGATGGTATTCCCGTTTTTTTACATCGCCGATTTCGACATGGTTTTATGTTTATTAACACCACAAAAGGGGTCAAAAGTCCCAAAGATCTTATTGGATGTAAAATGGGAGTGAAACAGTTTCAGTCAAGCGCACAATTATGGATGAGAGGTATTTTAGAACATGAATACGGTGTGCCGCACCGTTCAATTGAGTGGTTCTCGGAGCTAGATGAAAGTATCGAATTTGAGCCTCCTAAAAATTTAAAATTAACACGATTACCGAACGACAAATCAGTTGAATCTATGCTTGCAGAGGGAGAACTTGATGCTGTTTTACATCCTGATTTGATCAAGCCGCTTGTGGATAAAGATCCTCGCGTTGGGCGATTGTTTCCCAATTTTAAAGAAGAGGAAATCTCATATTTCACTCGAACACGAATTTTTCCTATCATGCATGTTCTCGGAATAAAAAGAGAAATTGTTGAAAAACATCCTTGGGTACCCTTAAACTTATTTCACGCCTTCAATGAGGCCAAAGATTTGGCTATGAGGCGTATGGTTAACCCTAGAATTGTGCCCTTGGCGTGGTATAGGGAATCTTGGGAGGAACAGGAGAGTTTACTGGGCAGTGATCCCTGGCAATATGGTATGACATTGGACAATGAAAATCAGCTCACTAAATTAGTAGGTTACTCATACGAGCAGGGGATGATTAGGAGAGAAATTCCACTAGAAGAGTTATTTTTGCCTATGTCACAAGGTCGGAAAAGAGGCCATGTCTTTCGAGTTTAATAAAACCTGCTGTTTTATGCCTTATGGGGCTGGTTTTCGTGAACAGGTTGGTTCATGATTAAGCATAAAGAGTTGTAAAGTTTTAATCAAAAAAAGAGGAGATCCGCAGCAATGGATGATGTGCGTTACGAAGCTCCGAAATCATCGGATTTAGCAGTCTCGTTGCTTGCTGAAGCAGGAAGTAACGGAAAAATTTTTGCTGGTGGTACCGATGTAATGGTTCAGGTACACGCAGACCTGATTGAACCCGGTGTCATCGTTGATATCAAAAACATACCTGGCACAAGGGGAATTTCAGAATCTGAGGGTTCTTATACCTTTGGCGCCGCAACATCGGGTATGAGCCTTGTGGACGATGCGGGTTTTTCTTCGACTTGGCCGGGAGTTATTGATGGTGTTGCGTTGATAGGTTCCATCCAAGTTAAGGGTCGTGCTAGCGTAGGTGGTAACTTATGCAATGCTTCACCTGCCGCTGATAGCACACCTGCGATGATAGCGGCCGGTGCAATCTGCAACATCGTTGGCCCTGATGGGTCACGTGAGGCACCTGTCGAAGATATAGTCGTAGGACCCGGCAAGACTTCACTGAGCCTAGGTGAGATAATAATTTCATTTACGATGCCGAAGCGTCCCCCTCATTCTGGAGATGCCTATCTGCGCCTGACGCCGCGAACAGAAATGGATATTGCAGTTGTCGGAGCGGGTGTAAACATCACCTTAGATGATAATGGTAACTGCATTGCTGCTCGAGTTGCATTGGGAGCGGTAGCGCCCACGCCCTTGCTTGTTTCTGAGGCTTCAAATGCATTAATAGGAACTAAAGTAGACGATTTAGCGCTTGCCAAAATGGGTGAGTCTTGCAGCGCTGCTTGTAACCCAATATCAGATAAGCGCGGGTCCAAGGAATACAGAATTAAAACAGCGTCTGTAATCGCGCAGCGAGCGGCAAAAATTGCATTAGAACGAGCGAGAGAAAACTGATGGCAAAAAGAAGTCACGTCACAACGACGATAAATGGAGATGAATACGAGTTTCTATGTGAACCTAACCAGTCATTGGTCGACGTTCTTAGGAACGAGTTAGAGTTAACTGGGACTAAGGAGGGCTGCTCAACCGGGGACTGTGGAGCTTGTAGCATTTCTCTGAACGGAGAATTGGTATGTTCCTGCCTAGTTTTGGGAGTGGAGGCTGATGGTAAAGAAATAGAAACAATAGAGGGTATGGCGCCTTCAGCTGAAGAATTACATCCACTACAACGTCATTTTTTAGAAATTAATGGTTTACAATGTGGCATCTGTACGCCCGGTATTCTTGTAGCGGC
>CEUQ01043529.1_pt1 | contig 10981 bp, 7 predicted proteins | sample 361491 | NCBI WGS metagenome assembly CEUQ01 (sample SAMEA2622796, study PRJEB7988) | marine metagenome | biome: marine biome (ENVO:00000447); feature: marine epipelagic mixed layer (ENVO:xxxxxxxxx); material: "saline water (ENVO:00002010), including plankton (ENVO:xxxxxxxx)" | depth 120 m | reverse complement strand
TCTGGTAAAAGCTCCCTAGCATTCGACACTATATATGCGGAAGGACAAAGGAGATATGTAGAATCGCTATCCTCATACGCTAGACAATTTCTGGGCAGGATGGATAAGCCTGATGTCGACTACATTGAAGGGCTCTCCCCAGCCATATCCATAGACCAGAAAGGAACATCTCACAATCCAAGGTCTACAGTAGGCACAGTAACTGAAATATACGACTATTTCAGATTACTATTTGCAAGAATAGGGAAACCGCACTGCCACCAATGCGGCAACCCTATTCAAAGTCAAACCGTTCAACAAATCTCAGATTCAATCATGGGATTACCTGAAAACAGTAGAATTCAAATTATGGCTCCTGTTGTCAGGAGACGAAAAGGTGAACACAAAGAAATATTTGAAACTGCTAGAAAAGCAGGATTCGTGAGAGCAAGAGTCAACGGCGAAACAAGAGACTTAAACGAAGATTTCCAGCTAGACAAACAAAAATGGCACACAATAGACGTAGTTGTCGACAGACTAATCATAAATAAGAATATGGATCGTGTAAGGGTAAGTGAATCGACCGAAACGGCACTCACCCATGCTCATGGAATCGTCGCTGTGGAAGTACAAGGTAAGGATGAATTAATTTTTTCCGAGAATTTTGGGTGTACCGATTGTGGTATAAGTTTTGGAGAACTAGAACCGAGAACCTTCAGCTTTAACAATCCACATGGTGCATGCCCTAGATGCACCGGATTAGGGTACAAACTTGTAGTCGACCCAGAACTGATCATTCCAGACAAATCTAAATCAATTTCTGAGGGCGCAATAGAAGGTTGGGCAAGAGCCGGATCAATGTCCCCTTGGTACTCTAGTCAATTAAATTCGCTGGCAGAAGCCTTAGGATTTAACACAACCCAATCTATCGACTCATTGGATAAAGAACACTACGAAATAATCCTTAATGGAAGTCGAGGTAAAAGAATCGAAATAACTCACCGAACCAGACGTGGAAGAAGATACAGGTGGAACACGAAATTCGAAGGCGTCATACCAAACTTGGAAAGAAGGCACTCTGAAACCGAATCAGAAAATGTTAGGAAAGATGTGGAGAGATACATGACATCTCTACCCTGTCAAGACTGTGACGGCAAAAGGCTCAAACCGGAGGCTTTACACGTAACAATAGATAACAAAACCATAATGGATGTGACAAACCTTTCAATTGGTACTTGTTATCAATGGGTTTCCAACATAGAAAATTCCGAATTCCTAGCCGAGAGAGACAAAATGATCGGGGCACAAATATTGAAAGAAATACAGGCCAGACTATTATTTCTCTTAAATGTTGGGTTAGATTATTTAACCTTGTCTAGAACAGCGTCAACACTGAGTGGTGGCGAGTCACAAAGAATTCGCTTAGCGACCCAAATCGGATCTGGTCTTATGGGAGTGCTGTATGTTTGCGATGAACCTTCTATTGGTCTCCATCCTGCTGATGACCATAGGCTTATAAACACCCTAATCGGGCTTAGGGATGTTGGAAATACAGTGCTGATAGTCGAACATGACGAGGCAATAATGAGGTCTGCAGATCATATAGTTGACCTAGGACCTGGAGCTGGAGAAAACGGGGGACATATTGTCGCAGAAGGCTCAGTACAAAAAATATCACGTTCTAAAAAATCTTTAACCGGCCAATATTTATCGGGACGAAAAAAAATACCCCTACCATCAAATAGACGGGACCCAAACGGAAAATCCATTCAGATAATTGGTGCCAGACAAAACAATCTTAAAAACATAAATGTCAATATCCCTATGGGAGTGCTGGTCTGTATCACTGGTGTTTCAGGATCAGGCAAAAGTACTTTAATTAACGAGATACTCTATAAAAAAATAGCCCAAGATTTTTATAGAGCAAAAAACAGACCAGGTAAGCATGAAAAAATAACAGGGCTTGAAAACATCGATAAGATCGTCAACATAGACCAAACCCCCATTGGCAGAACCCCACGCAGTAATCCCGCCACGTATACTGGTACCTTCACTCCAATTAGGGAAATTTTTTCTCAAGTCCCTGAGTCTCGAAGCAGAGGATATAAACCAGGTAGATTTTCATTCAATGTCAAAGGAGGAAGATGTGAAGCCTGCACCGGAGACGGCCATATAAATATAGAAATGCAATTTCTGCCTGACGTCACAGTTCCTTGTGAAGAATGCAACGGCAAACGCTATAACAGGGAAGCATTAGAGGTCGATTATAGGGGCAACAGTATTGCTGACGTACTCTCTATGACAGTCACAGAATCACTTAATTTATTCTCAAACATTCCAAGAATCCGCAATAAATTACAAACCTTGCAGGATGTTGGGTTAGGTTATATAAGGCTCGGGCAACCAGCCACGCAATTAAGTGGCGGAGAAGCTCAGAGGATCAAATTAGCTACCGAACTTTCCAAAAGAGCAACTGGAAATACTCTATATATATTGGATGAACCAACCACTGGGCTATCATTTGAAGATTGCGCACAACTTTTAAGGGTCCTGCATCGCTTGGTCGATACAGGCAATACCGTCATATTAATAGAGCATCACATAGACCTTATCAAAAGTGCAGATTGGATTATAGATCTGGGTCCTGGGGCTGGAGACAAGGGAGGAGACATGGTTTGCGAAGGTACCCCTGAACAAATTATAGAGTTTAGTTCCTCTCAAACTGGGCATTATCTAAAAGAAGTACTTTCTGATCCATAAATGGCGGTTGCTATAAATAACCTCGCATTACAGACTAAAAACGGAGACTCATTCCATCCGAGTGAATTGGCTTGTTATTTGGTCAACATAGTTCGACCATGATTTAAAATATTGTTACGTCAAATTCCTTATGTTAGACTGATGCTCCGTTGAGGAAATTATAAATGGCTAACGTATCGAAGTTAGGGCAATTTTGGGTTCTTAAAGAACTCTTAAAATATAGTCTCAGACTTTTAAATGGTTAATGATGGTCAGATAGTTTAGATCTAGCAATGTTTTATTAAGGAGGAAGGCCTTTGAAGTGGATAGATTACGAAAATCCAAGTAGCGTGGATGACGCAGTGAAGATTCTCGCAGAATCAGGAGGTAAAGCCAAAGCAATGGCAGGCGGTACTGATTTGATTGTGCAGCTAAGAGTGAAAGACCCACGAGTTGACGCAAACACCGTCGTAAACGTCAAAAACATACCTGAGTTGAATGAACTCAGTTACAGCGCTTCAGGTGGACTCACGATAGGTGCAGCTGTACCATGCCACATTATTTATAACAATGAAGATGTAAAAAAACATTATCCAGCTTTGATAGATTCTGCATCTTTGATAGGTGGCACACAGATACAAGGAAGAGCTTCCCTGGGGGGAAACTTGTGTAATGCTGCACCAAGCGGAGACTCCATACCTAATTTGATCGCCCACAATGCCATCGCAAAAATAGCAGGGCCAAACGGGACAAGAGAAATACCAGTGGAAGAAGTATGCACCGGGCCGCGACAAACATCTATCGGGGATGATGAATTATTAATATCTATCAATTTCCCAAGTAATGGATCGGGCTTCGGAGCCAATTACATAAGATTCATCCCACGAAACGAGATGGATATAGCCGTTGCTGGAGCAGGGGTATCGGTGACTATTGAAAACGGTGTCTTTACCTCTGGGAGAGTTGCACTGGCATCTGTCGCACCTACGCCTATATTGGTCAAAGAGGCTGAAGATGCATTAGTGGGCCAGCCAGTAGGCGACGCAGCTATTCAAAAAGCAGCGGACGCTGCTAAAAATGCCGCTAAGCCCATATCTGACATGAGAGGCACGGCAGAATACAGAAAACATTTGTGTGAAGTATTGACCCGACGGGCCTTAAATACAGCGGTCGAAAGAGCACAGGGGAGTTAAATAAATGCCAGCTAAAACATATGTACAAACAAGAATTAATGGAGCACAAGTTGATTTTTTGTGTGAACCTAGGCAGAGCTTGCTTGAATGCCTCAGAGACGTCATCGGTTTAACCGGGACCAAGGAAGGCTGTAATGACGGCAACTGTGGTGCTTGCACCGTTAATATGGACGGTAGGGTGGTAACATCATGCCTAGTTCTAGGAGTTGAAGCCGAGGGAGCAGAAATAGAAACTATCGAAGGGGTTGCAGACGGAAGTAATCTACACCCTATACAAGCAGCGTTTCTAGAGAATGCAGCCCTACAGTGCGGTATATGCACACCAGGATTCATAATTGCCTCAAAAGCTCTTCTAGAAAAAAATCCAAATCCCACTGAGCACCAGATCAGATTTTGGCTCGCCAACAACCTTTGCAGATGCACGGGATACGACAAAATAGTCCGCGCGGTTCAAGACGCCGCTAAAAGAATGCAGGAGGCTTAATTAATGACGACCTCAGACTACGAGAGAAATATGGTTCTTTCCAACACTGAATACAAGGTAGTTGGTACAAGGCCGGTGCGCCATGACGGTGCTGACAAGGTCACCGGAAGAGCTATATACGGCGCAGATTTCGATGCTTCAGGGCTATTGCACGGCAAAATACTCAGAAGCCCACATGCTCATGCAAAAATATTGTCAATCGACACTTCAAAGGCCGAAAATCTAGATGGCGTACGGGCGATCGTAACTTCAAAAGACTTCCCTCAAGTAAGTGACAAAACTGTTGATCTGGGTGAAGACGAAACCACAGTAAATTGGCTAAGAGACAACATTTTAGCCAATGATAAAGCCCTTTACGCTGGGCACGCAGTTGCGGCCGTTGCAGCTATCAACGTCCACGTTGCCGAAGAGGCAATAGACCTCATAAAGGTTGAATATGAAGTCCTAGACCCTGTTCTAACTACACAGGAAGCAATGTCAGAAGGAGCTTCTATTCTCCATGAGACACTTACAACTGAGGAATTAGGAGAGGACACCGGAACAGTCAGTAATGTCGCATCCCATTTCCAACATGTGAAAGGTGACATCACTTCAGGTTTTGAGGATGCTGACGTGGTAGTGGAACGAGAATACAACACCAAAACTGTTCATCAGGGATATATTGAACCTCACAATGGAACAGCTCTATGGAGCCCCGATGGGAGGTTACATGTGTGGTGTAGCACACAGGGATCATTCGTAGTACGAGACAGCCTAGCCGATCTGTTAGACATGCCTGTCTCAATGATCAGAGTTACTCCTACAGAAATAGGCGGCGGATTTGGAGGGAAAATCCCTATATACGTTGAGCCGGTTGCAGCACTTCTCTCTAAGAAAACAGGCGCTCCGGTCAAAATAGTAATGACAAGAAAGGAAACCTTTGAAGCTTCTGGTCCAACTCCCGGATCCCAGGTACGAATAAAAATCGGAGCCAAGAGCGATGGCACCATTACGGCCGCTCATGCATGGATGGCAATGGAAGCTGGAGCATACCCAGGATCTCCTGTGGGCGCAGCCGCTCAATGCGTATTTTCTGCATACGACATAGACAACACCTTAATTGATGGGTATGACGTGGTTGTTAACAAACCAAAAACAGCTGCATACCGAGCCCCAGGCGCTCCAAACGCAGCTTTCGGCGCAGAACAAGCAATGAATGAATTAGCAGAGAAACTTGGAATGGATCCTATAGATCTTAGACTGAAAAACGTTGCGGTCGAGGGTACAAGAAGACCCGATGGACCGGTGTTCCGAAAAATCGGCGCCAAAGAGGTACTAGAAGCCATGAGGGATCACCCTCATTATCAGGCTGCGAAAGGAGAAGGTACAGGAAGAGGCATAGCCATCGGATTTTGGTTTAATATCGGATTCGATTCAGCATGCAACATCGCAGTCAACAAGGATGGCTCTGTAAACTTAACCGAAGGCTCCACTGATATCGGAGGATCAAGAACCTCTATAGCTATGCACGCTGCTGAAGTGCTTGGAATACCAGTAGAGGATGTACGGCCATCAGTTGTAGACACCGACACTATTGGCTTCACCGCTGTAACAGGCGGTAGCAGAACAACATTTGCTACAGGATGGGCGGCATACGAAGCCGCTCAGGATGTAAAACAACAGTGTATTGAAAGAGCTGCTAGTATTTGGGACGTTGATCCTAATGGCCTTCAAATGGAAGACGGTGTCATAAGCTCACAAAGCGATTCAGAGCTCAAAATGACATTTAAAGAACTCGCTGAACAAATGAGTGACACCGGAGGTGGTATTTCAGGAAGCGCTTCGGTCAACCCTAAAGGGGTTGGTGGATCATTCGCGGGAAACATCGCTGACGTATCAATAGACCCGGAAACAGGAAAAGCGACAGTTGAAAGGTTCACAGTTGTGCAGGATGTTGGAAAAGCGATCCATCCCAGCTATGTTGAAGGGCAAATGCAAGGTGGAAGTGTCCAGGGTATCGGCTGGGCATTAAATGAAGAATACTTCATGAATGATTCAGGGACCATGACGAATTCAAGTCTATTGGACTACAGAATGCCTACGTCTTTGGACCTTCCAATGATAGACACAGTGATTGTTGAGGTAGCAAATCCTGGGCATCCTTTTGGGGTGAGAGGAGTCGGAGAAGCCAACATCGTACCTCCAACTCCCACTATAGCGAATGCAATTTATGATGCCACTGGGAAAAGAATGACAGAGTTGCCTATGAGCCCAGGAGCCATACAGTCAGCTGAAGGAAAATAACTCAGATTATGGCGTTAGTATTCGTACCGTCATTAATGCAAAGCCTCACTGACGGGCAACAGAAAGTTTCCGTCAGTGGGGCTAACATAAGGCAGGTTATTGATAACCTTGAACAAGAGTTCCCTGGTTTCAAAGATAGGGTCGTCGAGGATGGCAGAGTCAAACCAAATATATCAATAGCTGTAGATGGAGAAATCACTCCACTCGGATTGATTCAGAAACTAGAAACAAGCAGCGAGGTACACTTTTTACCTGCAATTTCAGGTGGCTAACTTGAAATTTAGAAATATCTCTCAATGCACCCCACTCTAAGCGCTGCTATGTTGTGAAATGGGAAACAACATAAAGTCTAAAAAAAAATTCCTTTCTGTATTTAATTTTAAAGCGCATTACATATCCTGGTCCTCAAATCAATCTCAATCAGACACAAAAATCACTTTGTTTCATGGTGACATGAGGACAAGTCGTAGTTTTGATTACGTTTCCAAAAAGTTAGCTCTCTATAGCCATGTATATGCGTATGATTTCCTAGGACACGGCGACAGTGACTGGCCAGGCATAAAGTATAGATTAAACGACCGAAGTAGGGAGATAATTCATTTCACACAAAATATAACCCATAGTAAATGCATAGGAATAGGCCACTCAAATGGAGCTGTCGCACTAACATTAGCTGCCCTCCAAAAACCTCATTTGTTTCAAAAAATCATTCTAATGGAGCCGATGCTTATAGTAGATGAAAATTTCCAAAAAATGGTATCAAAACGAAAGTGGCGTACATGGAACGATTTAGACGAGTTGAAACAAACACTACAATCTCACGATTTAACAAAAAATTGGGACCAAGAAGTTACAAATGACGTACTAAACTACGAAACATTCAAATCTGGAGAAGGGATCGGTATTAAATGGGACAAGTTAACAATGGCATGGGATCACAGAAAAGGTGATTACTTAGACGTTCTCAATATATTACCTAAGTTGGAAATGCCAGTCCTTTTCATAATAAGTGAAACCCATGGTGACAAATATTCAAAACTAGACCCATTGATCAGTCAACATGCCCATTTTAACAAAACAACAATCCATAACAGTGGTCATAATATGTATATGGAACAGCCGGATACCGTGTCAAACGAGATACAAGAATTTATACACTGATATTCACACTTATTAGTAACTGTTCTAGCTAGGCAGACCGTACAGTAGTTCTGCTGGAGTTTGCCCTGGCGAATATCCGCTTTTGCTTCCATCCCAAGGGTGTGCTCTGGCCACTTCTTCATTAATGTCAGCACCCCAGCCAGGTCCATTCGGGACTTTCATATACCCATCTAATATTTCGGGCTTCGAGGTTGTTAATTCGTCCTTCCAAGGGACATCGTCAATATCAATTTCCATAATACGTATGTTTGGAAGGGATGCACATAAAGAAGCACTTACAAAGGTGGACAAGTGGCTATAGTAATTATGGGGAGCGACGTTATGTTGAAATACCTCCGCTAGATCTCCCACTTTCTTCGATTGACTGAACCCGTTCCAAGGAACATCAATCATGAACATGTCGGCTGAATGTTGCTGGAAATAAGGCAAATAATCTCTCATGTAAAATAAGTTCTCGCCGGTGCATATCCGTGTTGTGGTTGAGTCTTTTATCTGCCTGAGACTTTCGGGCTGGTACATGTCAATTTCCAGCCATAACATATCAAATTGTTCTAAAACTTTCGCGATCCGTAAACATGATTCAGTTTTGAAATTAAAATTGAGATCCAAATTTATATCAACGTCAGGCCCGACGGCATCTCTGAAAGTTCCAATCAGTTTTTCGATATGCCTAAGAACACCTTTCGTAACAACCTGATCAGTTGAACCTCTAGATCCCCCGAATCCACCTCCGAAATGCATAGGTGGATCCCCAGGCCCTATTACATTGGTCTTCAATGCTGTAAATCCTCTGTTGACCACTTCTTTACCAAGTGCGGTTATGTCACTCCATTCTCTGATAGGAGGTACTCCTATTAATTCATTGTTTCGAACCCTTGAACTGCCACAATGAGACCAATACACACGAACTCTATCTCTGGTCGGGCCTCCAAAAAGTTCCGGGACTGATAAGCCCAAACTTTTCGCCTTTATATCTATAAAAGCACAATCCAAACCAGCTAAAGCTTTAGCTGCTATTCCTCCAGGACTTTGCCTCGTAGCTCGATACATATCCCAGAATCTAGTTTCGAACTCTCTCGGATCCTTCCCCAATAAAACAGGTTTCAAATCTTCAATGGTACCTGCAACCCCATGAGGAGACCTACCGTCACTACATTCTCCCCATCCCGTTATCCCTTCGTCTGTTTCAACCTTTACAAATCCCCATGGTCTCCATCCGGCATCAACGATGAAATTTTCTATGTTAGTGATTTTCATTTTCCCAACTATCCTTATTAAATCTATCTATTTTTATTACAAATCAACAGATCTTTAGCCTGGTTGCCCATGGCGTTCTCTTAGAACCGTTTTTAAAACTTTACCTAGCGGATTCCGAGGTAGCTCTCTTACCACTATTACAGATTCCGGCTTCTTAAAACTCGCGAGCCTATCTCGACAATAATTAACAATATCCTCTTCGTCTATAATTTCACCCTCTTTCGGGACAATAATCGCTCTCACTTGTTCTCCCCACTGCACATCAGGAACCCCAATAATCGCCGCTTCATCTATAGAAGGATGGGAATGCAAAACCTGCTCAACTTCTTCCGGTGAGACCATCTCTCCCCCTCGTTTAATAAAATCCTTGGCACGACCAGATAAAAATATATAGCCATCCTGATCCATATACCCCAAATCCCCAGTGTATAGCCAGCCTCCCCTCAATGCCTCAGCAGTGGCTTCTTCCTGCTTCCAATACCCTTTCATGAGTCGGGGTCCCTTTGCGACAATTTCGCCTATGCTTCCTTGAGACACGGTAATCCCATGATCATCCACAATTCTGACCTCTACATCTTGTAGTGGTTTGCCTATAGACGTGAGTCGTTTTAATTTTTTTTGGATTTCCTCCTCTGAGCCTTGCAATATATGATCTTCTGGCGGGAGCATAGTTATTGTTGCTGCGGTCTCAGTCTGGCCGAACGCATTTATGAAATGAGTTTCGGGGAACTTTTCAATAGCTTTCTTTATGATTTCTAAAGGCATTGGTGCAGCACCATAAGTAATCACTTCTAAGCTAGACAAATCATATTCTTCAAAATCAGGATGATCCATAAGTATTTTAAGCATAGTTGGAACCATCATAGCTCTATTTGCTTGCTCAGACTGAACAAGACTCATCCATTCCACCGGCTCGAACTGCCTCTGTATTATCAAGGTTCTACCACCGTAGATGGCAGCCATAACAGCTTGTATACCAGCTATGTGATACATAGGCACGGTGAGAATATTTTTCTCATTTTCCTCTATATCTGCTGGCGAAACGTTACTAAGAATGTATGAAGAAAAAGAATCATGGCTCAACATAACCCCTTTTGGTGACCCTGTCGTGCCAGCAGTAAACATCACCATAGTCAAATCTTCATCGTCTCCTTCGGGAAATTTCGGATCATCTATAGCACCACGTATGGCTTCATCATAATTGAGCCATCCTTTCTTATCAGTTCCATCTAAACCAATATAAGTTGAAACAGAGTGCAAATCTGATCTAATACTGTCCACGAGATCAATATATCTACTGCCAGATATCACTACCTTTGCAGATGAGTCGGTGATCATATAACGAATTTCTTCAGCTGTGGACCTAAAATTCACAGGAACATACACTGCATCCAATAATGCTGAGGCAAAATATGCTTCAATATGTTCATTACAGTTAACCTGGATAGTAGCTACCCGATCACCTGATGTAACACCGGCATTTTGTAACACATCAGCAAGCCTGTTGACTCTACTTACTAACTCCTGAAAAGTTATCGTCCTACCATCAAAAACAACAGCTGGCCTATCCGGCACTATTAAAGCTGTTATGTTTAAAAATTCGCTGGTATTCATTTACCCAAAACCGCTCCTTATTTAAATGCAATAGGTAACTTAACACCAATCCCAATACCCTTCAAATCCAACCAACACCTCTCTGATGGACGAAGTATATTTGTGACAGATTATTTTTTCTGGAATGCATATTGGATATTCGGTGCCACATTTTGTTACCATATTACCACTATCTAGTCCAAATTAAGCGCGCTCCAAAGGAGGTAGGGTTTTGGCTTCAGAAGATTCAAACAAACTCATCAACACAGTAGGTGCATACACTGAAAATCTG
>CEUQ01097802.1_pt1 | contig 10985 bp, 10 predicted proteins | sample 361491 | NCBI WGS metagenome assembly CEUQ01 (sample SAMEA2622796, study PRJEB7988) | marine metagenome | biome: marine biome (ENVO:00000447); feature: marine epipelagic mixed layer (ENVO:xxxxxxxxx); material: "saline water (ENVO:00002010), including plankton (ENVO:xxxxxxxx)" | depth 120 m | reverse complement strand
TAAAGAAGCGGCATCGATCGTTATAGCCACATCATCTTCCAGAGATTGAGGGTCATCGGTATTTAGCTCCACCGAGCAAGCAACTACAAATAACGCAAGTAACGCCAAGATGATAAGTTGTGAAACTACTTGTTTGACCATATGAGTCCTTCGACCTTCATTTGAAGATTATGCCACAGCTCGTTAAATTGCTGAGTCCAGTCACCACCACAAGCCCACCGATAGTCAACGACGCCTATATGTTTTATTGATTGTGGGTGTCAGGGTGTTGAGACCAGTCACCACAACCACAACCCAAAAGGAGACATGTCTACGGAATGGCGTGTCCTGCCATCAAGCCAGTGACCGCTTGGTTTTCGACCACCAACTTGCCGTTCACGATTACGTGCGGGACGCCTTCTGCGTAGGCGATTGGATCATCGAATGTCGCTCGATCGTTAATCGTCTCTGAGTCGAAAATCACTAGATCAGCGAACTTGCCTTCTGCGAGAACACCACGGTCGGTCAATTTGAATCGTTCAGCAGGGTTTTGTGTAACGCGCTGGATGATTTGCTCGATCGGATAGTTGTGACGTCGACGCAGACGACCAATAAACCGTGCAAAACAGCCGTGACCACGTGGGTGCGGTATGCCGCCAGCAGAGATCGAGTCAGATCCGATCATGTAGTCAGGTCTCGACAACAGTTCCATCACATCTGCTTCGACCTGACGCCATTTCGCGATGTTCGAAGGCGGGGCACCTCGCATGCCACATGCGAAATTCGTCTCGACCATCATTCGACACATCATCTCCTCAACACTAAGTCCCCACTCCTCTGCCACGTCCTCGAACTGCTGGCCTTCGAAATGTTTGTACTTTTCCAAACCTATGAACGACCACACATTGCCGGCAGGGGTCGAATAGTTGTCTTCACCCATACGAGAAATAAGTTCGATTCGCTTCTTTTTGTCGGATAAAGTTTTGAGCATTTCCTCTGTTCCACCCTCGTTGAGGTAGCCGGGGAAGTACGCCACTGGGTATGACGAACCAACCGAATAGGGGTATGCCTCGAGAGTGATGTCGAGACCCTCAGCCTTGGCTGCGTCTATCGGCTCCATGAGCTCGGCAACCTGTCCCGCCGTTTCCGGGAACGTGCGGTGGTGTTCGAAGTGGAGTTTCGAACCAGTACGCCTTGCAATCTCGAGAGCTTCCGGAACGCCCCCGTTACCGAATGCACGGTCCCGGTTGTGGCTACGAAGGTGAATCGACAATGGCAGATCGAACTCCTTCGTGACTTCCATCAATTCACACATCTCGGCGGTGTCGGAATATGCGTGCGGGAAGTATGTAAGGCCAGTGGAGAGCCCAACAGCTCCCTGTTCTAGCGACTCTCGAAGTAACTGTTTCGTGGCTTTGAGAAGATCGCCGGTTAGTGGTACATCGTTCATACCAGCCGTTTCGAGCCTTATAGGCCCGTGAGCAGCAAACATCGCCACATTGCAGGCGGTTTTGTTGTGGTAGTTCGCACGAGCGGCACTGATCGACGACATATCGATGTTATCGGGAGCCACGTCCAGTATGCCTGAGAGGTACGTGCTGTACATCTTGTATTTTTCAGCCGAAAGCGGAGCAAGCGAGAGCCCATCGGGAGAAATGATTTCCGTCGTCACACCCTGCCGGATGCCTTGTGCGTGTTGGCCATCGTTCAGTAAGGCTACATCGGCGTGTGAGTGAACATCGATAAAACCAGGTGAGATGTGAAGTCCGGTGGCGTCGATTGTCATGGTTGATTCGCTAGCCGATTTAGGAATATCGCCAATGGTCGTGATTCGTTCGCCGGTAATACCGATATCGGCTTTCCCGGGAGCCTCTCCCGTGCCGTCGACCACTGTGCCGCCGCGAATAATTACATTGAATGCCAAGTTTTTTTCTCCTGTGAGTTCGACATTTGATCTGCCGAACGGTGGCAGGTTACGCCGTCACCAAAATGAAGCCACAATGCCGAAATTATGCCACAGAGCCAGTGCGCCGATACTCGGCACGGCACTAAGTTAAATAGGTAGGTGGGTGTCAGGGTGCTGAGCCGTTGCGGTGTTTGTTTAGTCTCATATGGAGCTGGTTTCTATATCTAACTTAAATCATTGAATCTTGGCGCTTTTCTGCAAGTTGTGACGTGCGCAGAGCAACTGAACATTTTCCGGAACAACTGAAGAGCCGCCTCGAGAGTACGGAAGTACGTGGTCTAAGTGAAGTTCAGTTTTCGCTGGACACATTACGCACTGACCTTTATCCCGCTTGAATACAGCTTGTTTCACCACGCTTGGGATAAACCTTGGATGTTCCATTTCATCGATTACGTTTGCGTTGCCTCTTGCTTCTGCAGGTTGCTGCTCGGAAACCTCAAGTCTGAATTTAAAAACCTTTCGAGACTCAACCTCCTCTTGCCAAGAGTCGACTAGGTCAAATACCCCGTTGAATACCCATAAGCCTTTTTTAGTTTTTCGTAAATCAGAACTGGGTCAGGTTCTCTAGACCCAGATTTGTAATCTGCTACTGCCTTCGAAAACAAGCTTGGGAGGGATCTCAGACCAAGGCGGTACTAGTGCGGACGGGTTGCCGAACGCTTCCTGTGTATGGGAAGCGAGGGGCGCCATAAAATGATACTTACTATCAAATATGAGTAGTGATTCATTTATTCAAAAACTCTTTAGAGTTAGAATATGAGTTTGTAGTTGCGTGTATTCGCTACTAATGAAATGATACTTAGTATCTAAAATGGCACGCTTTCCTGCCGATGCGAAACAACAGCAAACTGTGATTCGCAGTAGTCCGGGATTTAGTGCCATTACCGGGTAACAGCACATTGACCACTAAAACTCGCGAACAGCTCGAGGATGGCTTGCAAGACGGCCTCATTTCACAACGTTCGAACTTTGGATCGAAACTCGGAAAAGGTGACATTGTCGAAGTTACGTGGACAGACTCCCACGCAATCTACGGTTGGCACGAACTGGAAGATCTGACCCCATCCATCATTGTTTCAGCTGGCTATGTGCTGAAAGATGAAGATGACTATTTAGTGCTCGTATCTTCAAATTCCGACTCAGGTAACCATTTTACGGCTTTGTCGATTCCTCGAGGATGCATCAACGATGCAGTCGTATTGAAACGTGCGACTTAGTCGCCAGGAACTACAGTGAGCCCTGAGCTGGCTGAAAAGCAGGTAATGGTGATGATCGGTGGGCGAGAGCAGGTCGAATCAATGAACGCATTCGCTGGGTTAGAACCTTCGGTAGCCGAGAGGTGCAAAGTCGAATGCGTCTGTCCCGAACTTGTTGCGCCTATCGTTGGTCATGTGACGGAAGATCAAGACGCGGAACGGGTAAGTCGACTGTTCTCAGTTCTCGCCGACCCTACTCGAATTCGAATTCTGCACGCTCTTAGTCTTTCCGATGAGTTGTGCGTGTGTGATATAGCGTTTCTAATCGACCTATCTCAGTCCGCTGTAAGTCATCAGCTGCGCACGCTTCGCCTCGCGGACGTGGTCTCACGTCGGAAAGAGGGACGCACGATGTTTTACTCACTTTCAGACGAACACATCAGAGGCATGTTGAACAACGGCCTAGAGCACCTAGTCCAGCACAACTCCTGAACCCAGCTCGAAATGTCGACACATCGCCAGACTTCCTCTGCGAAAGTGTGAAATTCCGCTAGTCTGCATTCTAGGCGAGATCGAATTTAAGCGTGAGGTATTGAGATGAACATAATTTCCTGGAACGTCAACGGTCTTCGAGCAGTCTCGCGGAAAGGCTTCCACGAGTGGATTGATGTGGCATCACCTGATGTTCTTTGCGTCCAGGAAACCAAGCTGAGTGAAGACAAGTTGGCGCCAGAACTCCGAGAAATTGCGCCCTACAAAAGCCACTTTTCTTTTGCAGATCGTAAGGGATACAGTGGTGTCGCTATCTATTCGAAAAGCGCCCCGGTAAGTGTCGAAACAACATTAAGTTTTTCTGGATTCGACGATGAAGGACGCCATCAGTTCGCTGACTTCGGCGACTTCATCCTTGCCAACATTTACTTTCCAAATGGTCGGATGTCCAAGGAACGATTGGACTATAAACTCGCGTACTACGAGGCGTTTCTAGAATATGCCAAATCCATCAGATCCCAGGGCCGAAATTTGGTCGTTTGTGGTGACGTGAATACTGCTCACCGAGAGATCGATCTAGCAAGACCGAAAGAAAACTCGAAAGTCTCCGGATTTTTGCCTGTCGAGAGGGAGTGGATGGATAAGTTTCTCGACAGCGGCTTCGTTGACACGTTCAGGATGTTCGACGATTCTCCAGAAAAGTACTCCTGGTGGTCTCAGCGAGCGAGGGCCAGAGAGCGGAACGTTGGCTGGCGATTGGACTATTTCTTCGTAAACGAAGAGTTTGCTCCAAAAGTAACCCGAGCTTCGATTGTGACCGACGTGATAGGCTCGGACCACTGCCCGGTGGAGATCGAACTAGATATTTAGTCGTTGGGAACGGTTAGCGCTTCGGTTCCCACGAGAAGAATCGGGTGCTGTTTCTCAAGTCACTGTAAAAAGTTCTGAGAAATTTTTTCGGTTCCAAAGACGTCATCTGAATCCGTGGCCTCTGAACCCTATCTAAAATTGGCGGAATCGATACACCATAATTCGTCGCACAGCGCTCGAGCTAGTCGTTCTTTGTAAGCAGGAGGTAGTGGGTTCGAGTCCCACAAGCTCCACCAAACCGACAAATACCACATCAAAACCGGCGTTTCGACGCCGGTTTTGCGCGTTTGCTAATATCGCTTTTCGAAGAGCTCAGACCCAAGGAAATGTGATCTGCAATGAGGCTTGAAGATCTGATAAGCGGCTCAACGATTGTGGTTGAGCCAAGTGGTGAACGACTGAACTTGATATCTGTCGAATTCGCTGGTGACGACGCTGTCAAAGTGGTATGCCGCTGTGAAGACAATCGTTTGGATGAGCGCGTTTTTTATCGCACCGACGAGCCGAAGTGACCAACATGAAAGCCGCCGTATATCTCAGCAAACAACAGTTCGAAGTTACCGACATACCTATGCCAGAACCGGGACCCGGGCAGGTCTTGATAAAGGTCAACAAATCAGCGATATGCGGGACTGACGTGCACGCATTCATGCACGACCTCGCACCAAGCGGTGCGGTCCTTGGACACGAGTTCGCAGGAATCATTTCGGCGTCAGGTGCCGGCGTGACACGCTGGAAAGAAGGCGATCGCGTTGTTGGTGGAGGTGGGGAGTGGCCCGTTGGCAAGGAACCGCCCACCAAGAGTCATCCCAGGTACAACTACCGCACGATGGGTTTTACCGATACCCGAACCAGGGGGTACGCGGAGTACACGGTTCTAGATGATTGGGCACCACTCCCGATACCCGAAGGTGTCACGGACGAGGTTGCCGCTCTGACCGAGCCGTGTTCGGTGGCCGTCCATGCAGTACGTAGATCATCGCTTAGGCTTGGGGACACAGTAGGTGTGTTTGGTGCAGGTCCAATAGGCCTACTGGTTACGCAGGCTGCTCGTGCTGCAGGGGCAAATGTAATCGTTTCCGAGCCGGCGCCGGGCCGCTCGGATGCGGCACTGGCGGTGGGTGCACAAACCGTAATCGATCCGTTCGAGCAGGATCCCGTGGAACGGATGGTTGAACTTACAGACGGCCACGGTCCCAGTGTCGTGTTTGACTGCGCCGGATTGAAAAACACGTTACAACAGGCATTTGATGCTGTACGTAGGGCCGGCCAGGTCGTGCTTGTTGCAGTGCCGTGGGAACCACTCCCGCTACTACCGGCGGAATGGATGGCGCGTGAGATTGACTTCAGATCAAGTTGGGGAGGATTGCCAGGGGACTGGAAAATCGCACTGGATCTAATGGCCAGAGGGAAAATCTCGGCATCGTCACTAATGACGGATACAAGCGTTATCACGCTCGATGAAATACAAGAACATTTCGAGGCTTTGATGAGCCCAACTACTCAGCTGCAAACAATCATTCGAATGTGAAATCACGGACGAAACGCCAGTCTCGAAACTCTGAAAAATCTCAATTCCGATACATCATAACTGTCCGTACAGCGTTGACTGATTCACTCTCAGAGCACAGCGCTCGAGCTAGTAGTTCTTTGTAAGCAGGAGGTAGTGGGTTCGAGTCCCACAAGCTCCACCAAACTGCAAATAAACTAGAGAAGCCCTCGCAGAAATGTGGGGGTTTTTCTGTTAGTTGACCCTAAGAGTACCCAATAGCACCGAATAATTCGCTGATTCGGTCGCCTGTCGTACCTACTGGGAACACCTACCGCCGATATCGATCGGAATGATCTCTCTTAGATGTCAGCTTAATTGCCAGAATCGACCCATCCCTTAGTCTCTAGGTTAGCGGCGGTTATCAAATCGATATTTTCGTGGTCGGGGATCTCCATTTCGTCGATCAGTCCATAGCGACGGGCTCGATTTCGCTGATAGGCGCCGCATATGTGCAATCCGATACAACCCGGGTTATTTCGGAGCTCTGAAAGCTCTTCCGAATACCACTTACCATCGTTTGGTGATATTTCACCCGGTTCGGTGTTCCACTTCATGCCTGCGGAATCGGCGAGCAGCACTGGTTTATCAGTTTTTCTATACCAGTCATGTAGGTGAATCACAGGTTCTTTGAAATCTTGGAAGGACATTATGTCAATGTACGGAAGTGCAGAGTTCACGATTTCCATCGGGATCGATTCAGTTGCCTCGTACCTGTCGCCGAGGATCAAGTGATGCGTGTCGTATCGTCTAATAGCATCGTGTGTGGTTTTGTAGTAGCGGTGTGCGAGATCGGATAATGCTTTGTGACCAGTCTCAGAGTTCAGTTTCTCGGGATCAAATATCGGGCCTCGCCACGCGTTGACCGGTCGCGTGTGAACCCAGGTTGGGCAGTCGCTATAGAAGTAACCGATCAGGTTCGGATCTTCGGAAAGCTCTACGACATGAGCGCGTGCGACATAGTCGCACCAATCTTCCCATTCCGGACTTAAGAAATCGTAGTGCCGTGAGAACTGGTCCCACTGGTGCGATTCGGTGAATGGCAGCAGGTGGCAGTAAGGCATATCTAAAGTCTTGTAATCGTCCGCTGAAAAACCCGATGAACGCGGGTAGTTTCTGATTGTGACTTCTTGAGTCCAGCCGACCGAGTTAAATCCCCATTTCTTGAGATTTGGGACCACTGATTCTTTAATCCACGTCTGTTTGCTACTGCGGTACTTATTACGCCATATGTCGATATTTTCGGTATAACGCATGGTCGCAGGGTCGATGTGATTCACTCCCAAAGTGAAGAAGCGATCTCCTTCAGGCGTGATCAGCCACCAGCGACCGTCCTGCCGGTCGAGCGTGAAATATCCGTCAGAGTCGATTTGGGTGGTTCTCAAATACTTATCTGTTTTTCTGTATTAGTGACCATAATTATCTTTGTGACCTAGACCCGTTCTTACAAGATATCTGCGATTCTTTTGCAGTCCAAAGTACTGAGATTCCTTAGAATAGAGATGCTTTAGCTGGTCTTGAATCTGCTGGACTAGGCCCATAAAGATTATTCGAGGTTTTTGCTAATCCGATGGGATCTTGCTTACGGCAGCGCAATTGAAATAAACCGGTAGGTATATTTCAATCAAAGCGAAGCTTATTTTGTGACAAACCTGTGAATTTGATTACGACTTTATTTTTTCGAGAGTATTAGTAGCACGGTTGTTGGGTAGCTAATTGGTCAGTACAGGATGGAGTCAGCAAGAATGGTCTCGTCGGAATGAAAGATTTGTGAAGGCTATAGCGACTGCTCCCACTGAACGTGAGGCGAGAGTCCGCTCAAGCGACTTCGGTAGATCAGTTCTCAGAGAGTACTCAACAAGTTTTTTTACAGTCACAAGGTTTTTACCTACGCAAACAAGAAGACGAGTTGAAGAAATATACGCGGCAGTTCGCTACCCCGATGAGGTCGTGGACACATTTGATCTGAATAATTCAGATCGAAAAGAGTTGTTAGAAGTTTGGCTGGACCAATTCCAGATATCGTCGGGCTTTGACGGAGCAAAAGAATGCGCTCGCGCCGGAATGCCTGCGGCGCTATGTGGATTCCAAGCTGTCTCGAAAGAAACGTCTATTCCACCAGAATATTATTTGGCGTTTATGGGAGCAATGAAACTCGACGTAGGTGATATTTCATTTGATTCTTGGTCTGATCTAATCGACAAGTACGTGTATGGATCCGCCACCGTTGTTGGATACTTTTTGGCACATGTGTACGGCAGTGCTATCACTAGTAATCACTCTGCGACCTTAGCAGCTGCTAAGAATTTAGCCGTGGCGCTTCAGCTAACGAATTTCGCCCGAGACGTTAAGGAAGATTATTTGCAAGGTAGGCAGTACGCCCCCACTAATGTTGCAGGCTTACCGCCTGAAAATATTGCAGGATTCCGAGAGTGGACCAGGCATTGTCAGGTTCTTCTGGCACAGGAAGCGGAAAGATGGTTCGAGAAAGCGTCTAAGGGGATGGATACTTACTCAGAGGACTGCTTAACAGCTACGAATGCATGTCTAAATGTCTATAGGCGTTTAAACCGAAAGATACTTTCAGATCCGAAATCTATCGACTCTCGAGCGAGTCTTTCGATGAGAGAAAAACTTTCTGAATTACCGGTCAGTAAATATTGGGTTATTCCTTCGGCATTTCTAGGTAGATGACCGATGAGTAAAAATCCTGTTGTGATCATCGGAGCTGGAGTAGGTGGGCTAAGTGCTGCCATACATTTAGCATCTAAGGGATTTCAGGTAACAATATTCGAATCTCGCGATACTGTCGGAGGTAGAGCGAACGTTATTTCGAGTTCAGGATATCGGTTCGACACCGGTCCATCACTTCTGAACTACCCTTGGGTTTTCGAGGAACTTTTCGCAACCGCAGGAAAAGACCTCCATGATGAATTAGAGCTCATAAAGGTTGATCCAGCTGTTAAATTTTTATGGCCCGATAACACTTATCTAGAGTTGAGCTCCGACTTACATGTTTTGGCCAATGAATTAGAACGTTTCGAGCCGGGTAGCTCAACCGGTTTATTGCGTTTTCTAGCAGACGCTAGAAATAAGTATGAGATCGCCTTTTCTAGGCTAGTTACTAAAAACGCTGATTCGGCTTTGGAATGGTTCAGAGCTGCAGGACCTAAGCACCTCGCGCAACTGGGTCTCTCTAGGTCAATGGACTCTCAGCTCAACAAGCACTTCAAATCATCGAAAGTTCGAGAAGCTCTAGGCTCATACGCTATGTATCTAGGCGGTTCTCCTTACGACTTGAGAGGGATTTTTTCAATATTGCCTTTTGGTGAAATTTACTACGGGTTATGGCTTCCAAAGAACGGTATGTATGCGCTGATAGAAAAAATGGCGGAATTAGCTTTGTCTATGGGTGTAGAGATTCGGACCGGTGAAGATGTCCTGGAAATCACCACTGACAATCAGTGCGTAACTGGTATCAGAACGGAAAACGGCCAATTTAGCGCACGGTCGGTTGTTTCCAATGTTGATGTACCGACCACATTACTAGAATTGATCGGGAATGGAGATGTAACTCACAAAACCCAAATGACTCCGGGTGTGGTCACTTTTTATCTTGGGATTCGCAATAAATTCCCAAGTATGAACCATCACACGATATTCTTGAACGAGCAGTATAAGAAGTCATTCGAACTAGTAACGGGTGGGGGAATGATTCCAGATGCGCCACCGTTTTATGTTTCGATTCCTTCGAACACAGACCCCGATCTCGCACCGCCAGGATGTTCTGCGATGTTCGCTCTTGTTCCTGTGCCCACTATATCTCGACTGAGAAACCCTGACTGGAATGAGATCGTTACTAACCTCCGCACGTACATTTTTAGTCAATTGAATTATCAAGGAATTTCAATAGATGAATCAAATATAGAGTTTGAGCAAGTGTGGACACCAATCGAATGGAAAGACAAGTTTGGCCTATACGATGGATCTGCATTTGGCGCAGCTCATAATTTGAAGCAAATTGGACCATTTCGCGCGCCAAATAAATCCCGCTCAGTAAACGGGCTCTATTTCGTTGGTGCATCCACGACACCTGGTACCGGTGTACCAATGTGCGTTCTCAGCGGAAAAATGGTCGCTGGGCGGGTAGTTGAAGATTATGCATGCTGATTCCTACAACATTCATATGAATCAGTGGGGTGAAGGAGAATATTCCTATCTGCTGCTGCATGGCTGGGGAGGGAGTCATAAAACATTCCTGCCGATTCGTGATTTGATTCCAGAAAATGCCAGGGTGTTCGTCCCTGATCTTCCAGGATATGGAGAATCCACAGCCCCTCGTGAGCTAGTTTTGGAAGATTTCGCAGGATCGATCATTGGCATGATTCCTTCAGGAAATCCTTTGACCATACTGGGCAATTGCACTGGAGGGGCGATTGCCGCAGAAATCGCTAGGATCTACCCTGAAAAAGTAGCCCGTATGGTTATCGTCGACCCATTCGCATACGCTCCTTGGTATTTCAAAATATTTCTTTTAGGAGATTTCGGACGAAACGCTTATATGACGACATTCGCTTCTAAATTGGGGCGCTACGTTACGAACAAATTCCTCTCGAGCAAACGATCCGGTAATACAGACCTGACCGCATCATTTAAAAACGTTAATCATGATTTGGTTTATAGATTTTTAAAAATGATGGCTTCTATAAATCCAACGGAGCGGTATTCGGATATCAACAAAGACGTGCAGATTATTTATGGGGAGCGGACTTTCTCGGCTGTTAAGAAATCGGTGGATCTGCTACTAGATATGTGGCCAAATTCCAATGCCAGAGAATTATCTGGAATTGGGCATCTGCCGATAGAGGAATCCCCCGGTTTAGTGGCTCGGGTGGTATTTGACCATTGAACTTCATGAGTGCTCTTCTGATTT
>CEUQ01054215.1_pt1 | contig 11005 bp, 10 predicted proteins | sample 361491 | NCBI WGS metagenome assembly CEUQ01 (sample SAMEA2622796, study PRJEB7988) | marine metagenome | biome: marine biome (ENVO:00000447); feature: marine epipelagic mixed layer (ENVO:xxxxxxxxx); material: "saline water (ENVO:00002010), including plankton (ENVO:xxxxxxxx)" | depth 120 m | reverse complement strand
GGCAAAATATGTGAAAAAGCTGATAAAGATGACTCCTCGGTAGACCTGGTGAGGTACGTTTTTGTGGCTAAATTTTTCAATGTATTTTAATAACGCGAATCCACGGAGATTTCACGATGAAACGGCTACTAACATTAGGCCTGATCGCGGTTCTGACTCTCAGTACCATTGGCTGCTGCCGTCCTCTGTTGCAACGACCTTTATTGCAAGGCGGACTATTCCGCTGTAACGGATGCCAAACCTATGAAGGTGAAGTAATCGTTAGTGATGAAGCAGTACCAGTACCGGCTGATGCAGTTCAATAGCGACAGCCCCAGACCTGGAATACAGTAAATCCACAGGGGGTCACTGCGCAAATTATACCCCCCGTTTTTATCTTCGCAGTGACCTACCGAATATCGAAGAACAGCACGGGAAAAAGACGAGTTTACTATCGGCACCATCGCGGGATTCTGCTCGATAGTCTTAAACTGCCGTCCTCACTCCGTGCTGTTCGGCTGCGCGCGATTCTATATCGACTAGGATGACGTTGCATTGGTCGCTTCAGTATCGCCGGATGTGCAAGTTTTGCCGGTCCACAAAGAGGCTGCCAGACAAAGCCAACCCACGATATAGCAAACGCCGCCTAAGGGGACTGCTGCAGCCACTAGTATGATTATCTTCGTACCGGTTGTCATAAGTACGATATTGTAGATCAATAGTCCGCAACTGAAGCCGACGATGCCAGCGGTAAAGAAACTGCCAGCATAAGTAAGCAATTTGGAACATACCTGCACAGAGACCAGTCCTACCAGGACAATGGCGATGGCATGATACATCATATATTCGGTTGCGGTTGACCAGTTTTCGAGCACTTTGTCCATGACTTCATTGGTCATGTCTCCGGCATCGACTTTATTTTGTAGAGACGTGTTTATGGCGTGCGCCCCCAGTGCTCCGAAACTTACGCCAATGGCGCCACAAATTGCACCAATTCTGATCCATTTGCTTCCGTACATAATGTCGTCCGCCTGAAGTTGAGTGTAGAAGAATGTGTCTTTTAGAGTCCACGACGTCGTAGATTGACTTGTTGAGGCGTGTTCACTCGAATGTACCAGTTCATCCATTGATCTTCATTGAGACCATAGTTAATGCCTTCGGGGACTAATGACAGCAGTGCAGAAAGTGCTGCCCGATTTTGAATCTCACGTTCAACGATTTTTGGTTTGCCACCAAATTGTAGACCACCGAGCCCTGGTTGGTTTCCTGAGAATCCGGCGTTGACGTTGTTTCCGCCACCAACCTGAAACTTATGTGTGGTGGTCAGTGCTTCAATCAACGGTAGTGTGGCATCCTTCATTGCTAATGAACCTAATGCATTGGCAGCGCTGTTGACGGTTTTATTGTCATTGGAACGGAGCAGGCTAGTGAAGAAATGCATTGCGGTTCTGCTTTGCCATTCTCTTAATTGATCAAGGCATCGTTGTTGCATGACGTCGTCCGGGTCTTCAGTGATGCACTTCAGCATGGCCTGAACAGGTACACTGCCACCAATCTCGGTCAGGACATCGAGATACATTAGTTTCATTTCTCGCGGTAATTTCGGCTCATTGAGGCGTTCGGCTAAGGTTTTGGTGGCTCGATAGTCTTTGATCTCGCGGATACTCTTAATCGCATCCGGGGCAGTTGGGCGGTTTCTCAGGATGGCATCTTCCCAACGCGTAATCTTGGTTCGCCATTGAATCTCTTCCTGCTCGACCTGTTCGTTGGCTTCGAGGACGGCGACTTCCTGTACGGTACGCCAGCGACCTTGATGGCGAATGTAACCCTGTTGTCGCATCAACACATCTTCCTGGCGCCATTTTCCACCGACTTTTACGTAACCAAGTTGTTGTCGGACAGCGGCGTGGTCTGGTTCGAGACGTAAGACTTGTTCCAAATGGAATTCGTGCTGTTCCAGTAAGTTGACGGTTTTGCATTTGCGAGCCATCTCAAGATGGGCTTCGACTGTATCAGGGAGGCTGGCGACCGATTCTTCGTACTGTTGCAGTACCAGGGGTTTGGTGACAACTTTGACGACCTGTTTGGCATCTAATGTGACTTTGCCAAATGCAGTTTCGATGATGTAGTTGACGCGAGGTTCCTGCTCTGGATTGAGTAGTTTTCCGTTGAGTGTACTGCCAGAGGAAAGCTGAAAAGTATCAGCTTGAGCATCCGAATTCAATGAAATCACTGCCGTGAGAATGACCAGCGGAATCGTGCGCAACGACTTAATGAATTGGGTTTTCATATTCTCAATTCCAGTGAAGACTATATGCTGTTCGAGCGATATTTAAGTATCTATGTAAAAGTATACGTATTGGTTTATGAATTAACCATCGAATTCTCTGTTCATGTCAACGTAGGCAAAAAGACCGGTGGTTTATTGAGTAATATCGGTTCGGAAAGTATCGATTGATGCGGTCAATTACGGCCTCAATACCGGTTTTCAGTGGAAAGGTCTGTATAGAAGTTTATGTGAAATGGTCGAAGAAGTAGATAGGGAGAAGAGTGTCATGCCACAAAACGTGATTGAGCGACGTCAGTTTTTCATGTCAGCTGCTGCAGTTGGAGCTTTAGGAAGCCAGCTAGCCAGTGGACAGCAGCCACAATCTGAATATGCACCGGTTTATGGTGAAGGGATGAAACGGCTGTGGAAAGTCGGGCTGACGCTGGCTGCTCCAGTGGGATTCTGTGCCAATATTTACTTTACAGCCAATGTTCCGGCAAATTGGAAATCAGAACAGATCGTCAAGGTCGCTGATGAACAATTCACGCGGCATGTAGGTCAGTACAAGTACCGGGACGGTTTATACGGGCTCAAGCAAATGCTCGTTTTCATGCCCCAGGTTCCGGCTCGGCATACAGCTATGGCGCATGTTACTTTTGAGGTGGAACGCAAGAGTGTCACCGCTCCGCAAAACACCGAGGCCTTACAGATCACTCCTAACTTACCACGGGATGTTCGCTTCTTTTTGGGCATGAGTCCGCTGATTGAAAATAGAAATGCGTTATTGCTGAAGAAGGCCAATGAGATTACTGCCGATGCGGAAAATGCCTGGCAACGAGTGGAAAAACTGTATGACTGGATTCGCGAAAATATTACCTATCAAGACGGAGCTCGTAAGGGCGCGTTGGCAACGCTGCGAGCTGGATTCGGAGAAAAGGAAGATCTCACCAGCCTGTTCATTGCCTTTTGCCGAAATCTAAAAATTCCAGCCAGGACAGTTTGGGTTCCGGATCATAATTATGCCGAGTTTTATCTGCAGTCACCTGATGGACAGGGTTACTGGTTCCCGTGTGAACTGTCAGGACGACGGTCCTTTGGTGAAATGAACGACAATCGACCGATGTTACTACGCGGTGACAATTTCAAAGTGCCGGAGAAACCTGAACCCCAGCGTTATGTGGGCGAGCATTTGAAGGTTAAAGGTGGTAGTAAACCACAGGTTCGGTTTATTCGCGAGTTTGTTCAGGTTTGATTTCCTGATTCGCTTTGTCGTGATCTGACTCGTTATAATTTCTGATGGTTGGGCAATCGCATATTGCCAATGCACTGTTTCCCGTAGAGGCAAGTTATGAATACAGATTGGTTTTACCGTTTAAGCCTGACCATTTGGTTGCTACTAGTCGGGTCAGTGCTTCAGGCTCAGGTTGTCCGAACAGGGCAGGGTGCAAGTTCGAGCCCCTATAGTATTCGCCTGCAGCAGCCCAAAAAACAGCGATGGGAAATTGGATTCGAACTGAAATCGCCCGGACTGATGACAGGGGTTTCGGCAACGATGACGATTCCAATGGCCTGGCCGGAACAAAAAGTTACCATCGTGAAACAGGATTTATCGCCCGGAGTACGTATTCGTCCGCGAGTGGTATCCGGCGATGTGAAACAGCTTTTGGTTTCCATCATGAGAGTGGACCCCGGGTCGACAGTTAAAGCGATTGTCACTGTGGAAGTGGAAAGGTCTTTGATTGAGAAACCGGCGAAAACGGACAAACTGTTTATACCGAGATTGATCACGCCGGATTTACGCAAATACATGGGAGTCAGTCCGTTTATTGAAACGACGAATCCTAAAATTGTGGAAGTCTCTCGTGGATTAGGAGATGACGGTAAGAATGCCTGGCAGAAAGTCGAAATCATGTTTGACTGGGTGCGAGATCATGTGAAATACAAATTTGATGAAGACCTTAAAGGTGCTCTCACGGCTTTAGAAAAGGGCGAAGGAGATTGTGAGGAGTTGACCAGTCTTTTCATCGCAATCTGTCGAAATAACGGAATTCCAGCACGTAGTGTTTGGATTCCAGGTCACTGCTATCCAGAGTTTTATCTGGAAGATGCGAGTGGCAAAGGCCATTGGTTCCCTTGTCAGATTGCAGGGTCTCGTTCTTTCGGCTCGATGTCCGAGTATCGTCCGGTACTTCAAAAAGGCGATAGTATTCGAGTTCCAGGAAACTCCCGTCCTCAACGATATGTGGCGGAGACATTCAAAGCCTTGAGGCACACTCAACCACCGATGGTACAGTTCATCCGTCGGCAGGCAGGTTCGGATGACCCGTTTGCTCCCGTCTTGAAATAAGCCTGCGGAGATTGACTTTCTGGCGAGCAGCCGGACGGTTAACAGATCTGATTAGATACTGTTCGGATTAGACCCGTTTGGATTAGATGCTGTTTTGAATTGTATTGAGCGGGTTCAAAACAAATGTGTTGAACAGGACGAAGATCATAATGATGATGACAGCAGCAACAGCTCCGTAGATCATCCCGGTGCAGATTTTTGATAGCCACTTTAGCTGACTCTCGGCTTTCTCCCTGAAGGTGTTTGCTTCACGCCGTAAAGATTCTGAAATCGTACCAGCCTGTTCGGCTGTTGCCAGGATGGTGAGGAATTCGGCTGGGTAGGTCTGAGTGTTTGCAAAGGCCGTGTGGAATTCCTGATTCTTCCGAACGGACTCACGAATACTCTCTAGAGTCTTTGTATACACCGGATTGCCACTCGCTTTGATGGCCATGACGACGCTGCGTTCAGCATCGACGCCAGCGTTGTGGATGAGAGAAAAGGTCCAGCAGAACCGTGACATGGCCAGGTTTAAAAACGCATGTTTCACGCCGGGGATGAGTGACAGGAATCCGACAAAAATATCGATATTGAGCCACTGCATATAAATGCCATAGCCGATGCCGGCGGCAAATCCATAGAGGACGAGCATGAGCGAACAGTATTTGCTGAAGAGGGATCCATTGCTAATCCAGGCCGGCAGCAGGTCGTCGGCACCACCGTCTCCTAATAATATGGACATGATCAGCAGGATCAATCCGAAGACAAACGTGGCGATTACAAATTGCAGTACAGGCCAGGTGACACTCTTGATAAACCCGCGGATTAATGCCACTCGGTTGTCGTAGTAGTCTCCTAATCCATTGAAGGCATCTTCCGTTCTTCCGGACATTTCACCGACCTGAACCATCATGGAAAGTAATGGAGGAAATGTCGTTTTACAGTGTTTAATGCCTTCGTAGAGTGTCCCGCCGGACTCCAGTTCGTTGGTGATATAACTGAGGCTGGCCGTATGTCCCTTACCCAGGAGATGTTTGCAGGTGCTAAAGGCCTTCCTTGTATCTAGCCCCGCATTGAGGCTTGTTCCCATCTGGTGACAGAAGGATGCAAGACGTTTTGAAGAGACAGTGGGCATGCGGTGGATAGCTTCACAGGGGATAACAAAGTGGTATTACCATTATAGTCTGCCACACCAAAGGCAACAAAACTCGACTCTGACCGATGGAATTGTTGAATTCAATAAAATGGGGCATCCCGGAGTGGTGGAACATCTGCTTTAAATCTGTTACTTTTGATGTCTGACAGGAGTCTCGTTTGGTAAGGATTACTTGATGAAATCCCTCGGTACCGTGGCGATTTTGGGTGTCGGTCTGATTGGTGGTTCAATCGGCCTGGCATTGCGGCAGCGCGGTCTTGCGGAGAGGGTTATCGGCATTGGTCGCAATGCGTCCAGATTGCGTAAAGCAAAGCAGTTGGGAGCGGTCACAGAGACAACGACTAGTATCGAGCGTGGAGTTTGTGCTGCCGACGTCGTGATTGTTGGTACGCCCGTACAGCACGTAGTAGATCATGTGAGTCAGGTATCACAATTTGTGCGTCCTGATACGTTGATTACCGACGTCGGAAGTACCAAGCAGACGATTGTGCAAGGGCTGCGGAGTTTAGACAACGGAGTATTTATTGGTTCGCACCCGATGGCGGGCAGTGATCAGGGGGGAGTGGTCAATGCGACAGCCAACTTGTTCGAACAACGAACGGTCGTGATTACTCCGGATAAAAGTACAGATAGGAACATAACGTCACGAATCTCTCGATTTTGGAAATCACTGGGAGCACGTGTCGTTGAAATGAATTGTCGGGAACATGATCGGGCTGTGGCAGTCATAAGTCACTTGCCGCATTCCATTTCTTCGGTGTTGTCTTCACAGGCAACGCAGCAGCAGCTTAAGCTGGCGGCCGGAGGTTGGACCGATACAACGCGTATTGCCGGAGCAGATCCGGAATTATGGTTGGCAATTCTACAAGACAATAACAAGCAGGTCATTCGTGCAGTGGACCGTTTTTTGGCGGATCTGCATAAATTTCGAGACGCACTCGAAAATGATAACACGCGAGTGTTACTACGATATTTGAAGCAAGGAAAGCAAAATCGTGAGTCTTTGGGAAATTGACATTTATCCGGCAGCAGGTCATGTGGATCGCGCCGGCGAAGAAGTAACCTCGGACGCAGTCGATCTGGGACTGGATCCGGCGATAAAGGTGGCGGCCGTTCATGGCTACCTGCTCGAAGGCGATATCGCAGCAGAGGAAGCCAAAATGCTGGCGGACAAATTGCTTGCCGATTCGGTCGTCGAAAAGACGGTTGTTGCGGAAGTGGGCGCAGCAGAACTGCAGCAGTCTCCGATAGCAGATGCGTTACTTGTTCATGTTATCAATAAGCCGGGAGTGATGGATCCGGTTGCGATGAGTGCTCAGAAAGGCATTCAGGATCTCGGTGTCGCTGTCGACCAGGTTTCGACCTTTCGTAAGTATTGGGTGACAGGCGTCGACCAGGAAAGTGTGAATCGTCTTGCTGAGAAAGTGTTAGCCAATGATGCAATCGAAGAGGCCGTCCATGGGCCTCTGGAACTGGATGCATTAGCGGTCGGTACGGCCTATCAATTCGAATTGAATATTGTGCCGATCCGTGAACTAGATAACGACGCTTTGGAATTGCTTAGCAAAGAAGGGCAACTCTATCTGACGCTTGTTGAAATGCAAACCATCCAAAAGCATTTTCAGGAGTTGGATCGAGATCCGACAGATATTGAGTTGGAGTCTGTTGCACAGACCTGGAGCGAACACTGTAGTCATAAAACGCTCGCCGGTCGGATTGCGTACAAAGATGGTGAAACTGAACGCCACTTTGAGAACATGCTAAAAGAGACGATTTTTGCCGCAACAGTGAAGATTAGAGAAGAGCTGGGTGACGACGACTGGTGTGTGAGCGTCTTTAAAGATAATGCCGGGATTGTCACTTTTGATGATCAGTACAATGTTGCTTTTAAGGTGGAAACGCATAACCATCCGTCAGCGCTGGAACCTTATGGAGGGGCCAATACTGGAATTGGCGGTGTGATACGTGACACGTTAGGAACAGGGCTGGGGGCAAAGCCCATTTGTAATACAGATGTTTTTTGCTTTGCTAATCCGGATGTGGCTCACAGTGATTTACCCTCAGGCGTTCTGCACCCCCGTCGAGTCATGAAGGGAGTCGTTTCCGGAGTACGTGATTACGGGAATCGTATGGGCATTCCGACCGTCAACGGAGCGATCTATTTTGATGACCGTTATTTAGGTAATCCATTGGTTTACGCCGGTAATGTTGGCCTGATTCCCAAAGAGAAATCGTTCAAAGAGGCGTATGCCGGCGAATGGGCTGTGGTCATTGGTGGGCGTACTGGCCGAGATGGAATCCATGGAGCCACATTCAGTTCTGCGGAACTGACGAGTGATAGCGAGATGTTGTCGGGTGGAGCTGTTCAGATCGGAAACGCAATTACTGAGAAAATGGTTACGGATGTCTTGTTAGAGGCACGCGATCGAAATCTGTATAGTTGTGTCACGGATTGTGGAGCCGGAGGGCTCTCGAGCGCTCTGGGGGAAATGGGTGAAGAGATTGGTGTGGAAGTCTATCTCGATAAAGCTCCTCTAAAATATGACGGACTGAATTACACCGAGATCTGGATTTCGGAAGCTCAGGAACGCATGGTCTTTAGTGTGCCGGACGAGCACTGGGAAGAATTCCGTACGTTGTGTGAGTCTGAAGGAGTCGAAGCTACGATCGTGGGTAAGTTCGTGGATCATGGACGGCTCGTTCTGAAGTACCATGATCAAGTTGTGGGGGATGTCACGATGGACTTCCTCCACGATGGTCGACCTCCGATTATTCGCGAAGCCCATTACGAAATTCCTGCGATCGAACCGATCGACCTGGAAGGCAAGGCAGACAATCTTGAAAGTGATCTGCTGGGAATTCTTTCCAGTCTGAATGTTGCCAGTAAAGAATGGGTCGTAAGGCAATATGATCATGAAGTTCAGGCCGGTAGTGTCCTCAAGCCATTGGTCGGGGTGGAAAATGACGGGCCTGGTGATGCGGCAGTAGTGAGGCCCGTTTTGGGTAGTGATCGGGGAATCACCGTTAGTTGCGGAATGAATCCGCGGTATGGTGATTACGATACTTACCACATGGCGGCCAGTGCTATTGATGAAGCGATTCGTAATAGTGTTGCCGTGGGAGCTGATCCAACACGCATCGCGGTACTCGACAACTTCTGCTGGGGATATACCGATCGTCCGGAGACACTGGGGTCACTGGTGCGAGCTGCTTTGGCTTGTCACGATATGGCTGTCGCGCTGAAAACACCATTTATCTCGGGAAAAGATAGCCTGAATAACGAATTCAGTTATCAAGATGATGTGGGCGAAAAGGTGACCATCTCGATTCCTCCTACTTTGCTCATTAGTGCCATGGGACAGATCGAAGATGTTACGACTTGTACATCCATGGATGCCAAAGAAGCCGGCAATGTTGTGTATCAGGTGGGTACGACCAAAAGAGAACTGGGCGGTTCCCACTGGACGCTGGTTCGTGAGCTCGATGGTGGAGCTGTACCGACTGTTTGCACGGACACTTGTAATCAGATCTTTCCCGCGATGCATCAAGCAATTAAAGCAGGATTGGTTCGAGCTTGTCATGATATGAGTGAAGGAGGCCTGGCTGTAGCAGCAGCCGAAATGGCCTTTGCAGGTGGACTAGGGATGACGCTGGATCTGCGTGCTGTCGCAACAGACCAACCCTTTGACGGCGATGCTGATCAAGTAATCAAGCTGTTTGCTGAATCCAATACAAGATTTCTGGTTGAGGTCGCTCCGGAAAATTGTAGTGCCTTTGAAGCAGTATTCTCTGGTTCCACCGTTTCTCGTATTGGTTCGGTAACCGAAGACGATCAATTGATGATAAACGATGGCGAACAGAATGTACTTAGGACGCCAATTGGACAACTAAAAGAAGCCTGGCAGACCCCATTGCGATGGTAATTGCCGGCACGGATAACACGACAGGGTCTGCATTAAACGCAGGACTAAACAATGACTGTACCAAAAGTATTAGTATTACGTGCTCCTGGCACTAACTGTGATCATGAAACCAAGTACGCATTTGAATTGGCAGGAGGCCAGGCAGATCGCGTTCATCTAAATCGCGTACTGGATAACCCCTCTCTGATCGAACAGTATCAGATTATGTGTATTCCCGGAGGTTTCAGCTACGGGGATGATGTTGCAGCGGGTAGGATTTTTGCCAATCAACTGCGTAGTCAACTCGCCGATGTAATGCACGAGTTTAAGAACAGTGACAAACTCATCCTTGGTATTTGCAATGGCTTTCAGGTGTTGATTAAGTCTGGGTTATTGCTTGATGACGATGCCAGCGGGGATCCGCCGGCAACGCTCTGTTGGAACAATCATGGACTGTACGAAGATCGTTGGGTTCATTTGCAGAACAGCAGTGATAAGTGTGTCTTCCTGAGAGGTGTGAGTCAGGTCTATCTGCCGATCGCGCACGCTGAAGGTAAATTCGTTATGCGTAGTGACGTGGTAGCAGATCAACTGGATTCAAATCAACAGCTGGCATTACGCTATGTATCAGCAAACGGGACTCCGGCTAACGGGTTTCCGGAAAACCCCAACGGTGCTCAGAGGAATGTCGCCGGAGTTTGTGATGACTCGGGAAGAATCTTCGGGTTGATGCCTCATCCCGAGAGATTTCTTGATGGCACTCAGCATCCTCGCTGGACCAGAGATGGTTTGCAGGCCGAGGGTGATGGCGTTGCAATCTTTAAAAATGCAATTGAATACTTTGCCTAGTGGGAAGTTATTTGTCTTTTGACTTGAAATGGATTTCACAAGCATCGCTTTCACAGGTCAGGCGATAGCGGCGTTTTGCAATCTGTTGATAACCCCAATTCCAGATTGGCAATGTCAGCGGGATATGCAACAGGAGGGCTAGGGGCCAGAGTTTTGGCAAACGTCTGGAAATAACCCGGATGGCCGATGCGCTGCGATGTCGTTGCTCATAACGGTCGATGAAATACAGAGCTTGCATCATCTGTTCGATCGAAAGGTCTGGATAATGGTCGGCAACAAACGGGTCATGTAGTGAAATAAATGCGAGCCGTTTTTTTCCATCCCAGCGATGCAATCGACGAACCTGGGCCGTGCAGAATTGGCAATGACCGTCGTAAATGACGACTTCAGCATTCGGGTGGTCATGTGGAGTGGGTAGCATGGATTGATTAGTCGCTTAGGAGGTCGTCGATATCAAACTCGTCATTGAAGGCATCGAAGTCAAAATCTTCGACGGATTCATCTTCATCTTCTTCATCTTCGTC
>CEUQ01128093.1_pt1 | contig 11035 bp, 5 predicted proteins | sample 361491 | NCBI WGS metagenome assembly CEUQ01 (sample SAMEA2622796, study PRJEB7988) | marine metagenome | biome: marine biome (ENVO:00000447); feature: marine epipelagic mixed layer (ENVO:xxxxxxxxx); material: "saline water (ENVO:00002010), including plankton (ENVO:xxxxxxxx)" | depth 120 m | reverse complement strand
GGGACTCAGATCTGTGAACATCTTCCGCATCTTAGTAAGACGATGGATAAAGTCACGATTATTCGTAGCATGTCTCATGCGGATTTCGAACATGGCTCTGCTTCTTACACTGCACTGACCGGGCACCCTCATCCCTTGCCAGGAACAAATACTCCGGCTCGACGAGAGGACTTTCCAACATACGGAGCTGCCGTCGCCCATCTCAAACCTACCGATCGTCCTGTACCCAGCGCCGCCGTTCTGGGGCCTGTGATGCATCAAGGGAATCGGCCGCCGATGGCAGGTCAGAATGCAGGATTTTTAGGGCATGCCTTTGAACCCTTTCGAGTTGCTCAGGATCCCAACGGCGAAGAGTTCGCAGTGGATGAACTCGCCCTCCCACAAGAAGTAAATGGAGTCAGATTTGACCAGCGATTCAAACTGCTGTCAAAGCTGGAGCCTCGATTGCCTGCGGTGGATCGTCGCGGTGAGATTCAGGGAATGTCAGACTTGAAGCAGCGTGCATTTGGATTGTTAGGTTCAGGTAGAAGTCGTCAGGCATTCGACCTGGCACGCGAGTCGAGTACTCTTCGGGATCAATACGGCCGTCATAAGTTTGGACAAACGATGTTACTGGCTCGGCGATTGGTCGAAGCGGAGATTCCATTAGTAACCGTCAACTGGGCTCGCTCTAATCAACAGGAATGGGATACTCACTCTAAGAACTATCCCACCATGAAAGATAAATTACTCCCTCCCTTTGATCAGGGACTTTCTGCTTTTATCAACGATCTGGATAACCGTGGAATGTTAGATTCCACCATGGTGATCGCTCTGGGGGAATTTGGAAGAACCCCTCGTATCAATAAAGATGCAGGGCGAGATCATTGGCCCGATGTCTATTCTGTTTTGGTTGCAGGCGGTGGATTCAAACGGGGCGTGGTTGTGGGGGCCAGTGATCAGCATGCCGCATTTCCACAATCTGATCCTATCGCGCCCTGGGATTTGTCTGCCACGATGTTTCATCTGTTGGGTATCACTCCGCAGACTCATGTTTATGATAGGACTGGCCGTCCATTCGCTCTGTCACCGGGACGAGTGACTACAGATTTACTTACCTAATTTGCTTGCACGGATTTAAAATACGTTTGATGAGAATCATGAAATCTATCCTTACTTTGATATCAACTCTCTTTGTTTTCGGAACACCTATCGTTCAGGCGGAAGACCGACCAAATTTTATCATTGTCTATGTAGATGATCTCGGTTGGGCGGATACGTCGGTGCCAATGATGATCAGTGATCCGGATTCGGCGAGCGATTTTAATCAAACACCTCACCTAGAGAAACTTGCTCAGCGGGGCATGGTTTTCTCGAACGCTTATGCTCCAGCCCCGACATGTACGCCTTCCCGAAAGAGTATCCAATTTGGTAAGACGCCGGGGCGACTGGGATACACCTTTGTTCATGATGTATTGGCACTGCAGAAGGAACTGTCGTGGGAAGACGAATTGTCACTGGCAGATGTCGTTAAAGCAGCAGATGCAGACTATGTTACCGCTCACTTTGGTAAGGGCATGGGCGGAGATAGGATGGATACGATTGGTTATGACGTAACCGATGAAGTGGATGGAAATTCAACAAATGGTAATTTCCACGGTGAGTATCTTAGCTTGAAGAATCGTGAGTCATTGCCGTCAGATAATCCAAAACGCATGGCGTCGCTGGAAAAGAGTTCGTTGGAGTTTATTAACGAGTATGGTGGCAAGCGTCCCTTTTTCATGATGGTTTCTCATTATGCAGTCCATGTTCCTCATGCAGCTCGTCCAGACCTGATCGAAAAGTATCGTAAATTACCTCGTGGGAAATATCTCGAGGATGACGACTACTTACCAGAGGATCAGATTTCAGAATCACGCAAGATCAGCCATTGGCGACTGCAGTATGCGGCGATGTTGGACGAGGTGGATCAGGGTTTAGGAGCGATTATGGCTGCCGTGAAGAAAACAGGGCAGCAGGATAATACCTTCATCATCTTTACATCCGATAATGGTGGCGGTCTTAATCCCAACGGGACTCTGCGTGGTGGCAAGGCAAATCTGTACGAAGGTGGTTTGCGAGTCCCTTTTGTCGTGGCAGGCCCCGGCGTTCAATCCGGAGTGCAATGTGATGTCGCAATCAATCAATGGGACCTCTTACCGACGTTTCATGATTATGCAGGTAACGAACAAGCACTCCCCGAAAATCTAGATGGTGGAAGTCTGCGACCCGTGTTTGAATTTGGGAATAATGCCAAGGTAGAGCGCCCTGTCGAAGGATTTGTTTATCACTACCCCTGTTATTTCGCTCCGCCTGTGACCGTGATACGACTAGGTGACTATAAATTGATGGAGCATCATCTGACTGGTGAACAAAAACTTTTTAACGTTGGCACGGATTACTATGAGCAACAAAATCTGATTGGCGACTTACCCGCTAAGGCTGCAGAGCTCAAAGCAGTCATGGATAAATATCTTGAAGAGATTGATGCAGAGGACGTGCAAGACGTTTATAAGGCTCGGTTTGCTGAGCTGGATCGATTCGAAGCCGGAGCGATTGAGCAGCATAAAAAGCGTATCGAGCGAGCCGCTGGAGATAAACAACTCATCGCAGAAGCGGATAAATGGTTGCAGGAGCAGTTGGAGCGATTCGAACGGAATCGCAAAGAATGTCGGGAAAACATGCAAGGAAAGACGTTTTGATATTTATCGACTTAAACATTTGACCGTTTAATCAGTTGGCCAGTTAGACAATTCCGGGGAAATCCAGCCTGCAGCATGATGTCATTTTGTCCGGAAGGCCTCGCTCTGAACGAGTGCATGAATGAACTCGCTGACGGAAAAGTCGCTGCTTTGGGCGGAGATCACAATTTCGTTTGCGAGGTCCTCGTCGGTGAAGCCAAACGGACGGCCTAAGGCGTATTCGACCAGGTTTTCAGTGAGGCCACGAGCGAAGTCTTGTTCTCGGCTGGCAATAAGGTCGCGTAGCTGATAGTAGTCACTGAATTTTGGTCCGTTGTGAAAGGCTCCCGAGGCGTCGATCGCCCAAGTCTTACGCTGGCCAACCCCTCGCCCTCTCGCATCTTTCATTTGATAAGAGTCCTCGGTCCGCCACTTACCGGCAGCATTAAAGTTCTCCAGTCCAAATCCGATCGGATCAATTTTGCGGTGGCAGCTTGCACACTGGGCTTCTTCCTGATGTGCCAGAAGGCGTTCCCGCGTTGTCAATGTCTGCCCTTCAAGACGCGAGATTTGTGGGACGTTGGGCGGCGCTGGCGGTGGAGGATCATTCAACAAGTGACGCAAGACCCAGGCTCCACGTTCGACCGGACTACTAGCGACGCCGTCACTGCCCATGGCGTGAATAGCGGCCATGCCAAGTAATCCTCCCCGTGGTGAATCGGCTGGTAGCTTGATTTTGCGAAACTCGTCACCACTAACTCCTTCGAGGTCGTAGTAGGTGGCGAGCAGGCCATTGGCAAATATGTAGTCGCTCTTCAGAAGCTTGCCTAGAGACCCTTCTTTCGAGTCGCGAAGCAGATGGGCGAAGGACTGATAGACTTCTTCCCGAGTGGCTGCTCTGGTGCTTTCATCGAAATCACGATAAAGATTGACGTCGAACTGAAAGAAATCAAGTCGTTCCATGTCTAGCCATTGATGGACAAATCCAGCCACGAAGGCGTCTGAACGTGGATCAGCAATCATCCGGTTCACCTGCTGCCGAAGTACTTCGGGAAGATGCAGCCTGTTTTGTTTTGCGATCTGAAGTAATTCTGCATCTGGTGGTCCGCTCCAGAGGAAATAGGAAAGCCGTACCGCCAGTTCGCGATCATTGAGTCGGCGTCGGTCGGTCTCGTCGCCAGGCTCAAAAAGGTAAAGAAATCCGGGCGATGCAAGAATGACGCTGAGGGGTGTGCGAATGGCCTTTTCAAAAGAATCTCCTACGTTGCGACGTGTTACATAGATCGCAACGAGCCTATCTATGAATTCGGCTTCTGGAGCAACATCTCGGAACGCTCGGTGGGCAAACTCGGTGAAGATAACGCGTGCCCTTTCCTTATCAACTTCCGTTTCAGCTATGGATGGAGAGTTGCCTATATCCGAGGCTGGCCCCTGTTGAAGATTTGGAACATCTAAGTGTTTTGCTAAAATCGCTTGCAAAGGTGATCCCGATACCGGACTGCTTAATGGGCCTTCCAATTCGACCCAGTCAATCCAGATCGCTGGTGGATGTCCATAGCCGTTTTTCTTTTTCCATTGATTGTGCGCATCCCAGAGCTCTTTCAGGTTTCCAGTGTTGGGTTGCTTCTCCTGGATCGCGAATTCCTTTGGCGTATCGAATCCGACGGTGAGTGGGATTTCGATCGTTTCAGGACTCTCAATAGTTCCGGTGACTTGATGAGTGCTGATTGCCGGCCCCTCGAGTCCTCTGTTTCGAGGGATCAGGCGTTGGGGGTGACCGATCTGAATGAAGCGTCGGGCAGTCGGAGTGTCTTTCACAGCACCGACACTAACGCGCATGACGTAGTTTCCAGGAGGCAGTTTCTTTGGCGCAACTACAACCCTGCCGGTGCCATAGGCGAGTTTCAAATAAACGCCGCGATCACGATGTGGCAGTCCGGCGTAGTGCTTGTGATAAACCAGCTGCTCGCGATCCCAATTCGGATTGGCAGCTGCAGCTTTGCCTGAATCTCTGAAACCGAAGTCTACCGGGTCAGGAGTTCCATCCAGTAAGTGGGCGTATCTATAAAAATGAAGGGGATGTGTGATTGCGGATTCCTTCTTGCTAAGCTCCGCGATCTTTGCTTTGTTCTCCGGCGTTGCTGCGGCCTTGTCTACACCGACCTGCCACTGCGTAAACCGCTTGTAGGCATCTTCGATCTGTGCGATTTCTTTTTCATTGTCCGGATTGATCGCCTTCTCTGGCTCGACGCGGACAATCGTGGATTCTATCGTCCCAGCCTCAGTAATCGGCCCTTCTAGTTCGATCCAGTCAATCCAGATAGCCGGTGGAGTGCCATAACCGTTCTTCTGCTTATGACGGTCAAACTCCTGTCTGAGAATTTTTGCTGACTTTGGCTGGCGTTCCTGAATGCCGAATTCGCGCGGGGTGCTTGCACTGATTTCGATATTGACCTCAATGACCTCTGGGTTTTCAATAGTCCCAGATATCTTTTGCGTGCTGAGCAGTTTGGCGAAGCCGGGTGACGTTCCGTTTGGTGTTTGGGGGTGACCGATCTCGATGAAATGGCGAGAAGGATCAGAGCCTTTAACCGCGCCGACCCGGATTCTGAGCTTGTAGGTACCGGAAGGAACGTCTTTCGGATTGGGGCGAACGTCAAAGCGTTGAATACCCCGTGAAAGTTTTAGGTACGCCCCTCGATCGTTGTGAGGAAGCTCAGCGTAGTGCTTCATATAGCTGTAATATCGCCGATATGGGCTGTATAAGGCGGCAACAGCATTGATTGGATCGCTGCCGCCATAGTCGCGAGGATCGGGTGCTCCCTTCAGGAGACCCGCTTTTTGATACTTGAGAGTAGGATGGGAATCATAATCAGAATGCTTCTTGCGAAGGGCGGCCACAATTTCCTGGTTCTCAGCGGCTTCGGCTGCCTTGTCGACCCCTTCTTTCCAAGGTAGCCATTTCTCATTATAAGTGTCTTCCAGCCTTCTGATAATTTCCAAGTTCTTTACGTTGGCCGTGTTTTCGGGTTCGACACGTACGATCCGGGATTCTGGCACTGCAGTCTCAGTGATCGGTCCTTCTAATTCGATCCAGTCGACCCAGATAGCGGCTGGAGTTCCGTACCCGTTCTCGCGTTTGTAGGCGTAGAATTCTCTGCTGAGAGCTTTTTGGTTACCCTCGGGTCGGCGTTCCTGAATGCCGAACTCACGTGGCGTATTCGAGCCTATTACCAGTGTGGTTTCGATGATCTCCGGCTTATCTACAGTTCCTGTTATCTGGAGACTGGCAAGTGGCTTACTTGAGAAGCCTGCCGGAACCTGATTGACGCGTTGGGGATGACCAATTTCGATGAAGTGCCGGGAGGAGTCGGAATCTTTCACTGCCCCAGCTCGAATCCGCAGCTTGTAGGTTCCCGGCGGAATATCTTCTGGTTTGGGTAATACATCAATGCGTTGAATCCCCCAGGCGAGTTTCAAGTAAGTACCGTGATCGCTATGAGGCAACTCCAGGTAGTGTTTCATGTAGGCGTAAGTGCGATTGTACCCGCCCTGAAAAGAAAAAGAGGCGTCGTTGGCATCTCTGAAACCAAACTTCTTGGCGTCGGGGCTCCCTTTCAGAAGATTGGCATTTTGATAGAGCCTGAGATTGTCTGTCAAATCATCGAGCATATACTTCTCACGGATTTGCTCGAGGGTCTGTTGATTTTCCGGAGCCTGGGCGGCCTTATCAACCTCGGCTTTCCACAGCAGATAGCGTTGGTAGGTTTCCGCCATCGTCTTCATGTTCTTACGACTCTGTACATTCACAGTGTCCTCGGGCTCGACCCGGAAGATTTTGGATGGCGTTTTCCTAACGGCATGTCGCTCGAAGGCTTCATCGATTGCCTGACGTCCCAGTTTGAGGTACTGCTCGAACTGATCGCTGGAGATAAACTGCGATGACCCTACAGTATCGAAGGTTCCCGAACCACCATCGATAGGAAGAGATCCGACATCGACTTTAACATCGGTCAATTGTTCGATGCTGTTGCTATACTCGCGTCGATTAAGCCTTCGCAGTGTGATATTGCCACCGGAGTCGGATAGTGCCTGTCGTGCAGTGACCATGGTCTGAGCGAGGTCATCAAGGAAGTCTGCTTTCTCGGTGTTATCTGGTTGTTCGGAATCTTCAGGTGGCATTTCACCGGAGTTCAGTGCGTTTAGGACTTTCTGCCAAAGTTCTGCTTGTTCGATAGAAGTGATGCGGAAAGACAGATTTTCCAGATCGACTTTCCCTTCCTTCGTCTCGGAGTCGTGACAAGCGAGACAGTGAGTCTTAAAAAACGTCCGATGCTTCTCTGGAAAGCGTGCTTCAGGTGGAGCACCATGTGTTAGATAAGAAAGTGAAAAAACGGCGATGCAGCTTATAGTGATGAAAGGTTTCATGGTACTTAGTTGGGAAATCGCAAGAGTTTCAGGAGTTCGAATAGAGCACTTCTGAGGACATCCATTTCGACGGATAAATCCTGTGCGCGACGGCTAAGCCTGCAGTTCCTTGACGACACCAGTACTGTCCCCGTGTCGCTCGGCGTTGATACCCAGTCCCTGTAGCATTGTCAGCCATACATTGCACAGCGGCGTGTCTTTCTGCAGGACGAGATGCTGCCCCAGTTTCAGGTTGGCTCCGCCACCAGTGAGGATAGTCGGGCAGTTGGTAAGGTAGTGGATCGAACTGATATTCGAACCGAATGCTACAGCGGTGTGATCAAACAGGCTCGATCCGTCAGTTTCTTTCGTGGCTTTAAGTTTGTCGATCAGACGTGCCAGTAGTTCGCTATGGGTCTTATCACGAAATTTAGATGCTTCCATACGTTCGCCGGGTGAGTAATGGCTTACATTGTGTGCGCTGGGTTTGAGATTGAGACTCTGCAGGAGGCTCTGGCCCGGCATGCGATAGCTCAACACACGAGTGCTGTCCGTTTGCAACGCGGCCACAATGAGATCCTGCATGATTTCAATTTCGGCGACTCCCTTCAGACCTTCCTCTGGTTGTTCGAGAGGAGGCTTAGCCTTGGGGATTTCGAGCCAGGCTTCTTCTTTCTGGAGGCGTGTCTCGATGTCCCGGATGCCCTGGAAGTATTCGTCGAGCTTGTCGGTGTCGGTTTTGGTCAGACCACGTTGTACGCGTTTAGCCTGGGTGACCACAGCATCCAGTACGCTGCGGTTCTCGGCAATCGCAGCCTGACGTTGTTCCAGCGGCATGTTATCTGGCGAGAAGAGCTTATGAAAAACCTGAACCGGGTCGTCTTGGCCGGCGATCGGTTTACCTCGTTGATCCCATGCCATGGAGAGACCGGGACCGTGTCCTTCCAGACTGGAGCCGTTGAGTTGAATTGAAGAGAAGCGAGTGTCTTGTCCCAGATTTCTGGCGACAACCTGATCAGCCGAGATACTGTTCGACATGTTCTGACCAGCAACAGAATAGCGATTGGCTCCGGTGAGCCAGAAAGTGCTTCCCCAGTGAGCTTCATTAGAGAACTGATTCGAGCATCCCTGCACCACGGTGATATCGGACTGATGCCGGGTCAGCGGCGAGAGGCCCTCTGAGAGTTGGTATTCACTGCCGGTAGTGGCTTGATCAGGAAACCAGGTCTCTTTGGTCACGCCGAAGCCAATGCTGAGAAAAACACAGCGTTTGGACGGGGCGATGGGAGCAGTTGAGGCAGCTGACGCGAAGCGGCGAAAACCGAATGATTCCAATGCAGGCAGCGCGATCATGGATCCTGCTCCGCGAAGAATATGCCGGCGGTTAATCGATGTGTTCATATCTTAAATCCCAAAAGTAGCGAATTTATTGTACTCTCGAGATAGGCAAATGAAATGGATTCGCTGCTTAGTTTTTTGCCTCATCGATCAACACCTTTCAGTCAGACTGATTTCTCAGGGGTTATCGTGGCACGGGTACCGTTTTTCTCGGCGTGCCAAGGCAGATGCGGAAGCCGTCCCGGGAATCTGAATATGTAACATTCATGATCCCTAATCGTACTGCGCAGCGTGCATTGCCAGGTACATCAAAATAGTTTCCTCCGCGGCAAACCGGGCTGCTAACCGTTTTAGCATCGGCATCTAAAAAGTGCATTGCTTGATGTCCGCCAGTTGGGTCGAAGTGGTCGAGTGTAAACTCCCAAACGTTTCCGCACATGTCAGCCAGTCCAAACCCATTGCGTCCCTTTTTGCCATAGTGATCCACTGGCGACATGTATGCATAGCCGTCACTCCATGGCACATTCGATAGTGGCCAGATCGTATCGCGACCTGGCAGGAAATCAACGGACGAAATATTGAATCGTCCTTTGCCTTCCATGATGTCATTGCCCCACCAGAAGTAATGACTTTCTTTGCTTCCACCGCGGCAAGCATATGCCCATTCAGCTTCAGTAGGCAATCGGTACTCAAGTTCCTCGGGGAGTCGGCCCGCTTTGTTCTCCCGTTGAGTGAGCCATTCGCAAAATGCCTTCATGTCCTGATAGCTGATGCATACAACAGGATATGTATCCTTCATCGGGATGCCAAAGTGGGGATCACGCCAGCTCTTGTCGTCGCGTTTCTCCCATGGATGGATGACTTTATCAGTGTAGTTATAACGATCCCAGTCGTGGTTAAACACCTGCGTCCAACCGTTAGGTTTCTCAGCATCTGTTACATAACCCGTTTCTTCGCAAAACCGGCTGAACTGCCCACGCGTAACTTCGGTACGTCCCATCCAAAATCCCTCTGTTACGGATACTTCGCGAGGTTCTCCTTCAAACTGTTCGCGATCGGTACCTGGTTGAGCACCGCCTTCGATTCCTGTCGCCCATGCTTTTTCTTCAGCAGTACTGCCCATCATGAATTTGCCGGCAGGTATGTATACAACCTCTAAGGAAGTACGTTTTCCAAGCTGTAACTTAATAACGTCTCCTTGCTCAGGCTCGGCTGCCACAAGCGATGTGGAGAGAATGCAAAGTGAACAAAGAATTGAATTCTGGAATCGGATCATGTTGTTCAAATTTGTTGCAGATAGGCTAGTGCAATGAAGGACAGGATTTAATCAAGGTTACCAAAAGTCTCACATTGAAACTAAGACTTCCTGGACAAAATATGCCGCCGGTGATGAGGACTCGAACGGTGGGGCTCAGGTGAGTGCAAAAATATCGCTAAGTCAGGTTGTTGCGTTGATAATTGAGCGATGGGATGAGTTAGCCGAAGGCGTAAAAAAGTAGAGATTGTGAAATCGCTTAGACACGTTCGACTAATATTTACCGGTGCCGAAACACTGATATGAGAGACTATCGGCTCTGCTGTCAAAGCTATTTTGGATGGCATTGAAAAGCCCAGCCATTAGCATCTGATTTTCTCCTGCAGAAATGATTAAATTGGCGATTGTTACTACTTTTCGAACTTTAGCCATCACGCCAAAATATGGATAAGTCGCAACGAGTCAATGAAATAAAAGGGGCCGATCCCGTGCATCCCAACCTGCTTAGAATAAAAGCTTTGTTAGCACCCCAAAGAGAAAAACTCCTTAATCATCCGATTTACGAACATATCAAAACGCCTATTGACGTTAGAAAATTCATGACTCAGCACGTCTTTGCGGTATGGGACTTCATGTCATTATTGAAGTCTTTGCAGCATAGATTTTGTGGTTGTGAGGTACCATGGCGTCCGGAAAAAAAATATCCTCTGGCCGTTCGTTTGATAAATGAGATCGTATTAGCTGAAGAGTCAGATGTAGGGCCGACAGGACAATATCTAAGTCACTATGAGATGTATCGAATGGCGATGGTCCAGGCGGGCGCGTCGACCAAAGAAATTGACATGCTCGTACTCGATGTTGAGGCCAACAAAGATTTGAACGAAATTCTTGATTCGCGTAAGTTTCCGAGTCATATCTGTAGTTTTGTCCGTAACACATTCGAGTCGATTCACCAGTCCAATCTGGAAGAGCTGGCGGCCATTTTCTTGTTCGGGCGAGAAGATTTGATTCCCGACTTGTTTCGTGGTTTGATAAACCAACTGAACCAAGATCAATCTAATGGATATGAGCTCTTTGAATATTATCTCCAACGGCATATCGAAATAGACGATGAGCAGCATGGACCGATGGGAGAAGAATTACTGTGTCTGCTTTGTGGGGGCGATGAGCGGAAATGGGATGCAGCCGGTCGGGCTGCGAAATCTACTTTGGCAAGTCGACACCAGCTTTGGGATGGCATTTTGGAGTCCTTGTCTGCGGTATAGTGAATACTTATGAAAAAAATCCGCTAAATCCTTTGTGTATCCGCGCCTAATAGGACTTGGTGTGGCATCAG
>CEUQ01027299.1_pt1 | contig 11072 bp, 6 predicted proteins | sample 361491 | NCBI WGS metagenome assembly CEUQ01 (sample SAMEA2622796, study PRJEB7988) | marine metagenome | biome: marine biome (ENVO:00000447); feature: marine epipelagic mixed layer (ENVO:xxxxxxxxx); material: "saline water (ENVO:00002010), including plankton (ENVO:xxxxxxxx)" | depth 120 m | reverse complement strand
TTTTGATTGGTAATCTGCATTTTAGAGACCATGAGTTTAGCCGCTACGTCTTTGCCCTTTGGGCTACGACGTATAAACTGCGCCCGACGAAGGAAGACGACGGCTAGGTCTAACTGTTGACACGCTTGTCCGGTCTACTTATCTCTCAACCTTGGTTCCACAACTCCGGTAAACTCTCCGGTCTCGGGATCCTGATAGATCATCTGCATGACTCCGGCAGAAGATGTTGAGTAGACATTGTGGCCCCGGGCTTTCATTACAGCTAAGATTTCCGAGCTGTTGCTGCGTTCCAAAACCAACCGATCCGGAGACCATTGGTGATGAAAACGAGGCCGCTTTAGCGTTTCATACGGGGACAGTTCTAAATCAATGACACCACTGATTCCCAGCACCACAGACGTAATAATTTTAGGCCCACCGGCAGCCCCCAAAGTGAAAAGCGGTTGCTGGGAATCTTTACCTAAAACAATGGTCGGCGACATACTCGAGAGCGGTCGTTTCAGGGACTCCACTTTATTGGCTTCACTTCCAACCAGTCCAAATGCATTGGCAACCCCTGGAGCTAAAGCAAAATCGTCCATTTCGTTATTCAGGACGACACCAGTCCCAGGGACAATCACTTTGGAACCAAAGGAAGTGTTAACCGTCGCTGTCATGGCAACCCAATACCCCTGCTGGTCAGCCACCGCGATATGTGTTGTATGCCTTTGAGTTTTGAATGGGATTCGATTCGGGGGTACGCCATGTGATTCAACAGGCGTTGATGCGTTGGCATCGATACGGTTTGCGAGTTGCTGAGCGTACGATTTTGCTATCAGGCCGGAGGGAACTCGAGTGAAGTCCGGGTCGCCCAAATAAAACGCTCGGTCGGCAAACGCCAATTTCATAGCTTCCGCCACATGATGGATATACTGTGCAGACTCTTCCCGATACAAATCTCGCATAGGAAATTGCTCCAGCATGTTCAGAATCTGAGCCACATGGACGCCCCCTGAACTTGGCGGCGGCATCCCGATCACCGTGTGGCCTCGATAGGAAGTCACAATCGGTTTTCGCATTTTAGCTCGGTAATTTGCAAAGTCCTGTTCATTAAGAACACCGCCATTGTGTGCCATCCACTCGCTAATCTTCTTAGCGACCGGGCCTCGATAGAAATACGATGGCCCGTAAGTGGCAATACCATCAAGTGTCGTAGCCAGATCGGCTTGCACAAGTCGCTCGCCTGCTCCCAAAGTCTTCCCGTTGTGAATGAAGACGTCCCGGCTTCCTGAAAAACGCTCAAACAGTTCCTGCTTTCCTGCCAATCTCCGAGCATATCGTTCTGAGATCGGAAAACCTTCCCGAGCGATCCTGGCAGCCTCAGTAAAGTGTTCACTCCAATCGACTTGTCCGCATTTACGCCAGGCCAAATGATAAGCTGCGATGGCTCCGGGAGTTCCGGACGCCAAGGCTCCGACTTGTGACAACGCCGTATCCGGTGTCCCATCACGATAATACATTTCAACGGTCGCATGACGAGGAGCGGTTTCGCGACCGTCGATGGCGTAGAGTTTACCACTCGGTGTCCGAATCAGAATAAAACATCCCCCGCCGATTCCCGAGTTGTAACCATCGACGACTCCCAACGTGATGGCAGCTGTCAGCGCAGCATCCACAGCATTACCACCACTGGCAAGCGTCTTATAAGCAGCCTGAGAAGCCAACGGATGCACCGTGGCCACCATCGCATTTTGACGGGTCGCAGACGCAGTCTGAGCTGAGACCGAAGCCAACGGGACGAATAGAGTTAATAGGACAACAAATGGTTTCATTCGTTCTAGATCAACCCTGATACGGGTTGGCCACCTTCCTGGACAATCGGTATTGGTCGTCCCTGAGGATCAGTCCAGTGGCTATCAAGATTGATGCCCAGATGCTTAAAGGTTGTCGCGGCCAGATCCTGAGGTCTAACTTTTCCGGATTTGATTTCACCACCAGTACGATCAGTGCTACCAATAACCTGACCTCCCTGGATTCCTCCGCCTGACATGATCATCGACATCACGGGTACCCAGTGATCCCGTCCTGCATCGGTATTAATCTTGGGTGATCTGCCAAATTCTCCCATCATCATTACCAGCGTATCATCGAGCATCCCACGCTGTTCCAGGTCTTCAATCAAGGCGGCGTAAACCTGATCTACTCGTGGCAATAAAGGCTTTAGTCCTTTTTCAATTCCTCCCCAACGGACACTATCACCGTGATGATCAAAGTATCCCCAGGCTCCACTAACCAGTACAAAAGAAACACCTGCCTCGACAAGCCGTCGAGCCAGAATTGCTTTCTCGCCTACACTCACCCGACCATAGCTTTCCCGCAATTCATCAGTTTCCTGACTAATGTCAAAGGCGCGTTCAACCTTACCCGATAAAACCATTTCATAGGCTCGTTGGGTATTGGCATCGAAGCGGTCAAGTACCTCGTTGTTTTCAAGTCGACGGCGGGCCTGGTTAATTTGCTCACGCAATGCTGCACGATTCTGCAAACGCTCAATATTTAAGCCGTCAGGGAGCTTGAATTTATCCGCCAGTTCCAACCCTTTTACAGGCTCGAATTTGGAACCCATATGGCCGGCACCGTAAACATCAGATGTCCAGGTTTTGGCTAATCCTACAAAGGCGGGCATCGACGGATCATTGGCTCCACGGAATTTAGCAACCACCGAGCCCATCGATGGATAGCCACCGCCATCCTTTCCGTCGTTGGTGCGACGAGCAAGTGGATTTCCTGCCTGCATCGTAATCGGTGTATGATTACTGGCTGAACAATCGACTCCTCGCAAGACGGCAAGCTTATCGGCGATTGCTGCCTGCCGCGGTAAGCACTCGGTAAACTGCACTCCGGGTACTACTGTTGATATCGTTCCGAACGGGCTGCGAATTTCTACCGGAGCATCCGGTTTAGGATCCCACATGTCAATTTGACTTGGACCACCACTTAACCAAAACAGAATCACCGATTTCTTAGACGAACCGGCATTGGCCTGAGCCTCTACCTGTTGCAAGGTTGCCAATGGCAGGCTGGCCATCGCTGCGCTTCCGGTTTTCAAAAACCAGCGTCGTGACCCGACGTGAATCGTGGGTGAGTTAGGAAGGTGGGGATGATGCATACGATTAAATTCCAAATACTCGTGAATTGTGCATTCGTCTTAACATTCATCTTAAACTAAAAACATACTTTAGCTCAAAAGGAATTAAACTCCTGCTAATAGTTTCATCGGCTTGGATGGCTACTGCTGTTTAGTCTTCAGCGAGTCGACATACGCTCGAATCTGCTTACCCTCTTCTTTGGGCCAAACCCACGCCGGCCAGGTCGGATTATCCGCTTGTACTGAAGAAAACAGACGGTTCATCTCAGCAACGAGTTGTCTGGAAACTCCCGAAAACTCATCCTGTACATCTGTCATCTCATTTTTTGACAAATCAAACAATTGATAGCGAGTGATTTTGGCCGAGTGAATTCGCTCCTGGTGCTCCGCAAAAATATCACCGTGAGGTGGCAAGCTGCCTCCCTCAAACTGACCAACCAGTTTCCAATTGTCTTTGATGATTGCAATCTGGTCTTCCCCACGAGCTCCATGAAATTGCCAGTAAAGAGGTTTCGAGCGGCGAATTGGTCTTCCACCTAATGCTCCAATAAAGCTGGCACCGTCCAGATTTAACGACTTGGGAGGTTTGATTCCAGCCAGCTGACAAAACGACGGCAGAACATCGACTCCACTAATCGGAATATCGAGAACTTGTGGCTGCGTCAGCGCGCGTGGCCATTGAATCATCCCGGGAACTCGAATCCCACCTTCGTACACCGAACCTTTCTTATTCCGCAAACCAGCCGTACTGCCGTGCGGATGAGCACTCGTAATTGCCGGCCCGTTGTCACTGGTAAAAAACAGCATCGTATCTTCTCGCAGGCCACGCTTTTCCAAATGCTTGAGCAGACGACCAAAGGCAGCATCCATTTGTGTGATATTGCCATGGTGTGCCTGGAAACTGGTTACTTCAGGATCATAGATACTGGGCTTACCCTGCGGTTCATAGAGCTCGGTATATTTGTGATCAGAAGCGATCGGTTCATGAGGTTCGTGATAGGCGACGAACAGAAAAAATGGTTCCTCGTCATTTCGTTGTTCGTCGAGCCAATCAATCGCTTCGTCAGTCACCAGATCGGCAGCATACCCTTTCAATGACCCCACCGCTTTTCCATTACGAACGAAATTCACAGGATTCTTGTGGCAAGGCAAGGCATTATTTTGAGTGCCAAAGGACCAGTCGAATCCATGGTCGGCAGGTTGAGGATAATCTTTATCTGTGAGGTTTCCATTCATATGCCACTTACCAACATGGCATGTTTGATAGCCCGATTTCTGAAGTAGGGTCGCCAGCGTGGTTTCCTGAGCACGCACGTGCATCGGCGAGTTATATGGAATCCAGTTATGAATCCCCGCTCGGTAGGGTGTCCGGCCTGTCATCAATCCCGTTCTGGCTGGCGAACAATTAGGAGCCGCTGAATAGCAGCGAGTAAACTTCAGTCCATTCGCCGCAAACTGATCCAGATTCGGAGTCTTTACAATCTGGTTTCCATAACAGCCGAGATCGCCATAGCCTAAATCGTCACAAAGTACGACGATCAGATTGGGACGCGAATCCTTTGCCTGTAACAATCCGGGGACCGCGGCTCCTATGCAAACGATCCACAAAAGTTGAAAACTGGTTGCATGAAAATTCTTCACCGACATTCCTCTATATTGTGGAGTTAATTATCTGATGTTTTCACGTAGGACCGTAATACCGGTCTATTCTTCATTAGATCGTAGCCCAGCGAATCAAGAAAACTAAATACGACTGGCACATCTTTGCCTCCGATAGAAACACCAAAAACCACCCGCTCTTTAGCTATATTCTGTACGTTCTCCTCATCAATCTCTAATTGTTCGAAAGGGATCCCCTTGTCCCGATCGTTTGGAAGATCGCTAAGATAAACTACGGTACCATCCTCTTTAATCAAACGCGCCCCGGCCCAGTTGGCATAATCTTTGGCAAGGCCATTGACCGCTTCGTCCACAACCAAAGTGAGCAACTTAGCATCGGCAACGTTGACCTGTATGGATCTGGCAGGATCCCTTCCCGACATGGCCGTCACTTCAAACCCATAAAGAGACTGAACCTGCCCCTCATTATTTTCACCAATACTGGCCTTAACGACGTCACCATGAACAACTTTACCGTCAGTACAGACTTTGAATCTTACGGCACCTGCTCCCTCGGAAGATGCGTCGATACCAATATCAGACCGAAATTCCTTGAACTGCCCGTCCAGCCAATAGGTAATTTCGCTAACCGAATGCGTACCAAGACCTTTCTTGTACTTCTTTTCTCCAATCGTAAGCGGTGTCTGTTTTGTAGACCGATCCAGTTGCAACTCACCATAAGCTTGATAGACGTGTCGCAGTGCAGGCGGCCCCTGGAAAACCTCACGAAGATCCTGATTGAGCGACTGGTTATAAACCAGTTGGCGAGGACCAAACCAAAGGCTTTTTCGCGAGGTATCGTCGCCTTCCTGAAGGCCTATAAAGTCATTCATGGGCTCAGTCCGCACTGTCATTTCAAACTGTATTCGAATATCCGTTGTTGCTTTCCAAACACGATCAAGAACACACCACCCGTCTTCGACAACTGCTTCCTGCGGTTCCCCGTTAATAACGAGTTTGGCCACTCGACTCCATGCAGGTACTCGTATATTGAATGGCATCTCTAACTCCTGCGCCGATTCAACTGTTATTTCGACAACTCCCCTGGTCAGATAATCACACTCCATCTCAATCGTGACCGGGTGGTTCTGAACAACCAAATTCGTGGTCGACGGATAATAGAAACTTACAAAGACTGATTCTTTATCCGTCGTGGCAATGTACTGAGGAATCTCCGCCAGCGTACGTGTTCCGTGCATAGCACAACAAAACGGCCAGGGTGATCCCTCTCTGACGAAATCAATTCCACGATCACCACAAAATCCACCCGAACGATCCTGATTAAACAAAAGGTGGTTTCGAGCTGTGCGTTCGGCCATATCCAGAAATCGAGTCTCTTTGGTGACTCGCCAAAGATCTACATTCAGCCCCCACCAGTCAAACACGCTGCAACCCTCGTCAAACCAATAGTTGAGACTATAGCCCTCCGTCTGTCCCAGATGTTCCACAATTCCACCACCTGGCCACATTACATGGTTTTCAAAATACTTATGCTGTTTTAGTGCCTTGGCAAGTAACGCCCCTCTGATGGTTTTTTCTTCCTCCGATTGCAAGTGAGCACAGATATTGACTATGCCGCGGATCGCTAAAAGGTAGGAATGGGTATGCTGGCTGATTGGATTAACATCCGGCACTGATTCGGCAATACGCACTCCAAAATCTAAATACTTACGATCCCCGGTAATACCATACAACTCAACCATGGCTTCCGTACTCACCCACCAAAAAGAACTCGGAGCACCTAGTTGCCCTTCCGCAAAGTAATTCGCAAGGAAGTGATCACCTAACTTTTTAGCGCCGTCGAGATAAGCTTCTTGTTGCGGCCTATATTTGTGAGCCCAAATCAACCCCAGCAAGCCGCGGGCATTCCCAAACCAATAGCCGTTGGAATACGCATAGCCTGTTCGCTCCGGAGCAATGGGCTTTCCATTTTTAAATGCTCCATCACGCCGCTGGTTTCCCAGTAGTCCAAACCCAACTTCATCAAAGCGTTTCGAAGTTGGTTTCCCTAAAGCCAGTGACGTTCGAGCATAAGCTTCCAACGTACGGCCGGGCCAATCGGCTGCCCATAATCCAAACGAGTGATCATCGGTTAGTTCTGCTTCAAAACCACTCCATAACTGCTGTCGAGTTGCTAAATCGAGATACGCAACCGCCAACTCGATGCGTTCAGCCAAATCACCACGGGTCTCAATATTTCTTAACTCTGTACGCTCAATCTGTTGGCCTTGCGAGACATTCGCTAGCAGCACGATAGCAATGGTTAAAGCCGAAACAGTTACCTTCAAGCGATATATTGTTGGAGTTTTTTTAAGACGCATTTCTAGTTAACTCTATGAATCTAATCTGGGGAAACGGCAACGGACTCTAGTAATTCGCTCGCGTCACGGTCGGATTGGACGGGATATACCAGACATCCTTTTCAAGATCGACTCCACCGCCCATCTCTTCGATAACAACCCGGTCAATCACATGAATACCGCGAGTCGACATCAATTCAAAGGAATCATCACCATCCTGATTCGGGGTGCGGTCGGGAAAGTTCACACGAGTTCGACCAATACGGTACAACGTCGATAACTTTTTGTCAGGAAAAGCATTCTCAACACCTTCCTTGCCGATCAGAAAACCGATGAGTCCTCCCCAGGTAGCCGTTGGATTATCTGAATCCCAACCACAAAGCGAACCAATACGGATTGTCCGTTTCAAATCCCCCTGCCCATAAAACAGACTGATCAGACTGGCACCATAGTTGATACCGGCGTCGAACCAACTGCGATAGTTGTATCCATCTGTCGTCTGACCGGTGTGCCGCCAATTCAAGAAATCTCTGGTTACTTCCCAGTTGTCTTTATCTTCATTTTTTTCGTATTCACGTTTCACAAAATCGTACATCTTGGCCGCAAAGGATTCATGAGGAATACGCTTACGGGCTTCGGCTGCTAACCACATTACCTGTTCATGCGTCGACAATTCCGGATCGACCACAGGTGCCAAAGCGTGCATGACTACATAGAATTCCGCAATCCACTCAGCGTCCCGATAAGCAGTAGTACGAATCGGCAGGTGCGACATTTTCAAAGCGACATCCGGCCTCGAAGGTGCCAGCAAGCCGAAGATTTCTGTTGTCAGTTGAGCATCAATCTGGTCAAAGTGCGGATTATTCTCTGGCAGGCTTGTTAACGGAGGAGTGAATCCATCCAGCATCAGGTGCAATGCTTTTTCATTGGATACCCACAGGAAGTTTTGTTCTTCATGCTTAATGTGCTTAAGCCATCCATCGCGTATCATCTTCCCCGAAACCACGCTGGTATTGTTGACATCCAGAATGTTCTGATAGATGTATTCGATATCCGTATCATCATCAGCTCCCCAGACGTCACCTTCCTCGACCAAAACAAATTCAATCATCTGAGGCTGCCCGTTTTTCCGCCGTCCCTGTTTGGTTCCCCAGGCAGCATCGGTATAAAACGGAGCCGTTTTTTTAACTCCTTCTGTACGCAAGCCTGTCCAATTCGCAATACACTCCGCCAGCCAGAATCCCTGGAGTTTTTCATGGTAGTCCTGTCTGGATATCACAATGTCATTTTCAGATGCGGTGTAACTTGGGTAGTTGAGTTCCTGATCCGGTTCGATTGCCTGGCTGCAGACTGGCAACGTGAGGAAGAAACTAAGAGTGACAAATGTAATTTTTGAGTGCATTCCTGACTCTCCGGGATTCCATGTAATTGAACAGTTATAATATTCAACAGTTTAGCTTTCCTCATTCGACAAACAAGAGATGCCAACATGCAATTCCGTATCACTCTATCCGCATTGACGATCCTCCTGCTAACGACCGTTGTGCAGGCTGAAAACTGGCCGAGATTTCGTGGCCCTAACGCAGACGGGCTGCATCACTCTGCTAAGTTGCCGACCAACTGGAGTGAGTCGGACAATGTTGTCTGGAAATCTGAAACTCCTGGTAAAGGCCATTCGTCTCCGGTCATTTGGGAAGATCAGATATGGATGGGCACTGCCATGAACGAGGGACATGATCTGCATGCGATTTGTTTTAACCGCGACGGAAAGTTGAAATACAACGTTAAGCTCTTTCATATCGAAAAGCTGGAAGCCAGCAATTCTCTCAATTCGTTTGCATCCCCTACACCCGTCATCGAAGCCGGAACCGTGTATCTATATTTTGGAACTTACGGCGTCGCTGCGATTGAAACAGCATCTGGAAAAATCAAATGGAGTCGTCAGGATATCAATCTGAATCATCAGGAGGGTCCCGGCTCTTCTCCGATTCTTTACAAAGGCTTGTTGATATTCCATTGTGACGGCTATGACGTGCAACATATCACCGCCTTAGATAAACAGACGGGCAAGACGGTCTGGACCACAACGCGGTCGCTCGACCTTTCTCACGTGGGCAATCACGCTCGCAAAGCATTTGTCACCCCTGTCGTTCGCAAAGTTAACGGAAAAGATCTGTTGGTTAGCCCGGCAGCTCAGGGATGTTATGCCTACGATCCAAACACCGGTGAAGAAGTGTGGCGAATTGCCTACTCAGGTTTTTCTGCTGTGCCCCAACCTGTGTTTCACGGCAAACTGGCCTATATCGTGACGGACTTCGGTCGACCTGAAATCTGGGCTGTCGACGTTTCCGGCAAGGGCGTTCTCGGTGAAAAGGACATTAAGTGGAAATACAACACCACCTGCCCGTCGACTCCATCCCTGATTATCAAAGATGGACTGATCTACTTCGTCGCTGATAAAACCGGAGTTGCTTCGTGTATTACAGCCGACACTGGTGAGTTGGTATGGCGAGAACGGATTGGCGGGTCTTTTAGTACTTCACCGGTAGCGACCAGTGATCACATCTACTTTTTCGACCGCACGGGAGCGACCACCGTGGTCAAACTGGGGCGAGAGTACAAAGTTGCCAGCCGTAATACGCTCGAGTCCGGCTGCATGGCATCACCGGCGATTGCCGATGACCAGCTGTTCGTCAGAACGGCAACCCATCTGTACTGTCTGGGGCAAAGTAAATAGAACGAACAGGACCAGTCGAATTAGTCGATCTGGTTGAACTAGATAATCAGGGAGTCTGGTAGTCCGGATTAGGTGGCATCATATTCGCTCCCACTCGTTTTCGCCAGTCTTGTAATTGACTCAGCAACTCGGCTGTTTTCCGGGGATTCTGTTTCGAGAGGTCATGCTGTTCACTCAGATCGTCCTTCAAGTTAAAGAGCTGAACGGTGCCGTTCTCGAAATACTCAAGCAACTTCCAGTCACCTACACGAATCGCTCCTCCCGGGCTTTGCATACCATGGTTACTATAGTGCGGGAAATGCCAATAGATTCCATCTCGTTCCAACGACTTCGCTCCTTTTACCAAATCCGTCAGACTCACTCCATCAGCGTGTTGTGTAGGCTGAGCAGGCAGGCCCACCATTTCCAAAATCGTGGGATAGAAATCCGTGCTGACAACAGGGACATCGCAAACAGATCCACGTTGATGATGCCCGGGCCAATGAACAATCATCGGTTCCCGGATCCCTCCCTCGTAGAGGAATCCCTTGGCACCTCGCAATGGAAGATTGGATGTGGAAAAGGCTGTGTCGAGTCGATCGGGATTAATCACGCGTTTCGGATTTCCAAAGTTCCCGGCAGACATACCACCGTTGTCTGAAAACAGAATCACGATAGTGTTTTCAGCCAGTCCCAATGCACTCAACTTTTCCCGAATACGCCCTAAACTTTCATCGACCGTCTCGACCATGGCGGCAAATTCCACGTTGTCCTGAAACTGCTTTATCTTGACTGTCCGGTGAGGCAAAATGCTAAACGGAGCATAGGACGGGTCGGACAAGTTCTGAGTTAATTGTTCCCGTGTTAGTGGGTTTGGGTCATCCGGATTCCCTTCGAGAATATAAGCCGGACCTGTGGGTCGCTTCACGGCAGCGAGCTTCTTTTTGTATTTTTCCACCAGATCCTTACGGCCGTGAATGGGGTCGTGGACTGCATAGTGAGACATATATAAGAAGAAAGGTTGTTCTTTGTTGGTCTCGATAAACTTTATCGCTTCGTCGGTAAGTCGGTCTGTCAGATAATCACCAGGTTGTTCATTTAAGCCTTCCAGTCCAAACGGTGCGTGATATCCTCGCTTCGGCCATCCCTTGTTCCAGCGAGGAATCTGCAAATCAAACCCTTGTGCCGTCGGACCGTGAGGCTCTTCTCCCAAATGCCACTTTCCAATGTGGGCTGTTTGATATCCTGCTGCTTTTAACGCTTCCGCGAT
>CEUQ01033547.1_pt1 | contig 11075 bp, 13 predicted proteins | sample 361491 | NCBI WGS metagenome assembly CEUQ01 (sample SAMEA2622796, study PRJEB7988) | marine metagenome | biome: marine biome (ENVO:00000447); feature: marine epipelagic mixed layer (ENVO:xxxxxxxxx); material: "saline water (ENVO:00002010), including plankton (ENVO:xxxxxxxx)" | depth 120 m | reverse complement strand
GTTCCACTATACAGCTCTGCTATAGCTGTGCCATTTTTGATTATTAAGATTCCATCAATAAATTGATCCTCCATAAGCGATGAAAGTAAAACCGTTCGGCCATCAAGATTAATTTGCAAATCATTTTTGGCTTCTTTTATGCCAGGTATTGGTTGGACAAAACCGCTATTATTTGTGATGCTCTTGGTCGGTAATATTTCACTTATATGAGTATATGCCCATCTGTTTAGAGGTCCGAATTGCCATGTCTCTCCAGTTACGCCTGGGGGTCTCTGATCAGAGATCTCTGACGCATTAATATTTACAAATATGATGGTTGAAACAACTAAAAGAACGAGTTTCATCAAAGCCTCCAGAAGTAATCAAGAACTACTAATATACTAGTTTGAATGTATTAACGATATATAAGGTGGGCAATAGCAGTAATTATAGGTAGGGTAATTACTGTCCTTAAGACGAAAATTAAGAACAATTCTCCGATTTGTAACGGTATTTTTGATTTGAGAATTAACGTCCCGACCTCAGTCATATAAATTATTTGAGTAATAGAAACACAAGCAATAATAAAACGAGTCATCTCACTCTCAATGCTTTTGCCAATCACAGCCGGCAGGTATAAGTCAGCAAAACCAACTAAAAATGCGGGGGCAGCTAACTTTGCTTCTGGTATTTGCATTAACTCAAGAAGGGGCACTAGAGGTTTTGTGATAACTACAAAGAAAGGTGTGAACTCTGCCAGCATCAAAACTGTGGTGCCTATAGCTACAACAGATGGAAGTAGTGAGAACCATATATCCATGAGGTTTATGAGAGCATCCTTTAATAAAAATCTAAGTTTTGGTGCTGTTTTTGCTTTATTGACCCCTTGAATAAGGGCCCAACTAAAAATACCTATTCCTTCTTCAGGAGTATCTGCAAAATTGTCTTTTTCGGATAAATAAAAGTCTTTTTTACTTGCAAGAGGCCATAATCTAGGAATTATTAATGCAGCAACCATCCCAGCGAATAAAACAGAAAGATAAAACTCAAAAAACATGTGATCAATTTCAATTACTTTTGTGACTAAAACGCAAAAAGCTATCGAGGCAATAGAAAAGTTAGTCGTAATTATTGCTGCCTCTCGCCCACTATAATTACCTTTCTCCTGTTGTTTTATGGTAATCAAGACCCCTACTGAACCACTTCCTAGCCAGGATGCTAAAGAGTCAATACTGGCTCTACCTGGAAGACGAAAAGCTAATAAAAATGGTTTTTTTAATAGCGTTCCCATAAATTCAGCTACGCCAAAATCGATAAGGAATGGCAGCAGGAGACAAGCAACCAAAAAGAATATAACTAAAGAGCTAGCTAATTCGAAAACAACAGTTCCACCGGTTAAGGGGCTTATTATCCATTCAGGACCAACATTAAAATAAACCAAGCTCGCAAAAATAGCGCCGAGTAATCTTATAGCTAACCAAGAAACTTCGGTGGTGAATATTTTCTCTATTCGGTTTCTTGAGTTACTGTTTCCAACCCCTCTAATTAAACTGTAATAGGCTGAAAAAAACCCAGATAACATTAAAAGCACTGTAACAATAGCGGGTAGATAATCTTCAAATGTTGCTCGAAGAAGATCAAATAAAATACCTAAAACTATCGTTGGTTTACCGTCGATGAAAATAGGGGTTAGAAAAACTAAAACGCCAAAAGTAGATGGAATTAGGAACCTTAATATGTCTTTGGAAATTAATTTGGGAGTCACTTAGTACCTTCTTTATAAAAATTCTTTCTGGTTTAAATTTTAAGCAAATGGTTATTGTTCCTGCCAACCCTTTTTTACTATCAGCAAGGAAAATAAGATTGATGGTATACCCATTGAGGCAGCAAAGATGAAAAATTTTGCCCATCCCATAGCGTCTATGATTTGTCCTGAAAAGCCGCTCATGATAATTCCAGGCAAAAACATAATTGAGGTAAATAAAGCATATTGAGATGCTGTGTAGTATCGATTGGTCAAGCTAGATAGAAAAGCTATAAAGACAGAGCCTGAAAAACCCAATGCAAAATTATCCGCACTTATGGTCAAAACTAATACTGATAAGTCTGGTCCAGCATTATTCAGCAGTAAGAAAAACAAATTTGTCCCAGCTAGTAATATACTGCTCAGAATAAGCGGTTTAGATATGCCGTAACGAGCTACTGAAATGCCGCCTACAAAAGCTCCGATAATAGTAATCGCGAATCCAAAAACCTTGGTTACAGTTGCTATCTCATTGAGGTTAAAACCAATATCAATATAAAACGGGTTAGCCACAATACCTAAGATTAGGTCGCTGACCCTGTATATAGCGATGTAAATGATTAAAACAAATGACCAGAGGCTATTTCTTTTAAAAAATTCAAAGAAGGGCTCTATAACAGAAGACCTGAACCAATGAGCTTTTTCAATTATTACCTCAGTCTTAGGAGACTCAGCAATAATCAAGACAGTAACTATTCCAACGAGCATAAATCCTGACATTATCTGGTAGGTAGTTTGCCATGAATAAAATCCTGCCAAATACAATGCCCCTGCGCCGGAGGTTAATGCTGAGATTCTATAACCCAATTGGTAACTAGCTGCCATTGCAGCTTGATATTTATTTTCAATAATTTCAATTCTATACGCATCAATAGCAACATCTTGTGATGCAGAAGCAAAAGCAATCAATATTGCAAGATATGCTAGTAACAGCAGATCTTGGGTTGGATCAAAAAATGACATCCATATAAATCCCATCAAAATAACCAACTGCATGAACAATATCCAAGATCTCCTCTGACCGAGCGCTTTTGTTAAAACTGGGATAGATAAATTATCCAGCATGGGTGCCCAAAGAAATTTAATAGCATAAATAATACCTACCCAACCAAACATACTTATCTCAGAAATACTAACCTCGACTGAAGCTAGCCATACAGTAAGTGTTGCAAAGAGAAGAGGGTGGGGCAATCCAGCAGAAAAGCCTAAAAAAATCATTCGAATTGATTCAGAGCTTGAATAAATACCTAGCCCTTTTTCGTCAAATCTTTTATTAAGTGTTCTCATATTCGATAATTAATGGTGCATGATCTGAGAATCTTTCATCTTTATATATTGATGCTGATCTTACTTTATATGCAAAGTGATTATTAAATATTTGATAATCAATTCTCCAGCCAACATTATTGGCCCAAGCATTGCCTCTATTGGACCACCAAGTGTATTGTTCTGATTCATCATTAACTGCTCTAAAGCCATCGATACATTTTAATCTGTTAAATATTTCATCGAGCCAAGCACGCTCCTCTGGCAGACATCCTGAATTTTTTTGGTTTGCCTTCCAGTTGGTTATATCTATCTCTTTATGAACAATATTGACATCACCACAAAATAGATAGCTAATTTTTTTATTGTTCATTGATTCCAGCTTCTTCCTAAAAATATCCAGAAATCTGTATTTTGCTTCTTGTCTTGCATCGCCTGAAGACCCTGACGGAAAATAGGTTGAGGCTATTACAAAATCATTAAAGTGACACTCAATATATCTTCCCTCGATATCAAACTCATCCGAACCAAGACCATGGATTATTTCTGTAGGCTCGAGCTTTGAGAACAAAGCTGTGCCACTATAGCCTTTTTTTTCAGCTACCTCGTGGTGACAAAAGTAGCCTTCAGGCCAAAATGTATCTAGCTTCATGTCCTCTATCTGAGCTCTAACTTCTTGGAGGCATATAAAATCAGGATCTTCTTTTTCTAACCATTGAAATAAACCTTTTTTTTCAGCTGCTCTAATGCCGTTGACGTTTATTGTTATTACCTTAATTTCTCAATCCTCCAATACGCTATATCTTCATAAACAATTCATTCTATGAGATGCTACTCATATCGTGTGGGTATAAGTTTATATTGTATGGAAAACTACAAACAAGAATTTATTAAATTGTCTCTAGATATAGGCGCGTTAAGATTTGGTGAATTCAAACTAAAATCAGGAAGAGTTAGCCCTTATTTTTTCAATATGGGAATCTTCAGCAGCGGAAGATTAATAAAAAAAGTAGGTGATTTCTATGCGAGTGCGCTTCTTAATAGCGGCCTTGAGTGCGACATGATCTTCGGGCCAGCATACAAAGGAATACCTATTGTGACCTCTATGTCGGCTTCATTATCAGACAATCATGGAAAAGATATACCCTTTGTTTACAACAGAAAAGAGGCTAAAGAACACGGTGAGGGAGGAAGCACTGTTGGTATAAATCTATCAGGGAGTGTTGTTATCGTCGACGACGTCATAACGGCTGGCACAGCAATAAGGGATGCGGCTAAAATAATTAACGCAACTGAAGCAAAAATTACAGGGATATTAATTTCTTTAAACAGGCAAGAAAAAGGCTCGGGAGAATTATCGGCAGTTCAAGAGATTAGTCGTGAGCTTGATGTGCCCGTAATTTCAATTGTGGCTCTAGACGAAGTTATTGAATTTATTGAAAAAAACGAATCGTTCCAGAAACACCTAGAGAATATAAATGCCTACCGTCAAGAATACGGGGTAAAAGATTAGGTCTCGCCTGTGTGACCAAAGCCGCCTGAACCTCTTTCAGATTCCTCAAAATCTTCAACGACATTAAAGTTAACCTGTTCAACTGGAAGAAAAACCATCTGAGCTAACCTCATACCAGGCTCTATATCAATCTCTGAATTCCCTCTATTCCAACAAGATATAAAAACCTCCCCTTGATAATCAGAATCAATTAAGCCCACAAGATTACCCAATACCAATCCTTTCTTATGCCCTAGGCCTGATCTAGGTAAAAGAACAGCAGCTAATCCAGGATCATTAATATGCACGGCAATCCCACTTGGTATTAACTGAGTTTCTCCCGGTTTAATCGTAATTTTCTCGTCAATACATGCCTGTAAATCAATGCCAGCCGATCCCGATGTCTGGTATTCAGGAATTTCAAAATCATTACCAATTCTAGGATCAATAATCTTTAGGTCTATAGTTTTAGTCATAATGAATATAGTGCTTTAACACTAGTGTAATTCTTTTATCTTTTTCTCACTAGGTGAGATAGTATTATTTTCTCATAAAGTCTTGCTATGTTATGGTGCTATTGGTATAAAAGCCGACCTGAAGATAAAATTTAATCTAAAGAGTAAACAATTAAGAGAAAACAATGGGTAGAGTCTGTCAAGTAACTGGCAAAAAAACAAAGAGCGGGAATAATGTCTCTCATGCGCATAATAAGACGAGAAGGAAGTTCTTTCCTAATTTGCACACACATCGTATTTGGGTAGAAAGTCAAAACAAATACGTGAAATTACGTCTATCAAAAAAAGGGTTGAGAACCATAGATAAATTGGGAATCGACCATGTTCTTAATAACTTAAAGGATTTTGGAGAAAGAGCATAAATGCGTGAAAAAATAAAACTCGTATCAACAGCTAAGACTGGTCATTACTATACGACCACGAAAAACAAAAAAGAGCATCCTGATAAAATGGAAACAAAGAAATTTGACCCAACGATCAGGAAACATGTTCTGTATAAAGAATCTAAAATTAAATAATTTATTAACAAATTCTATCAAGGCATAATTTCACTATGCCTGAATTACCAGAAGTTGAAGTAACTAAACAGTCATTGGAGCAGCATCTTCAAGGACAATGCATAAAGTCTATAAACATAAGAGAAAAAAGACTTAGATGGGATCTTGATCAAACGACCTTAAATAGTCTTTTAGGCCAGAGAATTCATAACCTCAGTAGGCGTGGTAAATACATCTTAATCAATACAAAACCAGGGAGTGCATTATTACATCTAGGTATGTCTGGAAGCATTGGCGTTCTAGAAAATGATCAGCCTTTAAAGAAACATGATCACTTCGATCTTATTATGTCTTCTGACCAAATTATAAGATTCAATGATCCAAGAAGGTTTGGTAGCTTTATATGGGCGGGCAAAAATCCTGAAGATCACAAGCTATTAAATAAACTTGGTCCAGAACCACTAGAAAACAATGATTTAGGAAATCACCTTTATCGCTTAAGCAAAGGAAGAAAAACTTCAGTTAAGGCTTTTATAATGAATGCCCAAATAGTAGTCGGTGTAGGCAATATTTATGCCAGTGAAGCCTTATTTATTAGTGGCATCCACCCTAAAAGAAAAGCCAATAGAATTAGCAAAAAAAGATACGAGAGATTAGCGACTGCCATTCAAGAGACTCTAAACAAATCTATAAAAATGGGTGGAACCACACTTAGAGACTTTACGTATTCTCAGGGAGAAGAAAAGGTCGGTTATTTTAAGCAAGAATTGTTTACTTATGGGAGAACAGGGGACGAATGTAAGCGTTGCAGAAGCCCAATTAGACAGATAGTTTTAAGTGGTAGAAGTTCTTTTTATTGTGTCAACTGTCAACACTGATTAGTAATAATCAATGCCGCTATCTTCGATCAATGCCCTTGGATCTGATGAGGTTTCTACTTTGCCAGTATCTTTATCTATGGTGATTACCTGCATATTGCCATAGTCTCTGACTTCCTTAAGAGTGTGTCCAATACTTTTCAATTTATCGATATCAGAATTAGAGAATGCATCCTTTTCATGTTGAATTACATCGGGTAAATACTGGTGGTGAAATCGTTTCACGGAAGTCATATCATCCGCAGTCCCCCCATTTATCCAGTTAAGAATCGACAATAAAACCATGGTTATAATTTTTGAGCCTCCTGGAGTCCCAAGAATTGCTATCCCTCTATCTGATTCTATGAAAGAGGGAGTCATACTTGAAAGCATACGTTTTTTTGGAAGAATTGAGTTAGCTTCACCGTGAACCAAGCCGTATCTATTTGGAGTAAAAGGCTTAGCAGAAAAATCGTCCATCTCGTTGTTCAAAATAAACCCGCCGGAAGGAGACATATAACCAGAGCCAAACCATGTATTGATTGTTTGTGTTGTGGCAACACGGTTACCTTCTAGATCTACTATAGAAAAATGTGTTGTTTCAGTTCCTTTATCTTGGCTAACCAAAATACGATCGTCGTTAAGATGGATTGGTGTTGCTCTGTTTAAATCAATGCTTGTGCTGTGTTCAATTGCATGATCTGGATGAGTAAGCATTTTTACTGGGACATCAGCAAAATCAGGGTCGCCTAAATAATAGGCTCTATCTTGATAGGCTCTTCTCATTGATTCTGTAATCAGGTGTGTTAATTCACTGTCCGCCATTTCCTGATAGTTATATTGGCTAAGGATGTTAAGAATCGTGGCAATTGTAGTTCCACCTGATGAGGGGGGTGGCGCTAAAGTAACCTCTGCATTCTCAAAAGATATCTTAATAGGCTGTCTCTCAACAACTTCATATTCCGAGAAATCCTTTACAGACCATATCGATCCATCTGTATTAGTTTCTTTCACAATCTTCTCGGTGAAATCGCTATTATAAAATCCATCGTGGCCCTTATTAGCAATAATTTTTAGTGTGTTAGCGAGTTCAGGCTGTTTAATTAGCTCGCCTATTTCAGGCAACCCGCTATTTGGCAAAAATATTTCTTTAAATTTAGGTGAGAGATTACTTGATCGGCTAGCAACATTAAGTGCTGTATTAAGTCTGCTATAAACTGGAAAACCTTCTTCTGCAAGCTTAATAGCAGGTTGCAAGGACTGCTTCAACGGCAATTTTCCGTAGTTTTCTGCGACATGTACTAGGGCTGCAGGAAGTCCTGGTATACCAGAAGCTAAAGGCCCAACTAATGACGATCGAGGTATAAAGTTCATATCAGAATCAAGGTACATGTCAGGCTCTGCCATTCCAGGAGCAACCTCTCGTGCATCGACAAAAGTGGTAAAGTTATCTCTACTTCTATATAACAAGAAAAAACCGCCTCCGCCTATTCCTGAACTGTAGGGTTCAACAACAGAGAGTGCAGCGCTTACTGCCACTGCTGCATCAAATGCATTGCCTCCTTGTTCCAATATCTTCAAGCCGGCCTGTGTTGCCATAGGGTGTGCTGATGCGATCCCTGGTTCATCTATCGCGATATGGTCTTTTGAATAAGCTTGGTCTGGGACTAGAACAACAAAAATTAAAGCAACAATTGCCCAATATTTCCTGAGGGGTTTAAACATTATTTTTTGTAAGCTTCTGAAAGAGCGATTTGCACTGATGGATGAACAAAATTTGAGATATCCCCTCCTTCTTGTGCAATTTGCCTTATTAGAGAAGATGAAATAAAGGCATTTTGATCACCACTGCTTAAAAAAACTGTTTCAATATCATCAGCAAGTCTTTTGTTCATGCTGGCTAATTCAAATTCATACTGTCCGTCCGCAGGTGATCTTAAGCCCCTAACAATAACCCTTGCATCTATTGATTTTGCAAAATCAATAGTTAGACCACTGTATTCTCTGACTTCAATATTATTAAAGTTATTTAAAACCTCATTAACCATTGCAAGTCTCTGACCAATAGTGAATAAAGGATTTTTTTCAGGGCTCTCTGCAACTGCTACAACAAGATCGCCAAAGAGCGTTGACGCTCTTCGTATAATCTCAAAGTGACCGTTAGTAATTGGGTCAAAAGTACCTGGGTATAATGCAATCATTTAAACTCCAAATTTTTATAATATCACTAGCTCTTGATGAGAGCATAGTATACTTCACCTGCCCTAGATTCTTTAAAAATATAGTGCTTAGAATTTTCATCAATTTTAATGGGTCTGCCTGATTCACAATAAATCAATGTTGTTTCATCGGCCCATTTATTTTTATACAACTTTTCAATCAACTCTGAGTGTTCATAAACTCCATAAGGAGGGTCTAAAAAAATAATCGAGTAGGGTGAGCTTGAATTTTTTTTTGAAACCAACTTCTCTGCATCCAGGCATAGATTGGTGCAGTTTTCGAGATTTAAAACTAGTAGCAACTTCTCTATATTCTTATGTGCCAGATCTGAATGATCAACCAAAGTTGCAGACAAAGCGCCTCTTGATAAGGCCTCGATACCCAAAACTCCAGTGCCAGCAAATAAATCTAGAACACTGCTTCCAGATACAAAGGGCTCTAACCAGTTAAATAGGGTCTCTCGAACCCTGTCTGGTGTTGGCTTCACGTTTGTGTCATTAACAAACAGCTTTCTTCCCTTAAACCTGCCACTAATTATCCTAACTTCTTTACTTGGTTTGCCCATTATCTTCCTGATTTGCGCAATATTGATACAAAATTATGCCTGATTTTAAACCTAATTAACGATTTAATCTATTGATATATATAGATATTTTAAAAATATACCGCTTTTTCTTAGCACTCTATTCATCAGAGTGCTAAAATTATCAGCCCAATTGAAGGATATTAAATAGATGGCTAAAGAATTAGCATTAAAAAATGAATTGGCATTAATGGGCCCTATGGGGAGCCTAGAGGCTTATATTAGTATCGTCAACCAAACACCTGTTTTATCAAGAGAAGAAGAAAGGGAACTAGCATATCGTTTTCAAAATGAAAACGACCTCGATGCTGCGAGAAAACTGATTCTTTCCCAATTAAGATTCGTTGTTCATATAGCAAGAACATATAGTGGATACGGTCTTCCTTTGGCCGATCTGATTCAAGAAGGAAATATTGGTCTGATGAAAGCGGTAAAAAAATTTAATCCTGATCGTGGGACTAGATTAGTCACTTATGCAGTTCATTGGATAAGATCAGAGATACATGAGTTTGTATTCAATAATTGGAAAATTGTTAAGGTGGCAACCACGAAGGCCCAAAGGAAACTCTTCTTTAAACTCAGGAATGCCAAGAAAAGCATTGGATGGCTAACCAATGATGAGAAAAAACTCATAGCTAAAGACCTAGGGGTGAAGCCTACAGATGTTGCAACCATGGAACAGAGGTTTGCTTCAGTTGATATGCCTTATGATCTTGGACACACAGATAGTGATGAAGATTATATATCACCCGCTGGCTTTCTGCCCTCCCCAGATTCTGATCCTTCATCAATTGTTGAAAATGATAATTGGCTTCAGGGCAAAAAAGAGCAATTATCATCGGCGCTAGAAGGCCTGGATAAACGCAGTAAAGAAATTCTTATGAGTCGTTGGCTGACAGACGAAAAAGTTACTTTAAAAGAGTTGGCTAAACAGTATCAAGTCTCAATAGAGCGGATTAGGCAGATTGAAGAAGAAGCCATTCAAGAACTCCGTGAGCATCTCACAGAAGCATAAGAAAAAACCAATTAGAAGTTTTGTCAGACGATCTGGACGTCTAACAGCGTCTCAAAAAAGAGCTATTCAAACTTTTTGGAGTAAATATGTAATTGAAACTGATACCTCTAAAGTCAAAGATTTAGAAAACTTTTTTGATAATCCCAGAAATGATCTAATTATGGAGATAGGCTTTGGTAATGGGTCAACATTACTCGAGTCAGCAATAAACAATCCCCAAAAAAACTTCATTGGAGTTGAAGTCTATGACTCAGGATTTGGTCAATGCCTTAATGATATTGAGAAACAGAAAATCAATAACGTTAGACTTATTTATAACGACGCTGTTGAGGTTTTAAAAAATAGCATTAAGAAGAAAGCTTTAGCTCAAGTAAATATATATTTTCCCGATCCATGGCCTAAGAAAAGACATCGTAAAAGAAGGCTAATTAATAATAATTTTCTACTCTTGCTGTCTAAGACAATGCAGGATAAAGGAGTTATAAACATATCTACTGATTGGGAAGATTATGCAGATCAGATTGAAACAGTTTTTGTTAATAATAAAAGATTTTGTGTCGTTGATTCTAATCTGAGAATGCAAAAAACAAAATTTGAGAATAGAGGTTTAGCCTTAGGGCATAAAATTTATAATTACTCTTATCAACTAGACTAATCCTTTAAAGAGCCCAACTTTAGAGTGGGTGCTGATAACCTACTTGATCCAGATAGATATCGATCTATTTGCAAGGCAGCTCCTCTGCCTTCGTTCATAGCCCAAACTATAAGTGATTGTCCACGTCTACAGTCTCCAGCTGTAAAAACGCCTTCTATGTTAGTTTTAAAGGCGCCATGTTCTGAATTGATG
>CEUQ01488349.1_pt1 | contig 11090 bp, 10 predicted proteins | sample 361491 | NCBI WGS metagenome assembly CEUQ01 (sample SAMEA2622796, study PRJEB7988) | marine metagenome | biome: marine biome (ENVO:00000447); feature: marine epipelagic mixed layer (ENVO:xxxxxxxxx); material: "saline water (ENVO:00002010), including plankton (ENVO:xxxxxxxx)" | depth 120 m | reverse complement strand
GCGCCACCACGAACCCGTGAGATGTTCCCGGGTATGCCGACTCTCAAGGACGGAATGATGTGGTCGAACGGCAAGCCTGGTCTGGGAATCGACATTGACGAAGAGATGGCCGCTAAATTCCCGTTCAAGGAGCGAGAATTCGGTGGAGCGTGGGACACAGTCCGACGCGCTGATGGCTCAATGGTCAAGCCGTAACCGTTTGTTCCAGCGAAATCTCGCGCTTTAACAGGACGAATTAGTAAACAAAAAGCCCTACCAAGTTGGTCGGGCTTTTTTATTCCACTCAATTACCGAGAGCTTGACTTAATCTCAAGGGTGCCCCGGCGAAGAACCGTGGCGATTATGAGCGCAATCAAACCAACGGTCCCCAAGCACATTCGTGATCCGCTCTCATGTACTCACTCATTCCGAGTCTAACGCTGATCACGTCGATCACGAGCAGTGTGGATATCTTGATAATTACGGCAATGCGGTAACGCGAAAAGAAATTATCCCGGAAAGTGTTGACTGATCCGGGGTTCTAAGACATGAATTTGGAGAATCCACTCATGAACAGACAACTGCAACGATAAGCGGCCAGTCCGAGTAAAAATCTTCGACGATTTCTTCGGCACTAACTCAGTCGACGTTCAGTAAGGCAACAAGCCTGATTACAAACGGAACACCAATCAGGATCACTGCAGCAAATAGATGCAGTATCAGAAAAATCACGTGAAGCAGACGAGAGTACAACTACTCACTGCTGTAAAAAAACCACGACCCTGCGACTGCGTCATAGCGCCCTCGCTATCGCCCGCTCAACGAGAATCAAGCGCGCTGACCGTATCACGTGCCCATAAATTCGTTCAAGGGGCACGCAATACACTACGAAAACCGATTATGTCTCTACTATTTCTAGCTCTTTCGAAATGTCGATAGACGTTTGGACGGTTTTGTAGACGGGGCACGATTCTGGATGAAGGTCAAAAGCGCGCTGTATCGCTGCTTCTTTTTCAGCCTGCAATTCAGCAGAAATGTTTAACGTGTACTTCACGTTGACGCGCTTAATTACAAGCGTCCCGTTGTCCTTCTCAAGTTCACCGACTGACTCTGAGAAAAGGTAGCCGTCACCAGCCGGAATCCCGCGCGCCTCAAGGGCACCGCCAAACGTTCCGGTCATTCAACCGGCTACAGCAGCAACCACATAATCGAGCGTCGTGGTGTAGGGATCTACAACGTTATTGTCGACTCCATAATGTTCAGCGACTTCGGAGTGAACCCCGAGCATCACTGGTCCGTCATGAGCTGGTACATACGCACGACGAATCGGACCTTTTACTCGTTCAATTCGTACGGTCGAACGGTATGCAACTGGGTCGTTTGTATCTTTTGAATCTGCCACTCGAATTTCTTTCTGATCAGGCGCGCAATGTCGTCGGCTCCCTACATAATCTCCTAATCCCGACTTTATATCCAGCACATGGTCAGATTTCGCTCCAAGAAGCGCCTCTTGAAAAGCAAACGTCTCACGGTATGTCTCAGCTCGCTCAGTGAGATCGCCAGCAAGCGGGAATGTGGATATGAGTGGTTCGAGCAATAGCCCGCTCGGATCTGACGACGACATCACCCGACAACGTCCATTGCATGATCACCGAAACGGGCAATCCCGAAATCGGTCACACGAATAAGACGGTCTCGTGAATCGAACTAAAAATTACCTGATCCGAATTCTCCATGTCGTAGGACCGGGTCGAAAAAGCTGGACGATGTTATCTACCTTTGTTGCAGTCTTGCAGTTGGGTGAGTTCCCGGCTGCTTGATGACGTAAGGCTGCTTGCGCGGCTCATCAATCATCTGGAGAAGAGCTGTGATGTACCCATAGCAGAACGCAAACGCTGTACCTTGCGGGTCGTCACCACTGATCCAAGGAACGTGGTCTGGCATCAGCATGTACTTGTATCCGACCTCCTGGTAGACCTTGATGATCTCGGAGAAGTCGATACTGCCCTCGTCCGGGAACGTCTCCATGAAGTCGAGCTTGTGACCTCGTATGTTGCGGAAATGAACGTTGAAAATCTTTTCGCGACTGCCGAACCACCTAATCACATCGGCGATTTCGGCACCAGGGTCATCCAACATTTCAGTCACGGTTCCCTGGCAGAAATTTAGCCCGTGGTACGGGCTCTCATGCATCTGTATGAACTTTTTGAGTCCGTCTACGGTTCCAAGCACCCTAGTAACACCCATGTATCCATCTGGCGTGTAAGGATCGTGAGGGTGGCATGCCATGCGTACTTTTGCATCTTCGGCAGCGGGAACAGCTCGCTCCAAGAAGTAATCAATACGTTCCCAGAACTCATCAACGCTAACTTCACCAGCAATTGTCGGTGGGTCGTCAGGGTTCATTTTCGCCCATCGGAAAGTCGATGCCGATGCACCACCACGACCTTCTTCACGTTCTGAACGAGGAATACCGATGATGTTCATGTTGTACTTGACCGCTGGAATACCAACTTCACCGCACATGCGAATGATGTTCTGGATAGACTCGATCTCGCGATCTCGCTCAGGGCTAATACCTTGCATGATGTGCGGAGACTGAGAGTTGTTCAGAACGGTCGACGAAAGGGGAATCTGAACCATATCGAGTTCAATTCCGTATGAATTGACCTTCTCGCGGTGACGCTTCAGGTCTTCGAGCGTCCAGTCATGTGGGTTTCCTGGAGGGTCGGAACAAATATTCACGACACCTAGTTGAGCCCATTGCTCAAAGTCAGCATCATTCCGCGCTGCTACTTGTGTTCCAACGTACATGTATCGAGCCTCCGCAAGTGGGTAAGTGTTCATCCGCAAACTTGCGGAAGGGTAGCACCAAGATGCAGATTAAGTGTGGCTCTGTCTCTTCGCTACGGGAGCAAAAACCGCTTCAATCGCTTCTACGTTGGCTTTTGCAAACTGCTCGATTGTTCTCGGGCGTTTGCCTGTAATAGTTTCGACGTTGTCCGACATCACCGCCATAGTCCCGTCGTGAACTTCCTGATAGACGTCGGCGACATCCGGATCAATCTCTGGGTCAGAACTGTACTGATTCATATCCAAATCAACGTAACGTATCAACTTGTTGCAAGCGTTACTAAATGCCTCGGCCACCCGATACATCGAAATATTCTCGGGGCCGTTTAGAAGTACATGATCGTTCAAGGGGTTTCCGTTACACAGGATTTGAGCACCACACTCTCCGATATCGAATGAATCGATTGCTCCGATCAATCCCTCACCGGCCGGCGCTTCTAGTATCACCTCACCCTTCGATTCGATCTTGAGCAGAGACAGGTAGTTGTCCATGAAGAAATGTGGACGTAAGAACGAATACGGAACGCCAATATTCCTAATTTCATTCTCGATTTTTGCGTGAGCTACCGACCACGCGTAGGGTCTCTGACCGGCGTCACTTGAGGATAGCTTCACAATGTGACGAACGCCTGAATCAGCGGCTTGCCGAGCGAAATTGACCTCTTGCTCAACCTGCTTCGGATTGTCCTGACTGACGAGGAACGCTCCGCTACAACCCTCCACGGCACTAACAATGGATTCAGGCTCATCAAAATCACCAAGCGCCAGCTCAACGCCCATTCCAACAGTCGCTAGTTTGCCACGTCCGAGGTCACGTACCAAAGCCCGGACACCAACTCCACGGCTCACGAGCGACTCTGCTACCCGACGGCCTGTCTTTCCTGTAACCCCCGTTACGAGAACCTTCATAGGTTCGAAATCCTCGGCGTTGCCTGTCGAACGGCTTCGAGCCAGCCGGAATATAGCGACATTCGTTCCGATTCGCTCATTGATGGTTCGTACACCGCCGAAGCTTTCCAGAGCGAGGCGATTTCGCTATCTGACCGCCACATTCCAATCCCGCGACCGGCGAGGAATGCCGCTCCAAGGGCGGTCGTTTCATTGATATCTGCCACTTCAACGACCTGATCGAGAATGTCCGCCTGGAACTGCATGACAAACGGATTGGTACTTTGCCCGCCATCGGCACGCAAAGACTGATTCGACTTCTGACTACCAGCTTCCATTGCACCAACTACATCTTTCACCTGGTAGGCAGTTGATTCGAGAGCTGCTCGCACAATGTGGTTGCGATCAGTCCCGCGCGTTAGACCAGTGATAAGACCTGTGGCTTCGGGCTGCCAGTGCGGTGCACCAAGACCCACTAATGCAGGCACGAAGTAAACGCCATCGTTTGTTCCGGCTGAAAGTGCCATATCAACTGTTTCAGGTGCATTTGAAATTACTCCGAGACCTTCTCGTAACCACTGAATGGTCGCACCAGTAACAAATACCGATCCTTCGATGGCATAGGTCTTCTTAGTCCCAACTTGAAATCCAAGTGTTGCGAGCAATCCGGCGTCGCCAAGCCCTGAACTCTGAGTCGGAACCATCGTTCCTTTGTTGGCGAGTACAAACGCGCCCGTGCCATAGGTGCACTTGATCTGACCATTCTTTAAGCATGCTTGACCGTACAGGGCGGCGTGTTGATCACCCGCCATTGCGGTTATCGGAATATCTGTTCTAAAAATCGATCTATCGGTGTCTCCGAAATCATCGGCAGTCGATTTCACCTCGGGAAGCATTTGCTCGGGAATGTTGAAAAGTTCCAACATTTCGGGGTCCCACTGCAAATCGTGAAGGTTCAACAACATCGTCCGAGAGGCGTTTGATGCATCCGTGGCATGCACTTGCCCCGCGGTTAAGTGCCATAGCAGCCACGAGTCGATGGTGCCGAAGCACAACTCACCAGATTCAGCCCTCGCTTGACCATCCGGAATGGTCGTCAGCAACCACATCAACTTCGTGGCAGAGAAATACGGATCGACGACCAGTCCCGTGATCTTTCGAATGTTCTCAGCATGATCTGTCTTGAGAATGTCTCGACATATCTCTGCCGTACGTCTGTCTTGCCAAACAATCGCATTGGCGACAGGGCGACCCGTTTCTCTTTCCCACACCACAGTTGTTTCGCGCTGGTTTGTTATCCCAATAGCTGCAATATCGTCAGGTGAAAGATTGGCGCGGCTAATGGCTTGGTTGGCGACACTTACGGCTGCTTCGGCTATTTCTATTGGGTCATGCTCAACCCACCCTGGCTGCGGAAAATGTTGAGTTAGTTCAACTTGGGCTGACGCTACCGATGTTGCTGACAAATCGAAAACAATGGCACGAGTTGAGGTGGTTCCCTGGTCGATTGCGAGTATGTGATCTGGCATGGCGTGCGTACTGTACCTATTACTGACGCCGTTTTCGATTTACTGAACGTAGCGAACACGCTCCTCTCACCGAAGTAGAGGACTCAGGCGAGGGTTGTTCAGGCGTGCAGGAATGTCTTATCGTAGTAGAGCACCACAGCTAACCGTCGAGAATTCCGTTCAGTTCTTCCATATCTTCGGCAGTCAACTCCCAATCAGCAGCCGCTGCGTTCTGGCGAATCTGTTCTGGCGTGCTTGCTCCAGCAATTACCGATCCAACCGAAGCTCGATCCAACAGCCAGGCAAACGCCAGTTCGACCATTGTGTGACCACGTTTCTCAACGAAAACTTCGAGCTGCTCAAGAATGTCGAAGTTTCGATCTGACAACCGACGACCCTGCGCATCTGGGGTGAGAGCAAGTCGAGTGTTCTCCGGGACGGCTTCATTCCGTCGATATTTACCCGTCAGGAATCCATGCGCTAAGGGGAAGTAAGGCAACGTCCCCAATCCATATTTTTCTGAAACGGGTAGCACTGCCCGTTCGACCCCACGTTCTAGCATCGAGTACTCGGGCTGAGACGATATGAACTTCGTGTAGCCGTTGTGCGCAGCGGTCCACTGGGCATCTGCTATTCGCCACGGATCGAAGTTTGAAAGACCGATGTAGCGAACTTTTCCATCGCGAACCGCATCATCAAGCGCTCGAAGAGTTTCCTCGATTGGCGTTTCCGTGTCCTGACAGTGCATCTGATACAGATCAATGTGATCGGTTTGAAGTCGGCGAAGCGACCCCTCAAGAGAGTCCATTATGTGCTTTCGTGATCCACCTTGACCATTCGGACCCTGTTCCCACAGCATTCCAAACTTCGTCGCTATCAGAACTTCGTCTCTTCGGTCGACCAACGAGCGACCGATGATTTCCTCGGAATTTCCATGAGAGTAGATGTTCGCCGTGTCGATGAAGTTAATGCCCACATCAATCGCTGCAAAGATCACCTCACGCGCCTCTATGAACTCCATTCGTCCACCAAAGTTATTGGTACCGATACCAATCACACTGACTTCGAGTCCGGAGTTTCCAAGGTGGCGATACTTCATATCCCTGTTCTCGTTCGCTAGGTATTTAGGGGTCAGTTATGGTGAACGCTGATGATTATAATCGCCGTGCGTAAATGCGGCTGGTTGGTGTGTCGGATGCAATACGATTTCGTGTTTCCACTCAACCGCCAGATCAATCTCAACTCATGACTGCTGAACAAATCGTCATCGGACTAATCCGAATCGCTGGTTCGTTACCCGTGCTTCGCTGGGCGTTTGCCGGAGCGCTCATCGCCATAATTGTCGATTTTTCCGATTTGTTCTGGATGGGATTTCTCGATCTTGGTGGACTAAAGAACTATCAATCCTTCGACAAGTTCGCTGATCTGGTCTACATGTTCGCTTTTATATGGGTGGCGAACAAATGGACAGGAAGTGACCGTTCCATCGCCCTTTGGTTGTTCGGTTTCCGTATGATCGGTTTGGTGGCGTTTGAGATCACGGAGGCACGACCGGTGTTGCTTATGTTCCCTAACGTATTCGAATTCTGGTTCGTGTTCGTTGCCTTACGAAAACACTACTACCCCAGATACGAGATGACACGAGATAGTGTTATCCGTTGGTTTGCAGCAATCTCTGTTCTTAAACTGGGTCAGGAGTGGGTCCTCCATGGCGGGCGATATCTAGATAGCTTCACGTTCTTCGAAGCAGTCGAAGCAATCTGGGACTTCTTAGCGTTCTGGCCTTGAAGCGACTCTGTGTGGCCGTTTGGTTGTGATTCTACGAATACTACAAAGATTGCCTACTCCTCTAACCCAAGACCGACACACCATGTCATTGCGAGGAATAAGCAACGAACGACGTGGCAGCCCACACACGCAAATCAACCATCCCTCAAGACCCTGCCGGAGGGATCTGAGACTGCTCCTCTGAAGGTACCCTCACCTTCTAACAAACATCGCGGACTCGGTGGCGAAAGATCGTTTCCCCCGTGAATGAACGACTCATATCTCTCCACTGTGCTGTCGCTTAGGTCGAGATGAGGGGTGAGGTCGTTACTTAAGCAAGGTGGTGCGGTGTGGTGAACTCCGTTATGGGGAGTGGCGACTATCTGACCGCAGTATCGCCTCACTCAACTACCAAACTAGAGCATCACCCTCACGTCTTGGGTCTGATGCTGCGAACAACGTTCCGTTTTGAAGATCAACCTGGATGGCGCCTTCGCTTCCAGCACCACCCCAGTTGCCAGTCGATTCGATCAAATGGCCCTTCTGTCGAACCGCATCAATCACCTGCGCACCCGTTCGATCTTCAATTTGAAGAAAATCCGAGGTAGGTCGTGGTTCTGCTGACGACATTCCGGCCTGAACATGAGTCCAACGAGGTCCGTCTATCGCTTCCGCAACACTCAAACCGTAATCGAAAATGCCCGTGACAACCTGGAAGTTGGTTTGAACCTGCGTATCAGCGCCCGGAGTCCCGCATACGAGCTCTAGTCGGCCACCTTCTTCAACCGGCTTAGAGAACACCATTACCGGGTTCATCGTGTGCCTGACCCGCTGTCCTGGGTTCAGATAGTCAATGTGGTCAGGATCGAGGTGCCAGTACGTCATACGGTTGTTCATGAGGATTCCCGTCGACCCGGCAATGACACATGAACCAAACATCGTCTGAATGCTCTGAAGTTCTCCTACGGCGTTGCCCCACTGGTCGACCACGCAGAAGTGCGTTGTGTCGTTGCCCGCAGCGTGTAAACGACCGCCACGACGATGCTTTTTTGAACCGTCAGGTGAACGATCCATGTATGCCCATGGGTCGCCTTCGAGTACATCATCAGCTGATCGCTCAATGTCGATCAACGCAGCTCGTTCGGCAAGATATTCCCGGTTCAGCATACCTTCGATCGGGACATCAACGAAGTTTGGATCGGCGAGATACGCCTCGCGATCAGCAAATGCGAGCTTCTTCGCTTCAACCATGAGGTGAATCGATTCAGGAGTCATGTACCCATACTGCTCCGGGTCGAATCGCTCGAACATTGCCAGCTCCTGAAGCAAAATATGACCACTCGTGTTAGGCGGAGCTTCGTATACGGTTCGTCCTCGGTAGTTCACTGCAACCGGCGCTTGCCATTCGACCTTGTGCCGTTTCAGGTCTTCATAAGTAAGTAGACCATCGTTTTCTTCTGAATAACGAGATATCTCTCGCGCAATATCGCCCTCGTAGAACGCATCTCGTCCTTGCTCAGCGATCAAGCGATAGGTTTGTGCGAGATCAGGGTTTCGACGCATTTCTCCGGGTTTGAGCCAATTACCGTTGGGAGCAAAGACCGGACCGGACGTAGAGACACTACGCAAAACTGGATTGAGTGCTGCCATCCGAGATTGAAATTCGGAAACAGGTACGCCATTTTCGCAAAGTTCAATGGCAGGCTCAAGACATCGCGACAAGGGCAAGGTGCCGTACCTTTCGTGAGCGCTCAGAAGAGCGTCGACGATACCTGGCACTGACGTTCCTAGAATCCCGGTTAAGGGTATGCCGTTCGGATACTTCTCAGCAGTCGCGGCTAAAGGTGCGGCTCCTGTGCCGTTGGCTACTTCTACGGATCGGTTCTCAGGGATATGGACCATCACGAATCCGTCACCGCCTATCGACGACCCTTGCGGCTCTGCTGGTCCGAGAGCGAATGCAACAGCAATAGCTGCATCAACAGCGTTTCCATCCTGGTGAAGAATCTGCATCCCCGCCTGGGCAGCCATCGTGTGGTTCGCCACCACGGCTCCCTTGCTACCAATCTTGGGAGGTCTGTACGCCTCACCAACAAGTCCGTGGGGAGATGAGTTGATTTCCATAAAGAGTCAATGATCCTTGAGATACTCGAGTCGCTCTAGTGTTCAATCCAAACTAGGTTGTTGCCGAAGTCTAGCAGCGAGTATTCACTGGTGTTTTTGATTTTTTCGCTAGAAACCATAAGACAGGGGGCGTTAGCGATGAGCACCGATATAGCTGGAAGACCGGACCTTAAAGAGGGCTATGTGGCTACACAGTTTTAGAATATCGCAAACAAGAATAATCTCTAACTAGGCAAGCTCCGCCGTTACGGTAAACCCTCTTCGATGACCTCATATGGCAAAACGAATCCGGCGTCCGAGAATGCGTCCCACACAAGGTTCATTGTCGCTGTGATTTCTTGCTTGGCAATGTCGCTAACGTTGCAGCTCGCAGCGCGGAAACAGTCACCTGAGTAGCGCTGTTGAATATCATTCAGATCATCGCAAGCGGTAGAAATGGCATTTGCATATTTACCTTCAGGAAGTTGTACGAGATTTTCCTCAGCGCAAGCACCACGTCTAAACGATACGTCATGCCAGTCGAGAGGCCCTTCAGCATTGATCATTTTCCTGGTTTGTACAGCAAGCCAGGGTGTGATTTGGCTCGGAATAACCACTGATGCCGAATTTATGCTGGCTTCCCGCATTTCATCCTGCTTACTGAGCGACTCAAAACTGGCTTATGCGGTGCTAATCCAACCAGGTGCGAAGGGAGCAGAGATGATCCCAATAACTCCAACAACAATCAAGGTGACCGTGATCATTGAGGGATTTCGAAGTTAGCGCCGTAATCGAGCGGAGCGCGAGGTTTGATTATCGAAGGAGAGATCCATGGAGTATTGAAACGAAACTTTCTGCGCTGAGTTGCATCACATGAAAGAAATACGCACCGAGAACGGCACGTCGACCAGCCCGAAAGATAATGTTACGACTGGCAAGAACGTATAACCGCACGAAATGCGTCGAACTGGTTAGAATTTCTAGTCGCGTACCTGTCCGTGATCGTCAGACGTGAGCGGAGCCAGGTTCGCATCTGAGAACGCTACCCTAAGCCGATCCAGAACGACTTGCAGATCTAACACGGCTTCTTCTCGGATGTTGCAATCCGCAGTGGTAGCGCAATCAGCCGCGTACTTCATCTGTATCTCGTCCAATCTCAGACACGCCTGTTCAATGGCGTAGGAGTACTTGCCGACCGGAAGTTGATCCATGTGGGAATGCAAGCATGGACCGTGCTGGAACGAAACGCTACGCCATTCGTTCGGGAGTTCCGCTTCTTGCATTCGATGAGCCTGCCTTCGAAGAAATGGATAGATCCAACTGGCGGCAGTCACGTTCACAAAATGACGTTCACGGGCACGTTGAAGATTGCTCCAGTTCTCGTTGGCAATGCCAGACACTCGCGGATAAATGAGGATTGAAGGAATTGCGACGATTGCGAAGACGATGAGCGCGATCGTCCGCATCGGTGGGTTTCGCAAATGTCGACGAGCGCGAGCTCGGAAACTCTGATCGTCGTCTATATAAACAATTTCAGTTAATCCGGGCTGGCGTTTCTGGAACTAGCTCTTGCGCGGGTTTCCGTCGTCATTTGAATGCATACGGGAATTATTTTCGAGCATATTAAGCTAGAAAAGTTCGTTTAATAAGGGTCGACTCTGAACCTCGCGACAACTTCCTCGTTCAGTTCAAAACCTAACCCCGGCCGGTCAGGTACTTCCATAGTGCCATCCCCAGCGATTTCGAAATGAGGAAGGAGTAGTTCTTCTACGAGTGGAGAACGCGGAAACGCTATTGGGAACTCGAAATACGGCATGTTTGGGATTACCGCGGCGAGATGAAGTTCAGCGGCGACGCCAATGACGTGACACCACGTATGTGTAACGCAAAGAGCGCCGAACTGGTAAGCATCCTCCGCAATATTCAGTATTTCGTGCATCCCACCGGCTCGAACGGAACTCGGCTGAACAACATCTAATCGCCCTCTTCGAA
>CEUQ01188587.1_pt1 | contig 11099 bp, 12 predicted proteins | sample 361491 | NCBI WGS metagenome assembly CEUQ01 (sample SAMEA2622796, study PRJEB7988) | marine metagenome | biome: marine biome (ENVO:00000447); feature: marine epipelagic mixed layer (ENVO:xxxxxxxxx); material: "saline water (ENVO:00002010), including plankton (ENVO:xxxxxxxx)" | depth 120 m | reverse complement strand
GCGGCGCGTTTAGCGGCACAATGGCGTCAGCAAACCGAGGAGTAGTCACATGCAGGACTTCAGCGGCAAGATCGCCGTCATCACGGGAGGCGGCACCGGCATGGGCCGCGCACTGGCGAGGGCCCTGATCGCCGAAGGCTGTCACGTCGCAACGTGTGACGTGATCGATGAGAACCTCGAGGAAACGCGCCGCCTGTGTGAAGCGGAAGCGCCGCAGGGCGTCCGCATCGCAACATTCCGCTGCGACGTTGCGAACGAGGACGAGGTCGACGCGTTCGCCCGTGAAGTCGCCGAAACGTTCGAGACCGAACACATCAATCTGCTCTTCAACAATGCAGGCATTGGCGGCGGCGGCAGTTTCGTGACCGCCTCGCGCGATGAGTGGGACCGTACGTTCAACATCTGCTGGAACGGCGTCTACTTCATGAGCCGGGCGTTTCTGCCGATGCTGCTCGCCAGCAGCGAGGGGCACATCATCAATACCAGCAGCGTAAACGGGTTCCGCGCCTCGCTCGGCGGGAACATCCCGCATACTTCCTACAGCGCGGCGAAGTTCGCGGTGAAGGGGTTCACCGAAGCGCTAATCAACGACTTCCGTTTCAACGCACCGCATCTGAAGGCGAGCGTGGTCATGCCCGGCTACGTCGGCACGCAGATCGCCAAAAACACGGGCAAGATTCTCGGCCACAAGACGCCGCTCGAGATGACGGACGAAGAACTCGAGGAGATGCGTGGCCGCTTCGTTCTGATGGGCAACGCCGGGGAAGACTCCACGCCCGACGAGATTCGCCAGCAATGGCACAACTCCCAGGAAAACTACGAGAAGGGTGGGCTGACGCCGGAGCAGGCGGCGGACATCATCCTCTCAGGCGTGCGCAACGAGGAGTGGCGGATTCTGGTGGGGCCGGATGCCGTAGCGCTGGACGAGGCTGTCAGGGCAGATCCGGTCAATGCCTATGATCTCGGCTTCAGCGAGAAGGTCTGGGCGTCGATGCAGCAGGAGTCCTGAGCGGGCGGTCAGCTCCAGCGGCGCTGCTTGCCACACTGGACCCATCGTGTTTCACAAGCCGTCACCCTGGCGGCGACGGAAGACCGCGACGTGCGACGCGATCGGCCAACGGCTCCCGATGACGAACAACCCGTGGAGGACCGGCGCCAGGTCCTTCGACAACCCCTACTCCAGGCAATCGCTGGTCCGATGCACCGGTGGCGAAGGTCCTTGAACTGATCGTCAGGCGTCATTGCCTGCATCGTCTCTGTGCCCGCTGAAAATGAACACGATCGTAGCAATCGTGCCCAATATCCAGACGGCGGTTCTGAGCACAACGACAGCCAGGATGACACTGCTTTCCGAAGATGCTCCCAGGTTCACATTGAACTGCTGGGAAAACTGCACGGCTCCCAGGAGCATCAGATACAAGAGCACCGACACGGCTGTGTAGAGCGTTGCAATGAGATACTGAAGGGATCGGGCAAGACGGTGCCCTGCGAGGTAAGAAGCAATGATCACGGCGAATGTGATCGTCAACCAGAGTTCGAACTGCGCATTGACGCTACCTGTCACAACATCATAGAGGAGAATGAGTTCCTCATTGTTGAGTTCGTTACTCACGCCTGACACCAGTCAGCCGATTGTGACGGTGACGGTTCGCATGGCACCCAACAGCCAGTTGAGCGGCGTCGCGTTCCGTGTGGGTTGCTGCGCAAGACACGCGACAGGATGCCACATCCGGTGCGCCGGACGAGCGAACTTCCTCTGACTGTCAGGCGTCACCCTGGACTTCTCTGATGGCGCGAAAGAGCGAATCATCCCAATCGATGAACCTTTCTCTCAGTTCATGGGATTCGAGCAAACCATTGATGTACTCATGATTGGGCATCATGTATCCGGTCGTATCCCACCAGGCTCGTCCACCGGGCGCCGAAAGCAGCCAGACAATCGCATTGTTCACACGATCAAGCAGTGCTTCCGGGACGAGGCCCGACCAGGACATTTCCAGGACAGAGTAGTGAATATGAACTGTGTGTGCGAGGCGAATCGCGAAGAACATCGCATCATCTTGCGACACCTTCGGATTCTCGCCGCGCAGTGTCTTGCGCATCAGGCTTGCGACTTCAGGTGATTCCCAAAGTCGGTCGGCCGCGGTGTCCCAGCGATCGAGAATCTCCCGCGTCGCTGTAGCTCGAGAAGCTGTGTTTCCATCCCGGATTTGTATCGCGAGATAGGCCAAGCTGCCAAAGACGGCAATCGCCCCAAGAATCTCACCTACCGCTCCAATTGCGTCCCAGTTCACGCGAGGGGTCTCCGTGGCGCACCGCTCAATGTCGCCTGCAATCCGCAGGATGACAACGTCAGGCTATCCCGCACCACGGAAGCAGCATCTTCCAACAGAATCACAGGGACGCCCTCCTCTTGCTTCGTGTCACGTGTCGATACGCGGCAAGGCTTTTCTGGCAGCACAGCGGTCGTCTCACCACCAGCTCCATGGTGCCGCTCCGGGCCGCCGGGCGAAGCCAGTGGCTTGGTGTGGCTGAACAAGGCGCGAAGTCGGAGCAGCACCGTACTGAGCGGTCTGACGACAAGGCTCATGATCTTGCTGGCCTGCTCCGGAACGCGGACCAACTGAATGAGCCATCTCACGCGGCGCCCCGCTCTGAAACGAGCTACAGCACATTGCGCGGCGCCGCCGGCTCCTTCATTCTGCAGCGCACGGAACATCAGAGGCGCACACCATGACTGACGTCCACTATCTCTCCGCACTCGAACTCGCCGCAGCTATTCGGAAAGGCACGGTCAGTTCCGTCGAGGCGACCCGCGCGTTCATCGAACGCATCGAGAGCCTCGACGACAATATCAACGCCGTGCCGGTGCGCACCTTCGAGAAGGCGCTGGACGACGCGGCAGCGGCTGATGCTGCTCGGGCACGGGGTGAGGACCTCGGGCCGCTGCACGGCGTGCCCATGACCATCAAGGAGTCATACGTCCTCGCGAACACGCCGTCGACCTGGGGCCTCGAATCCCATCGAAACAACGTCTCCAACGAGGACGGGGTTGCCGTGCGCCGGTTTCGGGAGGCGGGCGCGCATTTCGTTGGTAAAACCAACGTGCCCGTCGATCTGGCCGATTTCCAGAGCTACAACCCGGTCTACGGGACCACCAACAACCCCTGGAACGTCGAACGCACGCCGGGCGGGTCGTCTGGTGGCAGTGCGGCGTCACTCGCCGCGGGGTTCGCCGCACTCGAGGCGGGCTCGGACATCGGCGGCTCGATTCGGAACCCTGCGCACTTCTGCGGCGTGTTCGGCCATAAACCCACGTGGGGCATCGTCCCCATGAGCGGGCACGAATTGATGCCGGGGGTGCCCGATGCGGATCTCTCGGTCTGTGGCCCACTTGCCCGTTCCGCGGCGGACCTCGAAGTCGCCCTCGACACGATGGCCGGCCCCCTCGAGCGGGACGCAACCGGATGGCAACTCAGTCTCCCGCGCGAGGACATCAAGTCACTCGGAGGCCTTCGGGTCGCCGTCTGGGCAACGGACGACATCGCGCCGGTCGACGACGAAGTGGCCGGGCGCGTGCACATGGTGGCTGAAACGCTGTCGAAACTGGGCGCGACCGTGTCCGACACGGCCCGGCCGGACTTCGACCCGCGTAAGTCCCACATCACCTACCAGAGTCTCCTGCAGTCGGTGATGGCGAGCGCGCAGCCAATCGAGCAGTTCGAGAAGATGCGCGAGCACGTCGCCACGCTCGATCCCGATGATCAATCGAGCTCCGCGGTCACCGCGCGGGGCTCGGTGATGTTTCATCGGGATTGGCTGCGCTACAACTTCCGCCGCGAAAAGCTGCGCTTTGCATGGGACGCGTTCTTCAAAGAATGGGACATCGTCCTTGCGCCGCAGATGGCCACCCCCGCCTTCCCGCACGATCACCGGCCGCTCAACGAACGAAGCATCACGGTCAACGGAGCAGAGCGGGAGTACTTCGAGCAGGTCTTCTGGTCCGGGCTCTTCACCGCGCCGCTGCTGCCGAGCACGGTCTTCCCAACCGGCCCGTCGGCCGACGGACTGCCAATTGGCGTACAGGCGGTCAGCGCCCCCTACCGGGACCACCGCACGATTCAGTTCGCCGACCTGATCAGCCGGGAGATTGGCGGCTTTACTCCGCCGCCCGGGTTCTAGGGCGCAATGCCGCGCACGTTTGGTCGCTCGCTGCTGCGCGGCACCTTCCTCGTCCTCGCCGTGGCGGCGCTCCCGGCCGCGGTGCTGACCTTCCGGGACCTGGCGCTTACCGTGAGCGACGAGGAACTCATCGCCGCGGCGGGTGGGGTCGCCGGTTACATCGTCTTCGCGCTCTTCTCGAGGAACCTCGCGCAGTGGCACTTCCACGTTCACGAACTGTCCCACATGCTCGCCGCACTCTGCTGTCTGGCCCGGATCGACGAGTTTCACGTTTCCCGGGAGGAGGGTGGCTATGTGAGCTACAGCGGCGTGAAGTCGAACGCGTTCATCATGCTCGCACCTTACTGGCTGCCAACGCTGTGCCTCATTCCGATCGCACTGCGGTACATCGTTCAGGACGACTTTGTCGTCTGGTTCGTTGCGGCGACCGCCTTCGCCTGGGCACTGCACGCCGACCTGACCTTCCGCCAGACCAGAACTTACCAAAGCGATATCAGCGATCAGGGAATCTTCTTCTCTTTCGTTTCGATCGTGGCGCTGAACGGGCTGTGCTGGCTGGCGGTGGCCGCGTTCGCTCTGGGAGAACCCGTCGACGCCGCACTCCGGTTTGCCGGTCACGCTGCAGACCTGGGCCTGCGCGGCGCGGACGGCGCACGGATCCTGATCGACAAAGCACTCGCAAGGGCCGGGGCGCTGACCTGACCCGAATGGCATACACTCGCCGCCATGCGCTCTCTCATACTCGTCTTCCTGGCTGCTGCCGCAAGCGCCGAAGACTATGTTCCACCTCGCGGCCCCGACGGTGTCCACCCGGATTTCAACGGTATCTGGCAGGCACTCAATGAAGCCCACTACGACATCGAGCCGCACGTAGCCCGACCTGCCATGCAGACCCGCGAAGGTCCGCACGGCCCGGTGCCGGCCAGATCGGTGCTTGCGCTTGGCGCGGTCGGTTCCGTGCCGCCAGGGCTCGGAGTGGTCGAAGGCGGCACCATCCCCTACACACCGGAAGCCCGCATCCAGCGTGACGAGAATCGCGCAAACTGGGTCGATCGCGACCCGGAGATCAAGTGTTTCCTGCCAGGCGTGCCCCGTGCGACCTATATGCCGCACCCGTTCCAGATTTTTCAGGGTGAGAACGCCATGTTCATCGCGTACCAGTTTGCTGGCGCGGTGCGGGACGTCCACGTAAAAGACCCGGGTCCGGCCCCCGTGGATTCCTGGATGGGCCAGTCCTACGCGACCTGGGAAGGCGACACACTCGTCATCACGGTCACGGGCCTGCTTCCGGATACCTGGTTCGATCGCGCGGGCAACCATCACAGCGAGCAGCTGACGGTGGTCGAGCGCTACACGCTGACAGGCCCCGATCACATTCATTACGAAGCGACCATCACGGACCCCAAGACTTTCACGAAGCCGTGGAAGCTCTCGATGCCGCTCTATCGACGCAAGGACGCCAACATGCAGCTGATGCAGTACAAGTGCGTCGAATTTGTCGAAGAACTGATGTACGGCAAGTGGCGCAGAAACCCCCTCGACTGAGGCACACGGCATGATTCGCGCAACACTCTGTGCAGGCCTTCTCGCGAGCGCCGCGGTTTGGGCGGACGACGTCCCCCGTACCCAGGACGGCAAACCGGATCTTTCGGGTTTCTACGACATCGCCACCCTGACGCCACTGGAGCGCCCCCGCATCTTCGGCGACAGTGAGACCATCACGAAAGAGCAGGCGGAAACGATTGCCTCGCGGGCGGCGGCCGGCCGCATCGCGGCCTCCCAGAACAGCGACCCTGAACGGGGCGCACCGCCCCAGGGCGGGGACGGATCGCGTGGGGCAGCCGGCAATGTGGGCGGCTACAACGCATTCTGGATCGACAACGGGGTCAACACGATTCAGGTGGACGGCAAATTCCGCACGTCGCTCGTCACGTCACCCAAGAACGGCCGCCTGCCCAAAATGCTGCCCGCGGCTGCGGACAAACGCCGCAAGTACATCAGCCGCTTCCGCCACAACGAAGGCGTGGCATGGTGGCTCGAAGTCACGGGCAAAGGTCCGTATGACGACCCTGAGTCGCTGACCCTGTCCGACCGCTGCCTGGTGGGCTTCGGCTCAACCGCGGGACCGCCGATGCTCCCCGTGCTATACAACAATCTGAAGAAGATCGTGCAGACGCCGGAACACGTGATGATCCTGACGGAGATGGTGCACGATGCGCGGATCATCCGCCTGAATGCCGATCACCTCCCGGCGCACATGACCAGCTATCTCGGTGATTCGATTGGCCATTGGGTGGGCGACACGCTGATCGTCGACACCACGAACTTCAATGGCAAGGCCGGCATTCGCGGCGGCTCGGAAAACCTTCACGTGGTCGAGCACTTCCGCATGGTCGACAAGGACACCGTCATCTACAGTTTCACCGTGGAAGACGCCACGGTCTGGGAAGCGCCGTGGAGCGGCGAGTACCCCTGGCCGCGCAGCGACCAGGTGGTCTACGAATACGCCTGCCATGAAGGCAACTACGCGATGGGCAACATACTGCGCGGCGCTAGACTGCTGGAGCAGGACGCGCTGAACGCACAAGCAGGGGGACTCTGAGAATGCGTACCGACAAGCCGATCCAGAAAAGCCGGGGAGCCTTGCTCCGTTGGCTCGCCGCACCCTGTGCAGCACTCGCACTCGCACTGCCGACGTCCACGTCCGCGCATCATGCATTCGGTGCTGAATTCGACCCGAACCGTCCGCTGATCCTGCGCGGTCACATCACGAAGCTCGAGTGGGTCAACCCCCACGCATGGATTCACATCGAGATCGTGAACGACGATGGCGAGAAGGAGAGCTGGATGGTCGAGGGCGGCACGCCGAACACGCTGCTGCGTCGCGGTCTGACACGCAACACACTCAAGATTGGCACGATGATCGTCGTCGACGGGTATCAGTCCAAAGACCGGTCACAGCGCGCGAACGGCCGGGACATCACGTTCGAAGACGGTCGGAAGATCTTCATGGGGTCATCCGGTACGGGTGCGCCCCGCGACGGTCGGGATCCGACCGAGCGCTGAGGTGCGTCTCGTCACCGCGGCGGTCCTCTTTGCGGCCGGACTACTGACCGCCTGCGCGCCCGCGCCGGAGCCCGCGGCCCTGCCATTCAAGACAGGCCCGGGGGACATCGAGTACCTCATGCACTACGTGCTGGAACCGGCCGCGGAGACTATCTGGGACTCCGCCGGCAGCGTCATCACCGAAGACGGCGAGGAGACGCTGCATCCAACGACTGAAGAGGGCTGGATTGCGGTCGAGCACGCAGCGGCCGTTATCTCCGAGTCGGGTAACCTGCTGATGATCCCCGGCCGCGCTCCCACGGCCGGTGACTGGATCGAATACAGCCAGGGCCTCGTCGACACAGGCAAGACGGTCCTCGCGGCTGCCCAGGCCAGGGATCACGAGGCATTGTTCGAGACCGGAGGCCACCTGTACAACGTCTGCGTCGCCTGCCACCAGGTGTACTGGCGCGAAGCTCCGCAACGCCCATGACGGCGCGACGCTTGACTACTCGGCGGCGAACGCCGTGTCGACCACCTGGCCGCCGGAGTACAGCTTCGACGCCGTGAAATAGCCTGCCGCGGTCAGGGTGACTTCCACCTCGGCGCCGCTGCGGTTCTCCCAGAACCAGCCGTGAACTCCGGCAAACGGCGCAACGAACGCCCCACCCCCGGCGGCATCCCGACCGGCCGTGAAGCTCACCGCGAATCCGGCCTCTGCCCCATCGGGCTCAGCGTGGAAGTCGTGGACAACTTCGGCGCTCGCCCGCCACTCGTAGATCAGTGCCGCTTCGGCGTCGAGCCTGTACTTGTATTCCACCGACTCGAACGGCGCGAGGACAAACGACCGCGTCTCCTCGTGCAGCGTGCCGGTCTGGATATGCAGGTCTTGCTCACGCTCGACCGACAGTCCGCGGATACCGAGCAGGGCGCCGACGCCTGTCGGGTCGAGATCGAACTCGGCGGGGAGCACCGCCGTAACAAGCAGCAGCACTGCCACTCCCAAGGAGATAACCGAGGCGCGCCAGACAGGTCGTCCACCGCTCACGAGGTCACATACCCGGTTAGCTGAAAGCCAACCAGCATGAACCCGCCGGTCATGAGGACGGTGTTTGCGCCAAACGCGTGTCGGCCAAACGCTTCGCTTTCCCGCCACCGCAGCAACAACAGCAGGATGAAGACAAGCGCGACGATCTGACCAGCCTCGACACCCACGTTGAACGAAACGATGTTCGCGACCAATCCCTCTTCATCCATCGCGAACCCGGCGAGCTTGCCGGCAAGGCCCATCCCGTGACACAGCCCGAACACGAACACCGCCGCGCGCGTATCGATGGCAACCCCCGTGCGATCGAAGCCGCCCATGTTCTCGAACGCCTTGTAGACGATCGAGAATCCGATGATGGCGTCGATGAGATACGCGTTCACCGTGAGTCCGCTCAATACCCCGGTCACGAGCGTGAGGCTGTGACCAAGGGTGAACAATGTCACGTAGAGCACGACGTCACGTGGACGCGCCAGGAAGAATACGACCCCCACGAGATAGAGCAGGTGATCCACCCCGGTCACCATGTGTTTCGCGCCGAGATACATGAAAGGACCGATCGCGACACCCCTGACCGCTTCAATGAAGTTGCCGTCGGTCGCGGACACGTTGTGGGCCAGCGCCGGAAACGCGACGAGTGTCGCCGCAACGCAGAGCCAGTCCTGCGCCCGCGGACGCCAGGAACGTGGGCGATGGAGAAGCGGCAGGTTGGCAACGGACTCTGGCACACCTGCAGCCTATCGAAGCCGATTGCGGTGCGCACGCCGCGCGGTGCTCAGCATACGGCGGACCGAGCCGCCTTGCTGCGCGCGCAGCCGTGGCGGCCGGACGGTCATGACGGAACGATCCGGCGCGTTCGAAGCACCGTCCGCAACGGCGCCGACTGATCGTTTAAGATCGGGGCTTCAGCCCGCCCACGGAGATTCCGATGTCTTTCGATGTGCAGCCTCTCGACGCAACGTTCGGCGCGGTCGTGACCGGCCTCAAGCTGGCCGAACTCGACGACGCGGAGTTCGACGCGCTCTACCAGACCTGGCTCGAATACGCCCTGCTCGTGTTTCCGGGCCAGCATCTGTCGAACGAGGATCAGGTCACGTTCGCGAAACGGTTCGGCACGATGGAGTTCGACCTGTCCGCCATCACGAACGTGGACAAGGACGGCAAGGTTCACCACGACCGGAAGGAAGACTGGGTGAAATCGATCCGGGGCAACATGGGCTGGCACACGGACAGCACCTACATGCCCGTTCAGGCCAAGGGCGCCGTGTTCACCGCACACGTGGTGCCCTCAATCGGCGGCGAAACCGGCTGGGCTGACACCCAGGCAGCCTACGAGGCACTCGACCCCGCGTTGCAGGCCAGGATCGCGGATCTTTCTGCCTATCATTCGCTGTGGTACAGCCAGTCGAAGCTCGACCACAAGCCAAAGGTCGGCGCAGCCTACGGCTTCCACGACATGGACCCGCCGCTGCGGCCCCTCGTGAAGGTCCATCCGGAGACCGGCAGGAAATGCCTCACGATCGGCCGCCACGCGCACAACATACCGGGCCTCACACAGGCCGAGTCGGATGCGTTGCTGGACGACCTGGTTGCCTTCACAGTCCAGGCGCCGCGGGTCTATCACCACAGCTGGACTCCGGGTGACGCGGTCGTCTGGGACAACCGTCGGCTGATGCACCAGGCATGTCCATGGGACATGCACGAGCGGCGCATCATGTATCACTCCCGGATCGCCGGTGACGAAGCGTCGGAGTTCGCGGGCTCCGACGACGCCGCGCCACGCTACGTCTCGGCGTGAGCTGACCCATGCCCCGTCTCGGATACCTCGTCCCCACACGCGAAGCCGTCATGGAGGGTCGGCCCGAGGCCGCTCCGCTGCTCGATCTCGGAGTCCGGGCGGAAACGCTGGGCTTCGACTCGATTTGGATTGGCGACTCGCTGCTGGCGCGGCCGCGCCACGAGCCGCTGACGCTGCTCGCTGGGCTCGCAACGCTCACCACAAAGGTCACCCTCGGAACTGCCGTCCTGCTCCCTGCCTACCGCAATCCGGTCATCATGGCCCAGCAGGTTGCGACCCTCGATCAGCTCGCGCAGGGCAGGCTCATTCTCGGGGTCGGGGTTGCCGCGGATCAGCCGAACATCCGCGCCGAGTTCGCTGCGACGGGCACACCCTTCGAAGCGCGGGGCGCACGGATGCAGGAGGGCCTCGCCCTCGCACGCGCACTGTGGGGCGCGGCGGCGGTCGAGTGGGACGGACGATGGCAGGTTGACGGCGCGACGCTCGGCCCCGCCTGCCACACGCCGGGAGGTCCGCCCATCTGGGGCGCGGGCTCCCACCCCAACGCGATCCGCCGCGCGGGTACCCAGTTCGACGGCTGGCTACCGATCTGGCCGGACGAAGCGGCCGCCTGGGCAGCGCAACTGGGCCAGGTGCGTGAACACGCGGAGGCCTCCGGACGCCACGCGGACGAGATCAAGGCATCGCTCTACGCCACCGTCTTCCTCGACGATGACAGCGCGCGCGCGACGTCACGCATCGATGCGTTCCTCGAGTCGTACTACGGCATTCCCGGGCATCTGATGCGGCGGGCGCAGGCCTGCCGTGGCGGGAATGCCGACACCGTCGGGACTTGGCTCAACAGCTTCTTCGAAGCGGGTGCGGACGAAATCGTGGTGCGCTTCGCGGGCGATCACGAACGCCATCTGGAGGCGTTTGCCGGTCTCCGCGAGCAATTTGGCTGGTAGCAAGCCAGCCCGCGGGGGCTGTCCGAACCCCGGTCCGGTCAGGCGTCCTTGCAGCGATCCCGCATGATCTCGTCGATCTGCT
>CEUQ01189731.1_pt1 | contig 11121 bp, 6 predicted proteins | sample 361491 | NCBI WGS metagenome assembly CEUQ01 (sample SAMEA2622796, study PRJEB7988) | marine metagenome | biome: marine biome (ENVO:00000447); feature: marine epipelagic mixed layer (ENVO:xxxxxxxxx); material: "saline water (ENVO:00002010), including plankton (ENVO:xxxxxxxx)" | depth 120 m | reverse complement strand
AGTAGTCGGCCGGCCTCCAAAAAAGGTTCAATGGTTGGGCGAAAAATTCCTGCCCCTAAACCGCCGTTAACGCCGTATTTGTCCGCAATCCCCAATTCGAGAATAGGTGTTAGATCATTATCGATTATAGCACGCACAGATAAGCCAACCCTGGCCTTACTCTTTGGCATCTTAGGATGCTCAGACATAAGCAGCTTTCCCGGTAATTCAAAAATATCTGCCGGTGTATATTCTTTATGGAGTTCCTGCATATCTGGACAAAACATCTGGGCCATAGCTCCCAAACCCAGCCCTTCAGCTATAGCGCTATCACCAAATGCACCGACACATGTTTCTAAGGTATGCGGTTTCCTAATCTTTCCAAGTGGCGGAGTAGCTGGACAAGTAAACCAACGGTCCTTAAATGCCCCAATTTTAAACCCAAATAAATTTCCGTTTCCCCCAAATGCCGAAATTATGGCACTATTATTGACATCAGCTGCAGCAGACAAAATTAACTTTGATGCCGCCATCCAAAAATTTAGATGAAAAAAGGGCCACTGCTTAATAAATTCATATGTATCTGTTCTCGAAAATTCTTCGCCAAGGCACTCGACAATAGTGGATAGTAAAAGCTTATGGGCCTCCAAATGTCGCAAGTGACCATCATCGCCCTTAATTAATGCCTCATCAATAATTGGCAACCATTGGACCGGGCTTAAAGATGGCACATCCGCTATTGCGTCTCCAACTTCCTGATTTAGGAATTTTAAAAACTCAATAGCAGCTTGGCTTTTATAGCCGTACCGAGGCACAGGATCCGCTCCCGTTCCACCCCCATTAAGAGGTGCCCATGACTGATGACCCACATTATTAAGATCACTGAACTCGGTTAGTTTCATTGAAGAAGAGACTACAGCGGCCATCGGTGTAACCACATTATAATCTTGCGCGGCTAGAAATTCTATCTCTCCTGCACTAATCATCTTATCTGCCTCATCAAGATTTGGCGCCCAACCCTCAAAAACACACGCGACTGCAGCCGAATTTAGAATTGGTGTGACAAGATCATTCATCGGCTTTGCGGGTGGACCACAATGGAGCAAAGAACAATCAGCTAATCCAATTGCCTCTTTGGCACTAACAACTCTTGTCCAGGCCGGGACGACTGACAAAATCTTTTTCATAGCTAGTTGGTCAGCTTTATTCATTTTTCACACCTTGCTCTTTGAATAAATTCAATCAGTTTGGGTGGGGATATCGGTAACTGATCAACCACCAAATCAATATCCTTGAAGGCATCGTTGATGGCATTAGCGATGGCAGCTGGAGGACCAATAGCTCCACCCTCTCCCAGTCCTTTCTGCCCAAAGGAAGAAAATGGCGATGGAGTTTCCATGTGACTGATCCTCACATTAGGTATCTCACACGCGCTCGGCAGCAGGTATTCCGCTAGGGTATTGGCCAAAGGTTGTCCAGAGTCGTCATAGGGCATTTCCTCGAACAACGCAGTCCCTATGCCTTGAGCCGTACCACCATACACTTGTCCATCAACTATCATTGGATTGATCATTGTTCCCCCATCTTCAACGATCACATAATCAAGAATCTCAACTGCACCCGTTTCAGGGTCTATCGCAATTGTACATGCGTGAACACCATAGGAAAAAGTACCACTATCCGGTTCCGGTCTATAACCTTCGGTAACTTCCAAAGGTTCTGCAGCTAACTGCGAGGTTAAATCTTGCGGTGCCCGATACCAGGCCCACGCAACATCAGCAATTGAAACCTCTCCGCCAACAGAACTTACTCTTCCACCCGAAAGAGAGACACCTTTAATATCCGCCTGTAGAAGATGCGCTCCAATCTTCAAAATACGATCAGCCAAAACTTTACAAGCCTCTGCTACTGCACCCCCGGCCATCACGGCACAGCGAGAGCCCCAAGTACCGGTGGAATAGGGTGTAAGGAATGTATCTCCATGAATTATTTTTATGGAGTCTGTATGAATGGTCAAAATCTCAGAGGCCACCTGAGCCAGGGTTGTTTCAAGACTTTGGCCGTGAGATTGGACGCCGACCCTTACCTCTAGTCCGCCGTCGGGTGTGACCCTTATCATTGCTTGTTCAAAACCAGGTACCATTGGGATACCCCAACCATGGTAAACCGAGGTACCATGTGCAGCCTGCTCGCAAAATATTGAAAATCCAATGCCTATACGCCTGCCGTCTTCTTCTTTTTTCTCCTGTCTTATGCGGACACCCTCAATATCAATCGCACTTGCCGCCCGTTTCATACAATCCGGATAATAACCAGAATCAAATAGTTTGTTAGTTACATTGGTAAAAGGCATTTTGTCTGGACCCGGTAAATTTTTTATACGCATTTCATGCGGCTCGATGCCAAGCTGTCTTGCCAACGGGTCAATAAGAGTTTCTAAAGCAAAGCAGACGCCAGTTCTCGCCACTCCACGATAAGGTAAAATTGGAGGCTTGTTGGTTGCTGAGGACCAAGTCCTGCATTTAAATCCCTTAAAATCGTATGGTCCAGGCAAAATACTGGCTATCTGTGCTGCTTCCAGGCAAGCAGAAAACGGATAAGCAGAATATGCACCGGCATCCACCGTGGCCTCACATTCAACACCCAATATCTTTCCATCCGCTGCTGCATAAGCTGTTATTTCATAATGGTGCTCACGACAGTTGGCATTAGCGCTTAACTGCTCCCGACGATCTTCAATCCAACAAACTGGCCTATTTAACTTAATAGCGATCCATGACAACGCAACTTCTTCTGGCAGTAATATACCTTTATATCCAAATCCACCTCCGACATCTGGGGCAATTACTCTTACTTGACCCTCATCAAGCCCAAGACATTCAGCCAGTCCAGATCTAACGATATGAGGCATTTGGGTCGAGCTCGTTAGCGTCAACAATTCAAGTCTTCGGTCCCATTCTGCAACCACGCCGCGACCCTCAATTGGTGCCATCGATTGGCGCGCTGTACTGAAACTCCTTGTAACAGAGGCTTTTGCATTTTGCTTGAGCTCATCCAAATTTTCCTCTGACTCGAAAAAGGTCTCGAGAAAAATATTGTCATGCCAGTGCTCATGAATTTTAGGGGCATCCTTGGACCTTGATTCCAACATATTGGACACAACTGGCAGCGGATCTATTTCTACTCTCACTTCGCTTACCAGATCCTCTGCCTCGCCGCGCGTTTCCGCAACGCAAGCTGCAAGTAACTCGCCTACGTATCGAACTTTCTTTCCTGCCAATATGGGCTGCAATGAAGACTTGAAACCCTTCAATCCGGAGTCGGCCTTGATTGGGGAAACCCCTATTAGGTCAGTATCAACAAAAACACTTTCTTCCTTTCCTTCGGGCTTAGATAGACGGATATTCGTTCCATGGGCGATGGGACTTCTAACAAAAGCTACTTCCAGCATACCAAATCGCTTAATATCAGCGACAAATTCTCCTTGGCCTTTTAAATACCGTTCATCTTCCTTTCGAATTACAGACTTGCCGATACCGCCATTTAAAACTGGTTTCATAGGAGTCCTTAATATTTTTTTATCACTGTTGATCACCAGAGCTCTGGGGTTCATTATCCGCATACAAGAACTTTTGTCATCATCGAGAGTAAAACACTTTCTGGGGGCTAAAATGGAAAAAAATTTTGATACCATAATTTCTGGCGGCCGGGTGATCGACCCCGCAAATAAAATTGATAGAAAACTTGATGTAGGGATTAAGGATAATAAGATAGCGGCCATCCAAAATTCACTAGCAGATAAAAATTCTAAGGTAATAGACGCAAAGGGAAAGTTGGTTATTCCAGGAATGATTGACACCCATGCCCATGTTTTTGAACATGTTAGTGGCCGATTTGGCTTAAACCCAGATCTCGTAGGTGTACGGTCGGGGGTCACGACAGTGATTGATCAAGGTGGGCCGAGCTGTATGACCTTCCCAGGTTTTAGAAACTTTATCTCTAATCCGGCTAAAACGAACGTGTTAGCTTTTATTTCTATTTATACGGTAGGAGGCCTAGAAGGCCATTATTATCCATACCTTTATGGACCCGGCGGTATAGATGTAAAGGCCTGTGCCAAGGCTGCCAGTGCAAATAGGGATATCGTTAAAGGTATCAAGGCACATGCCGAACCGGGGGGTATATCTCGTTGGGGACTTGAAACACTTGAATTAGCAAAGGAGGCTTCTCGAGAAGCGGGTATCCCCGTATACATTCATCTCGGGGAACTTTGGCCTACGGAAGGTGGAATTGATGTTGATATGGACGCTCGTTTACCAGAGATTGTAGCCCTCATCGAGGAAGGTGACATTCTCGCTCATCCGTTTACAAGACACCCAGGTGGGTTTGTCAATAAGGAAGGGAAACTTCACCCTATCGTTAATGAAGCTATCGATAAAGGTGTCCTTATCGACATAGGACACGGATCGCATTTCAGCTTTGACATGGCGCGCGCTGTCCTTGATGCAAACGTTTTGCCGACTACGGTCGGGGCTGATATGCATGGATATAATACTCATGTACCCGCAGAGGCTGGCACACCCGACGAACACCCTGACGACGAGATGCATCTTTTTGCCGGGCAGGCACAGTTTAGCATGTGTCATGCCATGACAGAACTCATGGCTTTAGGGGTTGCAATGGAAGATACCATACCAATGGTTTCATCCAAATGCGCTGAAATGATAGGTATGGCACATGAACTTGGAACTCTTGGTATCGGCCGTACGGCAGATATTTCCGTACTTCATGACGAAACTGGAGAATGGACCCTAAAAGACAACAGTAATGTAGAGGTAAAGACAACCAGAAGACTACGTCCCGCATTTTGTCTTCGCCAAGGGGAATACTTTGAGGCTGATGCCTCGATATTACCTGTCTGAGAGCTAAGTTTGAAAATTAGTCTCGTAACACCGGCCGGAAAAAAATCCCGCTCTGGTAATAGAACTACTGCGGTGCGTTGGGGTCGCATTCTTAAATCTCTTGGTCATAATGTCAAAATTTCGGAACAAGACGATGGGGTAGGCGCTGATGTCATGATAGCTGTTCATGCTTGGAGGTCACATAAATCAATAAAAGCATTTTCAGTCAAATATCCTAAACACCCCCTAATAGTGTTATTGTCCGGGACCGATATCTACAGTTTTCAGCATAGCCACCCTAAAGAAACTTTAGACTCTATGCAGAACGCGACCGCCTTGGTTTGCCTTCATGATTTAGTGGGAGACGCCATCCCAAAAAAGTATACCAAGAAACTAACAACTATTTATCAATCGGCCAAACCACTACCCTTTCCAAAAAGGCCCTCTAAAAAAACATTTGATATCTGTGTAATTGGACATTTGAGGGATGAAAAGGATCCCCTGCGTGCTGCATATGCAACAAAGTTTATTCAACCGAATTCTAAAATTCGAATCATTCACCTAGGAAAAGCACATGACAAAAAATGGCTTCACGCAGTGCAAAAGGAACAACGCCACAATCCCCGATTTTTCTCACTTGGGGATGTCCCCTCTTGGCGTGTACGACGCCAGTTGAGCACCAGTAAAGCGATGGTCATAAGCTCAATAATGGAAGGGGGAGCCAATGTCGTTTCGGAAGCAATTATGGCTGGCATACCAATAATAGCATCAAAAATAGACGGGAATATTGGTCTACTGGGTGCAGACTATGGTGGTTACTTTTGTACTCGTAATACAGAGGCCCTGGCATGCTTATTAGATAAAATGGAGCAGGATCCGAGGTTTCTAAAACGATTAACTGTCCAAATAATCAAAAGACAGGGTTTTTTCAAACAATCGCGAGAAACTCAGGCGTGGCAGGCTTTACTAAAAAAGATCACAGTTTCACGGTAATAGGCTCTAGCTTTTCAGATTGATCGAGCACTTCACCAATGATCGCAGTACTCGCATAGCCTAATTTTCTGAGACTATCGACACATGTAGTCGCCTTATCTTTCGGGACACTAGCAAGGAGCCCGCCAGCTGTCTGAGGATCAAACAGCAACGGATATCGCGGATCTTTACCAGCTTCTTCTATATTTGATATCGCCCTGCGCAATCTAACATTTTGTGGCTGAAGAGAGGAGAGTATACCGTCTTTAACAGTATCAATTGCGCCATCCATCAGCGGTACTGCATCTAAATCTATAACCACGTCTACCTCAGAGGCTCTCACCATCTCAACAAGGTGTCCTAGCAAGCCAAAACCAGTAATATCTGTAGCAGCACGAGATCCATGTTTAAAAAGACATTGTGCCCCTAGGTAATTCGACATCACCATATGTTTCAGAGCAGCACCGATCCAACGCCCCTTCGCCTTATGGCGCATGTCTGCAGCAAATAGTGTACCTGTTCCGATTGGTTTGGTAACAATTAATTTATCACCCGGCTCCATTCCCCCTTTGCGCATGATTTTATCTTTATCAATCAGTCCATTTACAGCAAAACCAAGGCTAAGCTCTGGCCCCTCACTCGTATGACCACCGACCAACGAACAATTTGTATCATTTAGAATTTCCATCGCACCAGTCATCATTTGGACCAGAGTATCCTCAATTTTTTCTTCTACACCAAAAGGAACAGTTGCTACCGCTAGCGCAGTCTGAGGCTCTCCTCCCATAGCAAAAATATCTCCAAGACTGTGATTGGCAGCAATTTTACCAAATACGTATGGGTCATCGATCATCGACCGAAAATAATCAACGGTGTGCACCATAACTTTACCCCGGGGCACTTCAATTACTGCCGCATCATCAGGCTCGTGCAAACCAATCAGGATGTCGTCTCTCGGAGCCGGTTTCAGGTTGCCCAGCGCGCGCGTTAATACATTCGCACCAACTTTAGCCCCACAACCTCCACAACGCATTGCTATAGAAGATATTTCCTTAACCAATTCCTTACTGGCTAGACCATCGGGCAAACCCGTCTGGGTTTGTTCCTTCATTTCTGGCAAATCGTTAAATTTTTTCATAAATCGGCGATCTATCCAGTCTTTCCACCTCCAGACATTAAAGCCTTTGATCTTAAATTTTCCTCGTGAGGCAACCGCATATTTATCACCAGTAGAAATCAGACTAAGGAAATGCTTTTGTGGATGAAATCGTACTAGACTTTTTGAAAGTAAGGCCCGCCTCAGATTACGTTCTAGGTATTGTCCCTGTCTGACGGCAAATACCCCTGATTTTGGACGTGGATAGTTAACCATCGCTGCAATATCACCAGCGGCAAAAATATCTGGATGTGAGATTGACTGGAGGGTATCATCTACCCTGATAAAACCGTTTTGATTTACATCCAAACCAGCATCAGCAGGCCAACGGGGGGCGCCTGCAGCAGTGACCCAGAGTATTTCATCCGTTTCAAACTCTTTTCCATTTTGCGTCTTCAAAACACCAGCTGACACCTCGATGACAGAATCATTTTTATGCACTAGAACACCGCGCTCCTGTAAAACGGTATCAAAATAGGAACGCACCGCGGAATTATGGGTGGGCATTATTTCAGGGGAATTGCTGAATAAATGATAGGTAATTTTTCCTAAGGGTTTGTTTGCATTTTTTAACAAACATTCCATGCGAAATTGCGTCGCTAGAAGAATTTCCACACCTCCAGCACCCGCGCCTACGACTGCGATCGTAATGGGACGCTGCTGGTTTAAAACTCGATCCCGTAATGCCTCCCAACGATCCAGGAATAAATTGATCGGTTTTACTGGTACCACTATCCCATCTGCACCAGCGACGTCGCTCGTATTCGGCGTCGAACCTGAATTAATTGAGGCTATGTCATATTGAACCGGGGGCCGATTATCACAAATTATTTTTTTATTTTCGGGATCCAGCCCAGTAACAGTACTATGGTAAAATCTTGCCCCGGCAAATCTTGCCAAGCTACCAAGATCAATATGGGCTTCATCATAGGAATAATGGCCAGCCACATAACCCGGCAACATTCCCGAATAGGGTGTATGCGCATCACGACAAATCAAAGTCAGCCTAATCCCGGGCAACGGCTTCATACCAAATCGCTTCAGAACTGCCACGTGGCTATGACCACCACCAATTAACACTAGATCTTTTACAGTTGGAGTCTCAGAATTTTGCATAATCCTATATTAAAATCTCACTGTTGTTTTAAACTTGTTTGCAGCCGCAACTTGCTTCTGACGGCTCGCGAAATGACATCGATACAAATATTTAGCAAGGCCGTAATTGCAATAAGAAACATCGCGCGATCAAATCTCAAGTCCGCGAATGCACTGTCAACATAAAATCCTAACGTTGCTATCCCTAATATACCCAAGATTGCCGTTTCACGCATAATAACTTCCCAACGGTAAAAAAGTAGGGCAAGCATTGGGCGGTAAACGCGTGGTAAAACTTCGTAAGTATAGCGATTAAAGCCCTTAACCGCATCCAAACGAAGCTTCACCGTTTCTGTATAGCGACCAATTAAATGCCCAATAATTGCACCATTATGAACGGTCAGCGCCACAATAGCGGGTAGCATTGAGGGCCCCCAAAGCTGGAGTAGTATAAAGGCTAGAATATATTCTGGCGTAGAGCGCGCAATAACTAAAAAAAGATGGCCAAACAAACGTGGTATCCTTCCCAGCAGTAGTGGCGATATCAGCGGAAAAAGAAGGATAGTAAGAAATCCAGTCGCGACCAAAGCAATCATAGTCAACTGAACAGTGGCAATTGTACCAGGAATTGCTTGATCAAAAACCATCATCTGAAGCCAATCTGACAATCCTCCCCAGCCTTCACCATTTCGAATGGGGTAAGGTATGATGTCCTCCGTAAGAAACCGGACAATATGAGATAAAGAGAATGTTGTGCCCCAGGGCAAAATGATAGCCGCACCTATGAGATAAATCGGCAGCAAAGGCCGTTTCATCCAGAAGCGCATCGTGGCAATAACAAGATAAAATAGTAATAATATCGCAGCTACTTCAGAATACTGGCCTTCTTTGAAAGCGGTTTCCAAATGGAAACCTAGCGTGGGCAAACCAATGAAACCGAGCACGGCACTGGAACGAATTCCACATTCTAGTCGATACATGGAATACGATCGAAAGTGTGACCAAGCATCAGGTAGCCTTACAAATAAGAACGCAGAGAGACCGCTTGTTCTCGCCGGTACTGTTTTCATGGGGGCAGGGTCAGCCTCTTCCAATATTTCCGCATACACCTTGGCAATAATCCCAGAATACGGAATAGCAATTGCTAAAATACCTGTCAGCGGAGACAAGCCAAACATTTGTAGGAAGATAAGAGCCCAGAACAATTCGTGAACTGCGCGAACAATGGCGCACCCCGCTCTGATGATAGGGTTATAAAAAAGAAAGGCTAATATTAAACCAATCACATTCGATAACGTTACACCGAGAAAGGCAAAGGCCAGTGTGTAAGCAATGGCTTGAATAATATTGTCTGTGGCATAGAAGTCCGGAGTAAGGAAACCTAATAACAAACGTTTAAATTCATCCCAAGGATCTACCGTCGTGATTGCTACGTCAGAAAAAATCAAACAGATAAAAGCAACACCTAGAAAGATCTTTGTAGTTTTAGCTAATGGTGATCCCGCAGACCTAAAAGTCATTAATTTTTATTTTGATAGAGATGATCGAGGTCACTAGGTTTCATATCAAGCGCCGCTTGATCAAGTGCTATTCGACCATCCTTAATTCCGATAATTCTATCAGCAAATTCAATAGCTAACGCACGATCATGCATCGCCAATACAACGGTGGGCTTATTAATACTTATAGCCTCTAAAATTTCCCGACCTTGATGTTCATCCACAGCCGAAACAGGTTCATCCGCGAGGAGAACATTTCCGGTGTGGAACAATGCACGACCAACTGCCGTCCGCTGCTGTTGTCCCCCCGATAATTCTCCCACACTGCTGTGAATCTTATCTTCCATACGTAGTAATTTAAGTATCGGTAACACTGACCTGATATCTTCTTTTAAAGGTACCAAAAGATTTCGAAGATTTCGCCATACCGAACACTCATTTAAACGCCCTATATATACGTTGTGAAAAACAGTTAGCGCCTGAACTAATCCAAGCTCTTGAGGCACTAAGGAAGACCGTCCTTTCAATTTGGAATGGATTAGGTTCAGAAGGGTTGTTTTACCAGAACCGCTTTCGCCCACCAACGCAATACGCTCGCCGGCGATAATAGACAAATCAACATCTTGAAGAACCGGTGAGCCCTTATAGCCCACCGTTTCTTCTTGAATTTCAACTAAAGACATTAGAAGTTGGCCAACCTAATCTATTAGACCAAGTTTCTTTGCTGTCTCTTTAATTGGAGCAAAGTCGGAGTTCTTAGCAGAGATAAAACTCGACCGTGGAAAAGACTTTAATAAATCTGGATTACTCATTGCTATGAGAGCCCCTTGAACTTTTTTAGCAAATCCTTTTCCAAACTTTTGATCTACATCTCCACGAATAGACCAATTGTAATCTGGATACCCTGGTGTAATCCAGATCACGCTAATCTTCTTGGGATCAATTTTGCCACTCTTAAGTTCGCGCTTCCAAACTTTGAAGTTTGTTGCGCCCACTTCATAAGCACCTGACTGCACCAAAGCGACGGTCCGAGAGTGATTGCCACTAAAGCCAACACGCTTAAAAACCTTATCGGGTGTTTTACCAAAAGCTTTTCTTATATGGTATTCTGGCATCAGCCGACCAGAAGTTGACCCCTTTGAACCAAAAGTAAAAGTCTTACCTGCTATAGCTTTAGGAAAATTTTTAGATAACTTTAGTCCTGTACTTTTGTGCGCGATAAAATATGTCTCAAAGAATGGGTCTTTCTTCCCCTGTGCAATCGCTCTCGAACCCTTAACGAGTTGACGGGCACGCACTCCAGACAACCCACCAAACCATGCAAGCTGGACCTGATTGTTACGAAATGCTGTAACCGCAGCTGCATAAGATTTAACGGGCACATATTCAACGTCTAATTTTAATGCATTAGACAAATATTTAGCCACTTTTCCAAATCTTTTGCGCAACTGTGTTTCATCCTGATCAGGGATGGCGGTAAATACAAATTTTTCTGCCGCAATACTATCTTTTATTGTTG
>CEUQ01022120.1_pt1 | contig 11127 bp, 12 predicted proteins | sample 361491 | NCBI WGS metagenome assembly CEUQ01 (sample SAMEA2622796, study PRJEB7988) | marine metagenome | biome: marine biome (ENVO:00000447); feature: marine epipelagic mixed layer (ENVO:xxxxxxxxx); material: "saline water (ENVO:00002010), including plankton (ENVO:xxxxxxxx)" | depth 120 m | reverse complement strand
CAAACCTTTTAATGAACGGTTCAGAAGGAATTGCTGTTGGAATGGCCACCAAAATTCCACCCCACAACCTTTGTGAGCTAGCCACAGGCCTTATAGCCCTACTTAAAAACCCAGAAATTAGTATAGATGAAATTATTGCAAACCACATCCAAGGGCCAGACTTCCCTACCGCAGGATATATTATGGGGTCTGATGGTATTAAATCTGCATATACAACAGGCCGTGGCCGGGTTGTTATGCGCGGAAAAGCCTCTATTACCGAACAAGATAATGGGAAAGAAAAAATTATTATTACTGAACTTCCCTATCAAGTCAACAAAGCAAACCTAGTTGAAAAAATTGCTGAACTGGTTAGAGATAAAAAACTAGAAGGAATTTCCGACTTAAGGGACGAATCAGACAAAGACGGCATTAGGGTTGTAATAGAATGCAAAAGGGATGCTATTGGTGAGGTTATTTTAAATAATTTATATAAGTATACAGCACTTCAAGACACTTTCGGTGTTATTCTTTTGGCTTTAGTTGAAGGGGTACCCAAAATTATGGGTCTAAAAGAAATGTTACAACATTTCTTAGACTTTAGACGAGAAATTATTATTAACCGCACCAAATTTGAATTACAAGAGGCTGAAGATCGCTCCCATATTCTGGAAGGACTGAAAAAGGCTTTAGAAAACATTGATCAAGTTATTTCTATTATTAGAGGATCAAAAGACCCAAATGCTGCAAAGAGCGCATTAATGCAAACATTTCAATTTTCTGAAAAACAAACTAAAGCAATTTTGGATATGAGGTTACAAAAATTAACCTCTTTAGAAATAGATAAAGTTGTAGAGGAGTTTAATGAATTACAGAACCTAATTAAAGAATTAAAAGAAATTTTACAAAGTCACAAATTACAAAACGAAATTATTGAACAAGAGTTAGACCGGTTATTAGAAAAATATGGAGATGCAAGAAGAACAGAAATTATTCCATTTAGTGGAGATTTAAGTGTAGAAGATATGATTGCTGAAGAAGATATGGTTTTAACTATTACACATAATGGGTACATTAAAAGGTTAGCAACAACTCAATGGAAAACCCAAAAGCGTGGCGGTCGTGGCATGAAAGGGGCCCACACCAAAGAGGATGATTTTGTAGAACACCTATTTATTGCTTCCACTCATGACACAATGTTGTTTTTTACCAATAGAGGCAAATGCTATTGGTTAAAAGTACACCAAATTCCTCAAGCCCTTAGAACCTCTCAAGGTCGAGCTATTATTAATTTAATTGGGTGTGAGCCAGGCGAGCAAGTTCAAGCATTTTTACCAGTTTCTACTTTTGAAGATAATCAATTTATTGTAATGGCTACTAAAAAAGGTATTATTAACCGAACATCTTTATCTCTATATAGCAAACCACGAAAAGGCGGAGTTTATGCAATGGAGATTAATGAAGACGACCAACTAATTCAAGCGAAAATTTCTAATGGAGAAGATACTATTATTATGGCCACTAAAGAAGGAAAGTCAATTCGGTTTTTAGAAAACCAGGTTCGAGCCACAGGCCGCAGAACCAAAGGGGTTAGAGGCATTATGTTAGGAGCAACTGATGAGGTGATAGGTATGTTAATTGCTAAGCGCGAAGGGTCTGTATTGGTTGCCTCAGAAAATGGTTTTGGTAAACGCAGCATGTTAGATGAATATCGTATTCAATCTAGAGGAGGAAAAGGTGTTTACACGATGAAAAAAACCCATAAAACCGGACACCTGGTATCTATTATGGAAACTATCGAAGAAGATGATTTAATGATTATTACCACACAAGGCGTGATGATTAGACAGTCTGTTCAAAATATTCGTATTATTGGTCGTAACACACAGGGGGTTAGACTATTAAGATTAGATGATGGGGCCACCATTTCCAGCGTTACTAAAGTCATTAAAGATCAAGATGAAGAGTTTGGTGAAGAGGAAGGTGATGCTGATCAGTCACCTAGTGAATAGGCAACAGGTATGCATCAACACCGCTTAAATATTGATGCTCTAAATATAATTAATTCTAACATTGCCCGACACAGTCCCCACCCCCACAAAGTCCAGGTTGTAGCGGTTACTAAAAATTTTAATTATACAGCCATTCATTCGGCTATACAAAACAAGCTCACCTGTATTGGCGAAAACCGTGTGCATGAATTTTTATCCAAAACCCCCCATTTATCTCCTGACCATAAAATTGAGCCCCACCTAATTGGGCACCTACAACGCAATAAAACCATCAAAGCTTTGAAGGTGTTTGATGTAATTGAAACAGTTGACTCTATTAAGTTGGCTCACGATATTCATACAAAAGCAGACACAATTAATAAAAAGCAAAAAATTTATATTCAAATCAACATTGGTCAAGACCCGAAAAAATATGGGTTTTTACCTAATGCAATCTATTCACAAATAGAGAAAATTATGCTATTATCAAACATTTCTATTAGAGGGGTTATGACCATTTTACCCTTTTTATCTAACCCTAAAGACACACAACCCCTATTTAATAAAATGTACAAAATACAAACAAAGATTCAATCAGAGCTAGCACCTCAATGTACGGCACTTTCAATGGGAATGAGTCGAGACTATATTTATGCTTTAAAAGAAGGGGCCACCCACCTTAGATTAGGAACAATATTATATGGCAAAAGATAACAACATATTTTTAATTAATGAGGCGATACCCAAAGCTTTTATTCCTACTCACCCCAAACAAGGGGAGCTTTATTGTGTATCATTTTCTGAATATCAAAAAATTTACACATTATTAAAAACCAACAGCCCCAGCACAATACACATATATGATTATACTCATGTGCCCACACAAAAACCAGGGCATCTATTTTTCATAAACGACCACATTAATCGCATTGGAGAGAACCCCTTTATTGGTGCTCAGAATCACTTTAATATTGATTTTATCAACACCGAGTTTTTATATGCTCAAAAAGAAAACGGGATTATTACCTGTAGCTGTGGCTCCCATCAACCACACGGTCAACATCCCTCTTCTTATATTGCAAATGTAGTTGTGCTGGCACATATTTTAAAATATCAAATAGAGGGCTTTTTAATTAATATGGAATAATTAAATTACTATAATATTGAAAGATTAAACTTATGCAAAAAACTAAAATTATTGCAACCCTTGGTCCAGCATGTAATGATGTAGCCAAAATAAAAAAAATGTTAATATCCGGGCTAAATGTGATTAGAATTAACATGTCGCACACACATGATATGCAAGAGCTTCAAAAACATATTACGATGATTAGAAAAGAAGCAAAAAAACTAAACAAAAGCATTTCTGTTATGATAGATTTAGGGGGCCCAAAAATTCGCACCCAATTTGTTGACAATGCCCCCACTATTCAAATTATTAAAAATAAAGAATATAGTGTTGGGCATGCAAATGCTGATATTCTAATTGATACTAAAATGGACTTTCAAACAATACATGCTAATTCTCAAATTAAAATTGATGATGGTATGTTAGTATTTAAAATTTTAAATATTACTAAGAACCAACAACTCATTGTTAAAGCCTTAAATGAAGGGACCATAGATAATCATAAAGGTGTCAACTTTCCAGGGGTGCAATTTAAAATTCCAGCAGTTCCAGACCAGGACAAACAACACATTAAGGCAGCCATTGATCTTAAGGTAGATTGGATTGCTCAATCATTTGTAAGGTCACCCCGAGACATTTATCCTATTCAAAGAATTGTAAAACAACACCAAGCCCACATCCCTGTTATTGCTAAAATTGAAAAACCAGAGGCTATTGATAATTTACATGCAATTATTAATCAGTATGATGGCATTTTAATTGCACGTGGTGATTTGGGGGTAGAAATGGAATTAAGCTCTTTACCTAAATTACAAAAACAAATTATTAATCAATGTATTTATTATAAAAAACCATGTATTGTAGCTACTCAAATGTTAGAATCAATGATTTATAGCGATACCCCAACACGTGCCGAAGTCAACGATGTTGCAAACGCAATTTATGATGGCGTAGATGCAATCATGCTGTCTGCTGAAACGGCTACCGGTCAACATCCTATACAATCAGTTTCTATGATGTCGAAAATTGCAAGTGATATTGAATCTGATTTAGACATTTCCAATTTTAATCGCAACATTTTGGATTCGGTATCACAACAAATTAATGATAATTATTTGGCGATTTGTCATGCGGCCTATTCTATTTCTATTAATCTTGATATTAAAGTCATTGTGGTCTTAACAGATTCTGGCAAAACAGCCATTCAAATGGCCCAGTTTCGCCCTCATGCTACTATTGTGGCAATTACACCCTCTATTAATGTATGTAATCAACTGTCTATGATTTGGGGTGTTTTGCCCATTCACAAAAAACAACCGAAAGACATTCATAAGCTATATCATATGATTAATAGCACACTCATTAAACAAAAATTAATTAAAAAAGGTGATAATTTTTTATTATCTTCCGGGGTTTTAGAAAACATTAAAAACACTACAAATATGTTACAAATTTACCAAGCGAACTAATATGGGAAAACTTGAAAAATTATTAAAATTAAAAAAAGATAAAAATGCAATTATTTTAGCCCATTATTATCAAGATCCGGACATCCAAGATATTGCAGATTATATGGGTGATAGCTTAGCATTAGCACAATATGCCCAAAAAACGGATGCTGATATTATTTTATTTTGTGGTGTACACTTTATGAGCGAAACAGCCAAAATATTAAATCCTCAAAAAACAGTATTAATACCCGACTTAGATGCGGGCTGTTCATTAGCAGATAGCGCCGCCTCTCAAGAATTTGTTAATTGGGTTCAAGATCACCCTAACCATACCCTAGTATCATATATTAATTGCTCTGCAGAAGTGAAAGCTCTGTCTGATATTATTTGCACTTCATCCAATGCAGAAAAAATTATTCAGAGTATTCCCCAAGATCAACCTATTTTATTTGCTCCTGATAAATTCTTAGGAGAATATTTAATTAAAAAAACAGGACGCGAACTAACTTTATGGAACGGCTACTGTCAAGTACATGCTATTTTCTCTATTAAAGAATTAATTAAGTTAAAAGTTCGATATCCTGATGCCGATGTAATTGCACACCCTGAATGTGAACAAAACATTTTAGACCATGCACACTTTATTGGGTCCACTACTGCACTGATTAAACACACCCAAAAGAGCCCGAAAACTCAATTTATTATTGTCACAGAGCCTGGAGTAATACATCAAATGGAAAAATTAGACTCTAGCAAACAATATATACCATTAGCAAACAATGAGGGGTGTGCATGTAATGAATGTCCTTATATGCGACTTAACACTTTAGATAAAATGATTGAAGCATTAGAGACACTAAGTCCAGAAATACAATTAAACCCGAATATTATGGACAAAGCAACCCCCCCTTTATTAAAAATGTTAGAGTTAAGTGCATGAATACACTTTATACACAACATAACACTTTACCAGAAGATTACGTCACAAAAAAAATAATAGAATTTTTAAAGGAAGACTGTTCTGATCAAGATATTACTAGTCAGGCCACCACGTATCAACACAACAATATAATTACATCACACATTATAGCTGAAGAAGATTTAATATTATCTGGAATGCCAATTATAACACACATATTTTCTAATGACAAAATTGGATATAATAAAGTAGATGGAGAGCATTGTTGTGCAGGTGATATTATTGCCACTATTTCTGGCACGGCTCATTCTATTTTATCAAAAGAGAGGGTTGCATTAAATTTAATACAACGTTTAACAGGAATTTCTACACTAACACACCAATATGTGAGCACCTTAAATTCTACTAAAATAAAAATATTAGACACACGCAAAACTACTCCTGGACTTAGACTTTTTGAGAAATATGCTGTAACTATTGGAGGTGGTTATAACCATAGATTAGATTTATTAGATGGGGTTATGTTTAAAGATAACCATCTAACATTATTAACTAATTTGTCTGATGCGATACAACACATTAAAAAGCACAACCCTAACAAAAAAATACAGATTGAAGTAGACAACCTTAATCAATTAAAAGTTTTATTGCATATACACAAAAAAAACATTGATGCTATTTTATTGGACAACATGGACCCCCAAGAAACCACACAGTGTGCTACACTAATTCGGAAACAACTTCCTCAATGTTTTGTTGAATCTTCAGGTGGAATCACCTTAAAAAATTTATTAGATTATAAAAATCTTGATATAGATGGCATTTCCATTGGGGCTCTTACACACCAAGCTCAATCTAAAAACATTAAAATGGAATTTGTTGTATTATGAACACTAATAATACTAATGTTTTGATAATAGGAAGTGGACTCTCTGGCGCTGTTGCCGCCTTAACTGCGGCAGACCAAAACAAACAAGTGGTTCTGATTACAAAGTGTAAGGACCTATTAAGTGGTAACACGCCTTGGGCACAAGGTGGCATTGTACTAAACGAAGCAGCAGAACCACAAAACAAATTTAAGGATGACATTATTTCTGCAGGGCATAATCATAATTATGAGCCCGCTGTGCAACAGCTGGTGGACGAGGGACCTCAATTAGTTAAAAACATTTTAATTAAACAATGCAATGTTCCATTTGAAAAAGATTCAGATGGAAAATTATTATTTACTACAGAAGCAGCCCATTCACATAACAGGATTATTCATTGTAAAGATGCTACCGGAAAAATGATTCATCAAGCAATTTTAACACAAGTACAACAACACCCAAACATCACTATTTATACAAACCACACAGCCGTTGATTTATTAACCTATTCTCATCATTCAGTAGATTCGGTAGACATTTATAATAAGCCTGGTTGTTTTGGGGCGGTGGTTCTTAATAATGATACTAATGCAATCATTATGTTACATGCTGATAAAACTATTTTAGCAACAGGCGGATTAGGTCAACTATATTTACATTCTACAAATCCACAAGAATCACGGGGAGACGGAATTGCAATGGCTTGGCGTGCTGGAGCAAGATGCTTTAATTTACAATATATTCAATTTCATCCAACGGCACTTTTTCATGAATCTGGACGCTTTTTAATTTCTGAAGCACTTAGAGGTGAAGGAGCTAAACTGTATGATGTAAACGGCAAGGAATTTATGTATCCCCTACACTCACTACATAATTTAGCACCACGAGACGTAGTAGCGCGCGGAATTCATAAGGCTTTAATGGAGACTGGCCATCCATGTGTTTATTTAGATATTTCTCATAAAAAAGCCAAATGGATTAAGGGTCGATTTCCAAATATTTATCAACATTGTTTTAATTTAGGAATTGACATTACAGCCAAACCTATTCCGGTAGTTCCTGCTGCACATTATAGCTGTGGAGGTATTGGGGTTAATTTATATGGAAGGACCTCTTTAAAGCGGCTCTATGCAATTGGCGAAGTGTCATGCACCGGGCTACATGGAGCAAATAGATTAGCAAGCACCTCTTTATTAGAGTGTTTAGTATGGGGATATATCGCTGGTAAAAATGCCGCTGAACATGTTACTAACAACATTCAACCTAACACGACTAATTGGGTTCCTGAAACAGAGCAGATAGATCCTGCACTGATTGCACAAGATTGGCTTACTATCAAAAACACCATGTGGAATTATGTAGGGCTTATTAGAACCAGGGAACGATTACACCGAGCACAACATATTTTACGTAATTTGCAATATGATATTGAAAAATTTTATCAAAAAGCTAAACTAACCCCTGATATAATTGGACTTAGAAACGGTATTCAAACTGCTGTTGCGATTACTAGTGCTGCTATTGAAGACCGTACTAGTAAAGGGTGCCATTACATTGAATCATAAGAAAGGAAACGGCTATGCCATCATTTGATATAGTAAGTACATTTAATATACAAGAAGTAGATAATGCAATTAATATTACAATACGTGAATTACAAACCCGATATGATTTAAAACACCAACACTGTAGTATCCAATTCAATAAAAATGACAAAACTATAACCTTGGAAGCAGCCAATGAAATGGCCCTAAAAGCTATGGCTGACATTTTACGTAATCGATCTATTAATCGGGGCCTTTCAATTAAAATTTATAATTTTTTAAATATTGAACCTGCTACAGGCATGTCAGTTCGTCAAAGCATTCAGTTACAAGAAGGCATTTCAAAAGAGCAATCAAAAAAGATTAATACTTTTATTAAAAATTTAAAAATCAAAGTACAATCTCAAATTCAAGGAGAGCAGCTCCGTGTTACTGGAAAAAAAATTGATGATTTACAACAGGTAATGGCTGAATTAAAAAAAATCCCTATGGATATACATTTGGATTTTGTGAATTTTAAAAAATAATAATTATTAATTCATTCCTCCCACAAATCAAACGGAAAGAACCTTTGGCATTATTTTTTATCCCCGAAAAGCATTTCTGTGTTTTTTTTAGAACAAGAATCACAGATAGGCTAAAGGCTCTCTCCATCTATAGTAAATGTATGTCTTTTAGCCGTTTTTTTGCAGATTCCACATTGTACTATTTCATTTTGAAAAGCAACGCCTTGTTTTTTTAAACTTTTCAATGCTGCTTTTGCCTCTTTTATTGGATCATACCTATTGCTTCGATTTATAAAAAATAAAAACACACCAACTATCATTACAATTATAATAATACCTATCATATTTAATCCTTTCTAAATCATTAATAATTATTAATATTTTGTAATTCAATATTATTACATGTTTGTATACATGTGTGCAATTTTGTGGATACCGTATCTAATAATATTGCATCAAACGCAATACTATAATTTTCATATTCCAATTCTAAGCAACCTAATATACACTCACATTGCCCTATTGTTAATCCTAATTCTATACATTCTTGATTGAATTTTTTTTGCTCTTGTTTTTGCCAAGCAGGCTGATTACATCCATACCAAAACAATATCCATATTATAATATATTGACACTTAACCATGAATGACCACATTATCAATCAATCTCACTTCATTACAATAAACAGCACAACTAATCACTACGGATTTTTCTATTATCATATCTCCCAGACTATCCTGATCGCTTAATTCATCTAAAAACAATGCATCTGCTATTGATAAATAATCAACTTTCAAACATTTTCCCTCTTTAATTTTTTTGCCCATTGCATGCAAAATAGTTGAATATTTTTGATTTTTTAAAATCATATTTTTACCTAACTGTAAAGCTTGATATATAATTGCTGACTGCTCTTTTTGTTGGGCACTTAAATATTGATTCCGCGAACTCATAGCCAAACCACTTTTTTCTCTGATTGTGTCACACCCTACCACCTTAATATTATAATTTAAGTTGTGTACCATGTGTTTTATAATTACTAATTGTTGTATATCTTTTTGACCAAAAAATGCATGAGATGGCTGCACTAAATTAAAAAGCTTACTTACAACTGTTGTGACTCCCGCAAAAAAGCCTGGCCTTGACACCCCTTCTAATTTTTTTGATATGTTAATTTCATTTACAACCACACTAAAATTTTCATTATACATTTCTTTTGCAGTAGGCAAAAATACTACATCTACTTCTAATAATTTTAAGGCACTTAAATCATCTTCTAGTGTTCTAGGGTATTTATCAAAATCTTCTTCTGGAGAAAACTGCAGTTCATTGACAAAAATACTTACGACAGTTTGTGCGCATTGTTTTTTTGATTCTTCAACTAAAGATAAATGGCCTGCATGTAGTGCCCCCATTGTAGGCACAAAACCAATATTTTGTGTTGACACCGCATTACGCCATGTGTTTAATTCCGATATTGTATTACAAATTTTCAATTTTATTTTTTAGATCATTTAATTCTTTTGTGTCCATTTTAGTGGCATGGTTATTATTTGGGAAGGTATTATTTTCTACTTCTGATTTATATTTTGTAATACCATCTAATACCATTTTTTGTGAATTAATATATGTCTTTGCATGCTTTGGTACTATTTCTCCCAATAAACCAATTGCATCATGTAGTACTTGTATTTGTCCGTCACAGTATTTTCCGGCACCAATTCCAATAGTAGGAACTTTTATTTTTTGTGTAATAATTTTTGCCAACTCTTCTGGTACCCCTTCCAATACTAATGCAAACACACCCGCATTCGCTAATGCTAATGCATCTTTATATATTTTGAGTGCTGAGTCTGCAGTTTTACCCTGTATTTTATATCCAGACTCTATTAATACTGACTGTGGTTTCAATCCCACATGTCCCATTACTGGTATGCCAGCTGTCACAATCGCAGAGACTTGCTCAACATATTCTCTCCCCCCCTCTAATTTTACAGCATCCATTTTACCTTCTTTAATTAAACGGCCTGCATTTTTTACTGCTACTTCAACAGAGGGTTGATAAGACATAAAGGGCATATCTCCTACTAATAAAGCAGTATCTGTGCCACGTGCAACGGCTTTGCTAATTAACAACATTTCATCCATTTGAATGGGAGTTGTATCTTTATAGCCAAAGACAACCATTGATGCACTGTCGCCTACCAAGACCATAGGTATATTTAATTGATTAATTATTTTTGCTGTTGGAAAATCGTATGCAGTAATTGTAGCAAATGGAGTAGATTTTTTTTTTAGTTTTTGAATATCTAAAATAGTGTGTTTCATGGGTTATTTTATTTCATTTTTTTCATTCAGTAATAAAATTTTTGGAGTATAATTTTTTGCCTCCTCCAACTGCATTTGAGCATATGATACTATAATTACTAAATCATTAGGTTTCACTAAGTGTGCGGCTGCCCCATTAATACATATATCACCTTTTTTATCTGATGGAATTGCATATGTTTCTAATCGCGCTCCATTCGTTACATTTAATACATGGACTTTTTCGTAATTAATAATACCTGCTTGATGCATTAAATTTATATCTATACTAATTGAACCTTCATAATCAAGACAGGCCTCTTTTACTGTGGCTCTATGTATTTTAGATTTTAATATTTTGATTTTCATTAATTCATTTAATTTTTTGTTTATTTAGTAACAGTAATTTAATACATGTTCATAACATTTATT
>CEUQ01037651.1_pt1 | contig 11143 bp, 8 predicted proteins | sample 361491 | NCBI WGS metagenome assembly CEUQ01 (sample SAMEA2622796, study PRJEB7988) | marine metagenome | biome: marine biome (ENVO:00000447); feature: marine epipelagic mixed layer (ENVO:xxxxxxxxx); material: "saline water (ENVO:00002010), including plankton (ENVO:xxxxxxxx)" | depth 120 m | reverse complement strand
AGTGTGCGAAAGCTGTCCGGCCCCGTTACCACCACCAGACCGTCGGAATCGACCGAAGCATAGCCGGCATAAGTGGTGTTCTGTTGCGCCTCGGCTTGGATTGGAAACCAGAACAGGGCAAGGCTGAGGGCGAGAGAGGCGAGGGGGAGGTGGTTCGAACCATGGCATTGGCTTTCGATGTGTCATACAAGGGTGCGCCGCAGGCCCTTGTGAGGGTGGTTGATGGCCTCGATGACGTGTGTCGTGACTACATTGCGAGCTCCAGTTTCTGCCTGCTGGCCTCGAGCGATCCTGGAGGCGTCATCGACATCTCGCCCAAGGGCGATCCCGCCGGCTTTGTCCGTGTGCTCGACGACAAGCACCTTGCGATCCCCGACAGGGCCGGAAACCGCCGGGTCGATACCTTCTACAATCTGTTGAAGGGTCCCCGGATCGGCATGCTGTTCCTGATCCCCGGCTCGGGCGAGACCCTGCGGGTCAGCGGAAAGGCGCGGATCGTGCGCGATGAGGCTCTGCGCGAGTGGATGGCGGTGAACCGAAAGGCGCCGCAGTTTGCGATTGTCGTGCATGTCGAGCGGGCCTTGGTGCACTGCCCGAAATGCGTGATGCGGTCGAAACTCTGGGAGCCCGATGCCTGGGGGCGTCACAACGTAGCCTCCATCGGCCAGGCCATGATCGCCCAGGGCGGCCTTGAACTCAGCGAAGACGAGCTCTTCGAGGAGGCACGAAAGGCCGGCGTTCTGGAGCTTTACTGAACTGAGGGCGAAGGCCCGATGCTCTGCCCCTAGGCAGACAGGATTGCATCCGCGATCTTTTCTCCGATCATGATCGTGGTGAGGTTGGTGTTGGCGCTGACCACACTGGGCATGATCGACGCATCGCCAACTGTCAGCCCTTCGATACCGATGACACGGCCCTTGGGGTCCGTGACGGCACCGGGGTCATCGGCCCGGCCCATGCGGCAGGTCGCACTGGCATGCCAGCTGCCGGTGGCGTGCTCGCGGACCCACGCGCGCAGGGCTGCCCGGTCCCCTATCAGGGCCCTGACATCCATGTCCGGTGACAGATGGTTGTCCATCATCCAGCGCCGGGTCGGGCCGAAGTCGAGCAGGCGTGCACCGGCACTTGTCTTCAGCCAGGTGCTCGCTTTGACCACAGCCAGGTCACGAGCCTTTTCGCTGAAACAGGCGGGGAAATAGCCGTTTACGTGGGGAGCGATCTCCGGATGGTTCATCAGCCGGTCGGCAAGCAGCATGGAGTCGGTGAGCCGTTCGAGGTCGCGTTCGTCGGAAAACTGGTTGAAGCGTATCTCCGGTTCGTCATCCGGATCGGCGGAGATGAGCGCCACATGGCCTTCGGAAAATGGCTTGTTGATGCACATCACGAAGCCGCCGAGCTGTCGCCCGATGGGGTGCCAACCACTGCGGTTGTTGACGAGCCCGAACATGTCACCCGCCGGACAGTTCTCGTGGCCCGAGGAGTAGCGCAAGCCGAGGTGGATGTGTCGCTTCCACACGACCTCACGCATGCGGATCCCGGGCTTCATGTGTGCGATCAGGCTGACTGTGGGGTGGTCCTGAAGCCCTTTGCCGACTCCTCTACGATCCGCGACCACATCAATACCATGGTGGCTCAGGTCCTGGGCCGGCCCGATGCCCGAACGCAGAAGCATGGCCGGCGAATGGAACGCCCCGCAGCAAAGCGTCACATGGCGCGCAGAGACTGTTGTGGCTGCACCGTTGCGCCTGAGGGTAACACCAGACACCACCGAGCCGTCGAACACCACTTTGTCGACCTGGCAATCGGACCAGATCGTGAAGTTGGACCGGGCACGCGTCTGTTCATCCAGATAGGCTTCGGCGGTGGAGACCCGATGGCCGTCCGGGCCGCCGTTGGGGTGGTTGTTGAGGGCCATGGGAAAGACCCCGTCGCCGAATTCACCATTGTGATCCAGAAGTTCGGCGTGGCCTTCAGCCAGGATCGCGCGCCGTGCCGCCTGGGCAAGGCCGGGCCACTCCGGTGGTTTGATACGACGGATTGGCAAGGGGCCGTCGGTGCCATGCATCGGGCCATCATAGTCGAGGTCTGTTTCCACACGGCGGAAGAACGGCAGCACATCCTCCCAGGACCATCCTTCGGCGCCGCGTGCAGCCCAGTCGTCATAGTCCCAGGGCAGGCCGCGAATCGCCATCATGCCGTTGATGCTCGATCCACCGCCCATCAGCCGGGCCTGCTCGTAACGACGCTCGACCGGCGTGCGGTTGTCAGAAAGACGCTCGTAGGCGACACGCACCTTGCGCCAATGCCAGACGCTGTTGAAGTAGGCCACGCTGGGATAGGGATCGCGCACGGCATCGGGGATCGCGCCAGGCGGCGTGTCCGCGCCCGCTTCGATCAACAGAACCCTGCGTTCAGGATCGGCCGAAAGCCTGTTGGCGATCACAGCACCCGCCGAACCGCCGCCAACCACGATGTGGTCAAATGTCTCGGGTGGGTTCACCGGCACAGAAATCCGCCGGCGAGCGGGTCGTTGTCTTCGACGACCAGAGTCGAGAAGGCGCTCAGCCAGGCTTCACCGTCGAGCCGTGGGCGCACGGCCGCATGGCCCTTATCCTCCAGCGTGTATTCGATGCGGCAGCGGTAACGCAGGCCCAGCACGCTTTCGGCCTGGAACGTCTGACCCGTCTTCAGGGCGCCGCGCGCGTGCAACGCGGCCAGCCGGGAACTGGAGCCGGTACCGCAGGGGGACCGGTCGAACTTGTTGGACTCAAGGGCCACCAGATGGCGGGCGTGGTCCGGCGCGAGGTCTTCGTAGAACAGCACCGAGCCGGCGGGCTCCTGTAATACGGCGTTGGCCGCTTGTTTGATCACGTGGCCTTGTCGACAGAGTTCGTTCGCCGACTCCTGTTCGATGGTCCAGCCATGACGCGTTGCATCGACATGAAGAAAACGTCCGCCGCAGCAGGCCACCGTTGCCTCGACCCGTCCGATGCCGTCGACATCGAGCACAACGTCTTCACGCTCGACATGGGCCGGAACGTTCAGGATCGAGGCCGTGACGGCACCGTCCTGTGCGCGGCTGACTCCTACCTCGACCACACCCGCGGGGGTTTCCAGCGTGAAGACGGTGGGTTGGTCCGCCAGTTCCACCTGGCTTGTGGCAACCAGGGTGCGGGCCAGGCCGATGGTCGCGTGTCCGCACATGTCGAGATAGATATAGGAGGAGACAAAAAACGCGCCGAAATCGGCCACGGCGCTCTCGGTCATCACCGCACCGACCATGGCGGCATGGCCGCGCGGTTCGTGCAGCAGGCGACCACGCAGGTGGTCGTGGCGGTTGCGGAAATCGTCGCGCCGCGCCAGCACGGTATCGCCCTTGAGCGGAGGCAATCCGCCCATGATGGCCCGTGTCGGGTGGCCTGCCGTGTGGGTGTCGATGACCTGGTAGGTCTGCATTGACGCGTTCCATCCCTCGTGTGCGTGATTCATGCTAGGTAGTGCCCCACATCACCGCAAGCGCAACGGGAGAATAGGGCCATGCGAGAGAACACCATCCGAAAGATCTGGGCCGAGGGCGGCACTGTGTTCAGTGGCTGGCTTGCCTCGCCCAGCAGTGTTGCCGCCGAGGTAATGGCGCGACTTGATTGGGACGCGATCACCATGGATCTGCAGCACGGTCTGATCGACTATTCGGATGCGGTTACCATGCTGCAGGCGATCTCGCAGACCGACAGAATTCCGGTTGCCCGCGCGCCCTGGAACGAACCGGTGATGATCCAGAAGCTGCTGGACGCTGGTGCCTACGGAATCATCTGTCCCATGGTGAACAGCCGCGAGGAGTGCGAACGCTTTGTCGGCGCCTGCCGTTACGCACCCGACGGCTACCGCAGCGTCGGCCCGATCCGTGCGGCGATGTATGCCGGTGCCGATTATGTGCCCAATGCCAACTCTACGATCATCACCTTCGCCATGATCGAGACGAAGCAGGCGATGGAGAATCTCGACGAGATCCTGTCGACCCCCGGCCTGGACGCAGTGTATGTCGGCCCGTCGGACCTTTCGGTCAGCATGGGCACTGCCTCGGGCTTCGATCCGGAGTTCCCCGAGGTGATGGCCGCCATTGAGACGGTGGCCGAACGCTGCCGCGAACATGGAGTCATCGCGGGCATCCATACCGGTTCGGTGTCATACGCCCTGCGTATGCAGGATCTAGGCTATCGCTTTATCGTGCTTCTGAGCGAACTGCGCCTGATGCAATGGACGGCCGCCAACGCCATCGCGGCCTTCAAGGCCGGCACACCGACTGACAGCGCGCCCTGAGCAGGGTCAAACGGCCATCCCGGCAGCCCAGCCGCTCGACCACACCCATTGGAAGTTGTAGCGGCCAAGCCGGCCGGTCACCTCGACCGCTTCGCCGATCACAAAGAGCGCGGGCACGGCGCGTGCTTCCATCGTTTTGGATGACAGGGCTGCCGTGTCAACGCCGCCTCGTCTGACTTCGGCCTTGGCGTAGCCCTCGGTGCTGTGGGCAGTCAGGCTCCAGCCGTTGATCAGATCACCCAGGCGCTGGAGGTCGGCATTACGTTGGCCAGCCATCGGGTCGTTGCGCAGGTGCCGCACGGCAAGCGCCTGCGCCAGCCTGGACGGCAGCAGGGTCGCGAGCACGGTCACCGGCTGTGTCCGTGGCTGAGACGTCTTGCTGTCGATCAGGACCGTCACGGCGTCCCGGCCCTGCAGAAGATCGAGCGTGATCGCGTCGCCTTGGTTCCAATAGGACGAAATCTGCAGGATCGCGGGGTCGGACAGGCTCTTATGGGTGAAGAGCATGGCCTCTTCGAACCGTGCGCCGCCTGTCTGGGCAACACAGGGCAGGGCTACTCCACGCAGGCCCGCCATCAGGTCATGGTCATTGCCATCAAAGGTCAGCGGCACGAGCGCGGGATGTGTTTCGGTCATGCCAAGCCCGAACCTGCGGGCAACACGATGGCTGAAGCCTGTGGCGCCCATCTTCGGAATGGAGAGGCCGCCTGTGGCCAGGGCCACCACGTCCGCTTCGATCTCGCCCCTGCTTGTTTCAATCCGAAAATGGTCGTCTCGACTGATCTCGCCGATCGTGACGCCGGCGCGGCAATCCACGACTGCGGCGGCGCATTCATGCATGAGCATCGCGACGATCTGGCGGGCCGAGCCGTTCGTGCCAAGCGATGCCATGGCGGTTCACGAGTTCGATGAAGTCATGCTGCGTGTAGTGGGCCAGGGCTGACTTTGCGAAATGGGGATTGGTCGACAGAAACCGCTCGGGCTGAACATCGAGATTGCTGAAGTTGCAACGGCCGCCACCTGAGATCAGAATCTTCTTGCCGACCTTGTCGGCATGCTCCAGCAGCGGCACGCGGCGTCCGCGCGCGCTGGCCCTCTTGTCACACATCAGGCCCGCGGCCCCGGCGCTGATGACGGCAACGTCGAAATGCTCCGTGGCGGATGTCACGCCCGGCGGATGCCCACGCCGCGGCCCGACAGTTTCGGGCGCTCTAGTGTGTTATGGGCCGCCTGGATCTCCTTCAGACGTTGCGCAATCTCGTCGGGAAAGGCCTTTGGCTTGCGGGTTTCCTGACTGATGAGAATTTCGATGATCTCGAAGCTGGCTGCGACGTAGTTGTCTCGGGTCTGGTGCATCGTCATGAAGCTCACGACCTTGCTGTGGTCGTGGTCGATGAGTTGGGACGTTACCAAAAGCGGATCCCCCAGCATGACCTCTTGCCGGTACCAGGCCGTATCCTGCAGCGCGAAGATTGTCCCTCCATGTGCGTTCAGATTCTCGCGGGAGATTCCGAGAAACCGGTAGAACGGCTTGGTCGATTGATCGAACAGACGGGTGTAGGAGCGGATGCCCATGTGGCCGTTGTGATCGACATGCTCCTCCAGCACCTCCGTGCGGAATTCGGCAAAGGGCGTGGCAATCGACATGGTGTTGTCCGAAGTTCAGGAGGGCAGGCCACCGTCTAGCGAAATTCGCCGGGTGCCGCCAGCCCCGAGGCTGGCTTCAGGCCGCCTCGCCTGCATTGAGCAAGGTGACGAGTTGCCCATGCAGGTCATTGAGGGCCACCAAAGACTCGGCAGCATCAGGGTCGTCCTGGGCGTTCTCCCGGCCCCGTTCGACGAGCTGGAGGGCACGTTGATAGCAGAGGCGTCCGGCCCGTGTGCCGGCTTGCGAACGACATGGCGTTTTGGCGTGAAAGGATCGGGAAAGTGTTCGTGAAGAAGCCGTGAACAAAGAAAACCTTGCTCTCCATGTGCTCACGGGGTGATGACAGTCACGGCGTTGCGAACAGGGGGCAGGTGTGGGACGAAGGAGCCGTCGATTGATTTTGCTGGGGCAGGCCCGAGGGACATGATGGACGATTCCGCAGAACGCATAATTCCGACCGTCGCCCATTGGGGCGCCTATGACGTCTCCGTGTCCGGAGGACGTGTTGAGGCGTTGCATCCGGTTGCCGACGATCCCAATCCCTCGAACTTCGGCGATGCCGTGGCCGGTGCGATCGACGATGCAGTCCGCATCCGTCAGCCGATGATCCGGTCGGGTTATCTGGATCATGGTCCCGGTGGGGACAGCGTCGGTCGCGGCGGCCAGCCCTTTGTTCCGGTGAGTTGGGATGTGGCGTTCGACATCGCGGCTGGCGAGATCGGTCGTATCCGCGACGAACACGGCAACCAGGCGATCTATGCCGGCAGTTACGGCTGGTCGAGTGCCGGACGGTTCCACCATGCGCAGAGCCAGCTCCACCGGTTTCTGAACTGCGCCGGCGGCTACACTGCCTCGACCGACAGTTACAGCTATGCGGCGGGCGAGGTCATCCTGCCCCATGTCCTGGGACCGTTTCAGGAGATCCTGCTCAGCCATACAAGCTGGGATGTGATCGCAGAGCACGGCGATCTCGTCGTTTCGTTCGGTGGCCTGCCCGTGCGCAACGGCCAGGTCAGTTCCGGCGGCACCGGACGCCACGTTCAGCAGCGTGATCTGCGGGCCTGCCGTGAAGCGGGCGTTGAGTTCGTTCTGATCGCACCCATGCGTGACGATATGGAAGACGAGCTCGAAGCGACCTGGCTTCCTGCGCGGCCCAACACCGATGTTGCGCTGATGCTGGGCCTGGCCCACACCGTCCACAACGAGGGCCTTCATGATCTCGATTTCCTGAACCGTTATTGCGTCGGTTGGGAGGCTTTCGAGCGGTACCTCACCGGGGTGGACGACGGTTGTCCCAAGGATGCCGACTGGGCCGCGCGTATCTGCGAGATTCCAGCCGACAACTTGCGTGACCTGGCCCGCCAAATGGCGAGACGGCGCACGACCATCGCGCTCTCCTGGTCGCTTACGCGAGGCCAGCACGGCGAGCAGCCCTACTGGATGGGTACGGTGCTAGCCGCCATGCTGGGCCAGATGGGGCTTCCAGGTGGCGGCATCGGTTTCGGCTACAGCGCGGTTAACGCGATCGGCATGGCGACCGAACACATGCCCTGGCCGTCTCTCAGTCAGGGTCGCAACCCGGTCGACTGCGTGATGCCGGTCGCCCGCATCGCCGACATGCTGCTCAGCCCCGGCGAGACCATCGACTACAACGGCCGTCGCGTGACCTATCCCGACATCCGTATGATCTACTGGGCAGGCGGCAACCCCTTCCATCATCACCAGGATCTCAACCGTCTGGTGAAAGCCTGGCGCAAGCCCGACACGGTGATCTCCAACGAGATCTGGTGGACGCCGATGGCGCGCCACAGCGACATCGTGTTCCCCGTGACCACGACGCTCGAGCGCAATGACTTCAGTGGTTCGTCGCGCGAAGGCACGCTCTTTGCGATGCACAGCGCGGTCGAACCTGTCGGCCAGTCGCGTCACGACTACAATATCTTTGCCGGACTGGCTCGTCGTCTTGGGATTGAGGACGCCTTCACGGAAGGACGTGACGAGGATGCCTGGCTGCGCCATCTCTACGACTGGGGCCGTCAACGTGCAGCCGAGCGTGGCGTCGAGATGCCGGGTTTCGACGACTTCTGGCAGGCTGGTCGTTTCGACCTGCCCGCGAAGACCGAGCCTCAGGTGTTTCTTTCCGCCTTCCGGGCCGATCCCCAGTTGAGCCCGCTCAAGACGCCGTCGGGCAAGGTCGAGATCTTCTCCGAAACCATCGCCGGGTTCGGCTACGACGACTGCCCCGGCCATCCCGTTTGGATGGAGCCTGACGAATGGCTGGGCTCCGGGCTGACCGACCAATTCCCGCTTCACATGATCTCGTGCCAGCCGGCCCATCGCCTGCACAGCCAGTACGACAACGGCTCGGTCAGCCGTGCCGCTAAGGTCGCAGGCCGCGAAGCGGTCTGGCTCAACCCGCGGGACGCGGCGCTGCGCGGGATCAGGGACGGTGATGTCGTCCGCCTGTTCAACGACCGCGGCACCTGCCTGGCCGGCGCACGGCTCACCGATGACGTCCGCATGGGTGTCGTACGGCTGGCGACCGGTGCCTGGTACGATCCCGACACGCCGGGTGAACCGGTCACGCTGTGTCGCCATGGCAATCCCAACGTGTTGACCAAGGATATCGGGACTTCGAAGCTGGCCCAGGGCCCCAGCGCCCAAACCTGTCTGATCGAGGTCGAACCTTGGCGCGGCGCCGTGCCCGAGGTGAAATCCTTTGTCCCGCCGGAGATCGAAACTCGGTAAAATTCCGAGTGAATTTTGAGCTGGACAGCGCTAACGTTTCCCCGAACACAACTGGGTCGTTGGCCATAGTGCGTGCGGCTGAAGCTCCGAAAACCTCCTCTCCCATGCTGGCGCTGGATGCGCGCTGGTACACCGATCCCGCCATTTTTGAGCGGGAGCAGGCGGCGATCTTTGCAAGGACATGGCAGCTGGCGTGCCACCAAAACCAACTCTCGACACCGGGAGCCTATGCCACCTTCGCGATCGGCAAGGGCAGCCTGTTTGTCGTGCGTGGTCGGGACGAAACGATCCGCTGCTTCCACAACGTCTGCCGTCATCGTGCCCGGCCAGGGATCGCGCAACGACAAGTGTGCCACCCGTGCTCCGGAACTGCCCGGTCTGGGTGTCGAGCCGGAGATCGAACAGCTCGGGGATCCGGTCGCGGTCTACGAATGACCACCGCTGCGGTGAGTGCGTTTTTCCTGGTACATCGCGTTGTCGGCACGGGAAAAAAGTTCGCGAAGGGTTTGTTCGTTGAGCGCGTTGGCTGAGACCCATTTGACGCCAAGGCTCGCTTCGATGGTGAAGGTACCTTCGTCACTCGTGACGTCGTCGTTAAACGCCGATCGGATCTGTTCGGTCGCGCGTTCCAAATCTGTGGAATCGCTGATGCCTTCCAGGATGATGAAGAACTCGTCGCCGCCGAGCTGGTAGATCTGATCGCTCTTTCGCAGCCCCTTGCGAAGCCGCATGGTGATTTCTCTCAGAACAGCATCGCCGGCCAAGTGGCCGGCCCGGTCGTTGATCGTCTTGAAATTGTCGAGGTCGATCATGACCAGGCCCAGGCCTGTTCCGCCGCATTGGCTGCGCGCAAGGGTACGCGGCCATTCCTGATTCAGCAGACCGCGGGTCGGCAGGCCGGTCAGATCGTCCTGGAACGACAGCCGCAGGGCATGCTCGGCCAGCTCGAGCTCATTCTTCTTGCGTTCGATGGCAAATGTGATGGCATCACTCAGCCGGACGCCTTTGAGATCGTTCTTGTGAATATAGTCCTGAGCGCCGGCCCGCAGGGCGGTGATCCCGGTTGCGTGATCGTCGAGTCCCGTCAAGACGACCAACGGGAGGGTCGGCTGGGCCTTGGGCAGAGCGATGGCGGTCTCGACGCCGGTCGAGTCCGGTAGATTGAGGTCGCAGATGGCCACGGCGATGTCCTCAGTATCGAGGTTGTAGAGCGCGTGGGACAGCGTTCTGACGATTCGGAACTGAAACTCATGACTGAGTTGCTGGTTCAGCAAGGCTTCGATATGTCGACTGAAGAACGGCTCGTCTTCGACGATCAGCACGATCTGCGGTTGGTTGGTGTTCGAAACCATGGGGATGTGCGTGGGCCGACTAGGGGCATTTGATGAAGGTGGACGAGCGGACTCGTGCCTTCTATACGGTCAGCAGCCGACTCCACGCAATCGAGCAGACGCTGCCAAAGTGACTCGGCTCACACAGCCGTCGCAAAGTCTCGAAATGGCCGAAATACGGCCGAAACGCTCAGCGCTGCTCGTGTTCCCAGTATTCGTGGACCCAGACGGGCGCATCCGACGGGACCGGCGGCGTGTTGCCCAGAATCATGTCCGATGCCTTTTCGGCGATCATGATCGTTGGCGCATTGAGGTTGCCCGACACGACATCGGGCATGACCGAGGCGTCCACCACCCGGAGGTTTTCGATGCCGTGAACCTTCAGCTCCGGACTCACCACGGCCATGGCGTCGGTGCCCATCTTGCACGAACACGAGGGGTGGTAGCTGCTTTCCGCAGTTTCCCTGATCCAGGCATCGAGCTCCTCGTCACTCTGGTTCTCCTCCCCGGGCCAGAGCTCCTTACCGCGGTAAGGGTCAAACGCATTCTGGGCAAAGATCTCGCGGGTCAGCCGGGTGCCGTCGCGCAGCACGCGAATGTCGGCCTCTTCCTTGAGATAATTGAACAGAATCTCGGGATGATCACGAGGCTCTGGACTGGTGACTTTCACGTGACCCCGTGACTCCGGGCGCAACATGTCGACCATGGCCTGGTAGCCATGGATCTTGTTGATGTTGAAGGCGTCGTAAGTCATCGCCATCGGCAGGAAGTGATACTGAATGTCGGGATGGTCCATGCCCGCGCGGCTGCGGATGAAGCCGCCGATATCCATATGGTTGGTCTCCGCCGGGCCGTCCTTGGTCAGGAACCAGCGCACCCCCACCTTCAGCTTGCCGATCGGCGTGAGGTAGTTCAGCAGGCTGATCGGCTGCGTGCATTCGTGCTGCACGAAGACCTCCAGATGGTCCTGAAGGTTTTCGCCGACGCCGGGCAGATCGTGCACGACGTCGATCCCCAGGGCTTGGAGCTCCGAGCCATTGCCGACACCGGAGAGCTGCAGAAGCTGGGGTGAGTTGATTGCGCCGCTCGAAAGGAT
>CEUQ01182274.1_pt1 | contig 11175 bp, 10 predicted proteins | sample 361491 | NCBI WGS metagenome assembly CEUQ01 (sample SAMEA2622796, study PRJEB7988) | marine metagenome | biome: marine biome (ENVO:00000447); feature: marine epipelagic mixed layer (ENVO:xxxxxxxxx); material: "saline water (ENVO:00002010), including plankton (ENVO:xxxxxxxx)" | depth 120 m | reverse complement strand
ACATGACGTGATAACCGCCGGGTTTCATAATGATCTTGGCGCCCGCCGGCAGATTGATCCCCTCAACCCGCCGCATACGCATCACGCCGTTATCCATCAGGTGCGCGTGAATTTCGACGCGCTTTGCCAGGTCGCCCTTCACCGCGACCAGACGGTCACTCGATTTACCACCGTTTACAACGGTCAGATAGGCGCCGCCGTTCTTGGCCTTTCCTGGCGTTGCCCGGGCCCAGGCGCTTTCTACCCTTACGGCCTTCATAACGTGTTTTCCTTGGTCGCCGTGTTGGCGGTGCATGCCATCCTTCATCTTGTGCGACTGTGCATTGGCTGGTGCGGTAATGGCGGTTGCGATCGCCGTGACGGCGGCAATGGAAAGGATCTTCTTCATGTCTATACCTCTAAAGCTGAAAGTCCCAGCCAAAGCCGGGGCGTAAAAGGATCGTGTCAGCTTCGATACGGCGGTGCGCGGCCGTTTAGCGGCGTCAGTTCAATTCGCCTGACACTATGTGCAACATAGTCAGCGAAGAATGTCGGCCTTTGCAGTGTTGAATAGGCGTGCCGGTCGTCGGTTGTTCCGACGAGAAACGGCACGTTGATGAAGCCTGCCGGGCATAGCTGACAATGTTCGTATCCGGCAAAAAAAGGCTGTTCTCCAACCGGTTCGCTGCTCGCACTGTCTGGTGAACAGATATGCCCCTGAATCTCAACGCCCTGTGCGGCGGCCAATAGCCCCGGCATTACGGCTGTTAGCAAAAAAATGGCCGCCAGCATCGAGCCGATCCATTGGCGTTTATGGCGCAAAGATCTCATGTTCTATATGTAGTCTCGTTAGGTTATCGGTTCCAATTCAATGAACCCGCGACGGCGCCTGGCGCCCTTGACGCAGCAGTTTCATCGCCGCATCGAGCCCATCAACCGTCAAAGGGAACATCCGGCCTTCGAGAATCTGGTATGTCATTCGGATGCTGGGGGTGGACATCCAGCGTTCCGGCGGCACTGGGTTGAGCCAGACGGCGTCGGGATAGGTTGCAAGAAAACGGCGCAACCACAATTCACCCGCTTCCTCGTTCCAGTGCTCGATGGAGCCGCCGACTTCGGTGATCTCGAACGGGCTCATCGTCGCATCACCTACAAAAATCGCCTTCCAGTCCGGCCCATAGGTGTTCATCACTTCCCAGGTAGGCGTCCATTCATTGTAGCCGCGGCGGTTCTGCCGCCAGACGCGCTCGTACAGGAAATTATGGAAGTAATAGTATTCCAGGTGCTTAAACTCGGTTCGGACGGCCGAGAACAGCTCTTCCGAGATCCGGATGAAGCTATCCATGGATCCACCGATATCGAACATGGTCAATACCTTGACCTTGTTCTTGCGCTCGGCGCGCATTTTGATGTCCAGCATGCCGCCCCGGTCGGCAGTGGACTTGATGGTTTCGTCGAGATCGAATTCGTCCTCCGCCCCTTCGCGTACGAAGCGGCGCAGACGCCGCAGCGCCATCTTCATGTTGCGGGTGCCGATCTCGGTTTCTCCGCGCAGCGAGCGAAAATCCCGCTTCTGCCACATCTTGGTCGCGCTTTTGCCGCCACCGTCGCCGCCGATACGCACGCCAGCCGGGTTCTGGCCACTATTGCCGAACGGCGATGTTCCACCCGTCCCGATCCAGCGGCTGCCGCCGTGATGGGCGCCATCCTGTTCCTGCAGGCGCTTGGCCAGTTCGTCCATAAGTTCCTCGAACGACATTGCCTCAATTTCCTCGTCGGAAAACATCTCCCGCGCGAGGCCCTGCAGCCAGTCTTCCGGGATGTATTCATCCAGCAGTCCGGCGGTCTTGTGCATAGCACCCTTGAAGAAATTCTCGAATACGAGATCGAACGTGTCGAAGAACCGCTCGTCCTTCACCAGCGATGCGCGCGACAGGTAGTAGAATTCGTCGATATTCGCCTGCGCGACGCCCTTGTCTAGTGCTTCAAGGAACGTCAGGTATTCCCGGATGGTGACGGGAATCCTCGCTTCCCTAAGATCGTAGAAAAACTGGACGAACATGCGTTCGCGCGGCTCCTTAGCTTTCTTGGCGGCGGGACATGAAGGCGAGCCGTTCAAACATATGCACGTCCTGCTCGTTCTTCAGTAGCGCGCCGTGTAGCTGTGGGATCGCCTTGGTGCTGTCACCGCGCAACGCCTCCGGGTCAATGTCTTCCGCGAGAAGCAGCTTGATCCAGTCCAGTAGTTCCGACGTAGAGGGTTTCTTCTTGATGCCGTTGACGTCGCGTATGGCGAAAAACACCTCCATCGCCTCCTTCAGCAGGCGTTTTTTTATATCCGGGAAATGCACCGCAATAATCTTCTCCATCGTGTCTTCGTCCGGGAAACGGATGTAGTGAAAGAAACAGCGCCTGAGAAATGCGTCGGGCAGTTCCTTTTCATTGTTAGACGTGATGATCACGACAGGCCGGTTGACGGCCTTCACGGTCTCCTTCGTCTCGTAGACGTAAAATTCCATTCGGTCGAGTTCACGCAGCAGATCGTTCGGAAATTCGATATCTGCTTTGTCGATTTCGTCGATCAGCAGCACCGCCTGCTTTTCGGACGCGAACGCCTCCCACAGCATGCCACGCTTGATGTAGTTGTTAATATCCTGCACCCGATCGTCGCCGAGCTGCGAGTCCCGCAGCCGCGATACCGCATCGTATTCGTACAGCCCGTGGCTCGCCTTTGTGGTCGACTTGATGTGCCATTCATGGAATGGCATGCCAAGCGCATCCGCTACTTCCATCGCCAGCATAGTTTTGCCGGTCCCGGGTTCGCCCTTGATCAGCAGAGGGCGCTCGAGGGTAATCGCCGCGTTGACGGCGGTCATCAGGTCCTCCGTAGCGACGTATTTATCTGTACCGGCAAACTTCATGAAGTGATCTTTCTGGCAGAATTGCTTATGATGTGGCCGGAACGTAATGCACCCCCCCCCAATCAAGCAAGAGCCCCGGAATGACCACGATCGCCCTAGCCCTCCACCTACTAGCCGCCCTTGTCTGGGTCGGCGGCATGTTTTTCGCTATCATGGTTCTGCGTCTCGCTGCCGGCGAGCTCGAACCACCGGTCCGTGTGCCGCTATGGGGCCGCGTATTCTCGAAGTTCTTCCCCTGGGTGTGGATGGCGGTGATCGTGCTGCCGCTGACCGGCTACTGGATGATTTATACCGTCTGGGGCGGGTTCGCCGCGCTGCCTGTGCACGGACATATCATGAACGGCCTTGGTCTGATCATGATTGCGGTCTACCTACATCTCTGGTTCGCGCCTTACAAGCGTTTTCGCGCCGCGCTGATCGATGGCAATATCCCGGCGGCCGGCGCCAATCTCAACCAGATCCGCATCTTGGTAACGGCGAACTTGGTAATCGGGCTGGCGAATTCTGTGATCGGGAGCACGGGTCGGTATTGGTAGTGATCTCTAGCTCAGAAGAATGTGCCCGCTGATAAACGGAAACGGAATTTAATTCAAAATTTTGGAGTACCTGCCTCGGGACAAGAGCGGGCGATTACATGGCGGACCGCCAACTAATTCAACTCCGCGCCGGCCGCTCCGTGCCCCCAACAAACATCCGGTATCCTAGCCTCTCATTTGGCCAGTAATCCCAAATGGCATAGTGCTGAACAGCGCGGTTGTCCCAGCAGGCGACAGTGTGATCAGTCCAATTGAAGCGCATCGTCCAGTTGGGTTTCTGCTGGTGTTGGTATAAAAATTCTAGGATCGCGCGACTTTCATCCTCCGGAACGTCCTTGATGTGGCGCGTAAAATACGGATTTACGTAAAGTACCTCCCGGCCATTTTCCGGGTGGGTAATCACAATGGGATGTTCGGCGACCAGATGCGTTTCCTTATTGTCTTTTGTCACCGACGCGTCAAACGCGACGTCGGCGTTGTGAAAGGCAGTCTTGCCGTCCAGATACGCTTTCATGCTGTCGCTCAACTCGTCATACGCTTTGGCAGCGGATAGAAACATCGTGTCGCCGCCGCCATCCGGCGGGATGATTTCCTGATAGAGCACGCTGTATTTCGGCGGAATTTCTGCGCAACTCTGGTCGGTGTGCCACGCCTCGCCCGATATGCGCGCCGAGTTCTCGTCGAAATGCTGTTTCCGCAACGCCGGATAACCGTCCACCGGTTTCGAAGCCGTGCTCTTGCCGCCTACATGGACATGCGGTTCACCTAGGCACCGGACGAAACGGTCCTGGTCCTCGGGGGTCAAATTCTGGTCGCGGAAAAACACCACCCCGTGCGCGTTTAGCGCCGAATGGACCTGATCCACTTCGCTGTTTGACAGCGAGCAGGTCAGATCTACCCCGCCAATTTCGGCGCCGATATGCGGCGAGCATTTTTTGACGGTGATGCCGGTTTCTGACATTCCAGCAATCCTCCCGGTGCTTATCCCTATTCGCGGAGCCAAGTATAACAATTTGGGCGGCTGCGGATAGTGCGCCAAGCACGACAACTCTTTGCGGTTCTAACCGCCATAACCGGCACCTTTGCCGCAACAGCCGGATCGCCTAATCTCTCTCGCTGATTACCAACAGAGGCAAAACTGACACGTGACCAGCGAAGAAAGCGTTACCGAACGCGAGAATGTTTTTATTCATGCCTCCGTCCACCGAGCCAAGGCGTTGGGCTAGTTGCGGGGTATCGGCGATACGTTGACGATGTCGCACTGCCGCGCATGGTTGACGTAGCTTATCTGCGATCGCGCTACGCCCATACTCGGATTATCTCGATCGATGCGGAGGCGTCGCTGGAAATCTCCGGTATCGTCAGCAATGTTACGGGAAGGACGTCGCCGATTGGCGCATAGACGCAACAGGTCACCAACGATGGGAGACAACGCCATGAAAATTCGCAAACTCGGGAACAGCGATCTCGATACGTCGGAAATCGGCCTCGGCTGCATGACCATGGCCGGGATCTACGGCCCGGCAGACGAGGATCAATCCATCGCCACCATTCACGCGAGTATTGATGCCGGCGTCAACTTCATCGACACGGCGGACGCCTATGGCGGCGGGGCTAACGAAATCCTGGTCGGCAAGGCCATTTCCGACCGACGCGACAGAGTACTGTTGGCAACCAAGTTCGGCAATATCTATGCCCGGGATTCAGAACGCGGTGCCGACGGGCGGCCAGAATACGTCCGTGCGGCGTGCGAAGCCAGCCTGCAACGGCTTGGCACCAACGTAATCGATCTTTATTTCCAGCACCGGGTCGACAAGCAGGTCCCGATAGAGGACACGGTCGGCGCGATGGCCGACCTCGTGAAAGAGGGAAAAGTCCGCGCGATAGGGCTGTCGGAATGTTCTTCCGAAACTCTGCGCCGAGCGCATGCGGTGCATCCTATCTCAGCCCTTCAGAGCGAACTGTCGCTGTGGACCCAGTTCGCGCTGGAGGATCAGGTTCCGGTTTGCCGAGAGCTTGGCACCACCTATGTCGCCTATTCGCCGCTTGGCCGCGGCATGCTGACAGGTGCAATTAAAGGGGGCGCCGATTTGGCGGAAAAGGACCGTCGCCGCGATCATCCGAGGTTCCAAGGCGACAATCTGAAACACAACGTCGCAGTCATCGCGCCGATCGAGGCGCTCGCAAAGCGGAAAGGCTGCACGCCTGCGCAGATCGCGCTTGCCTGGGTGTTGGCGCAGGGCGACGACATCCTACCAATTCCCGGCAGCAAGCGGGTCGAACATCTGAGCCTGAACATCGCCGCGACCGAAATCGATCTCTCAGCGGACGAAGTGCAGGAACTGCACGACTCCATCCCACCCGATTTCACCGCCGGCAGCCGCTATCCGGACGCCCAGATGTGGACGTTGGACCTATAGACGGAGTAAAATGCTATGAAGGACTCAATCCCCATCCTCGTCGAAACCGAATGGCTTGCCGAGAATCTCGATAACTCCGATATCCGCATCGTCGATGCTACCTGGTATCTGCCGACGGTCGAGCGCGACGGTATCGAGAACTACGACGCCGGCCATATTCCAGGTGCCGTTTTCTGGGATATCGACGCCATTGCGGATCCGCAATCGTCCCTGCCCCACATGATGCCGGACGAAACAACCTTCCAGGAGCATATGAAAATGCTCGGCATCGGCGGCGATCATCACGTCATCGTCTACGACAACATGAAGATGATGACCGCGCCGCGCGTCTGGTGGACGCTGCGGGTTTTCGGCCATGAGCGCGTTTCCCTGCTTAATGGCGGGCAGAATAAATGGTCCGCCGAAGATCGCCCCCTAACGACAGACGCCCCTGAAATTTCAGAGACCGAGTTCCGGGCTATTTTCAATTCCTCCATGATCCGCTCAGTCGACGATGTCTTGGCCAATCTAAGAACCAGTAACGAACAAATTCTCGATGCGCGCGGTGCCGGGCGCTTTGACGGGACTGACCCGGAACCGCGGCCCGAATGCCGGTCCGGCCATATCCCTGGCAGCCAGAACCTGCCGTTCAACGATCTAATCGATCCGCAAATGGGAACGGTCCTGCCCATCAAAGAACTGGCGTCGCGCATACAAGCCGCCGGCATCAATGACGCCAGGCCGGTCGTCACCACCTGTGGATCAGGTATCACCGCTTGCGTGCTGGCGCTGGGCCTGCACCTTACTGGTCGTCACGACGTTGCCGTCTACGACGGGTCCTGGACCGAATGGGGCGGCCGAGAGGATACACCGGTAGCGTCCTGATCGCCGTCCCTATATGGTGCGGCTTCCCTTTTCCACAGCGTTTCGAGAGCAATGAAAGAAGATACCAAGATCGTCCATAAGGGGCGCGACCCAGAGGCCAATCACGGCATCATCAACCCGCCAGTATATCATGCCTCGACCATCGCCTGGGGCTCCGTCGCAGAGATGGAACGCCGACGCGACAATCGCTGGGAACCCGGCGTCTACACCTATGGCCGCCACGGCACACCAACCCACGATGCTCTGGAAGAAGCGTTCGCCGCTGTTTGCGGGGGGTACCGTTCCGTGGCCGTCGCCTCCGGCCTTGCGGCCATCAATGCCGCCATGCTGGCCTACCTGGAACAGGGAGATCACGTTCTCATGGTCGACTGCGTTTACGGCCCGGCCCGCAATTTCTGCGATAACGTTATCGGCCGGTTCGGCGTGGACACCACCTATTACGACCCCACTATAGGCGCCGGTATCAAGGACCTGATCCGCGACAATACCAAGATCGTCTATGTCGAGGCGCCCGGCTCGCAGACCTTTGAGATGCAGGATATCCCCGCGATCGCCAAAGAAGCCCACAAACGTGGTTGCGTTGTGATCATGGACGATACCTGGTCCGCCGGAATCTATTTTAAGCCCTTCGACCACGGTGTCGACGTCTGCGCTATGGCCGCTACGAAATACATCGTCGGTCATTCCGACGTCATGATGGGGCTCATCACTACAACCGAGGAACAATGGGACAAGGTGCGCCCGTCCGCCGCTGTGCTCGGCGCAAACTCCGGTCCGGACGACGTCTACCTCGCGTTGCGCGGCCTCCGCACCCTGCCGGTCCGCCTGCAGCGTCATATGGAGACCGGCATCACGCTGGCCAAATGGCTGCAAGAACGCCCCGAGGTCGAGCAGGTCTTTCACCCGGCCCTGCCGTCGCACCCCGGACACGAAATATGGAAACGTGATTTCACCGGCGCCAGCGGGCTATTCTCCTTCGTGTTGAAGGACGAGTTCGAAAAACAACGCATCCACTCGATGCTCGACGGCATGGAGCTCTATGCTATGGGTGCAAGTTGGGGAGGGTTCGAAAGCCTGATCATGCCCGCAAATCCGGTCGGAAACCGCACCGCGACCCAATGGAGGCATAACGGTCAACTGATCCGCATCCATGCCGGGCTGGAAGACCCGGAAGACCTGATCGAGGACCTTCAACAGGGCTTTAACCGCCTGAACGGAAATGACTGACGCGAGGGCAAACAGCGGGGCAACGGCCGAAGCCAACACCGAACCGGTTCAGGTCTCCCTGCTGACCGGTTTTCTCGGCAGTGGCAAGACCACCCTGCTGAATAAGTTGCTGAAACACCCGGACATGGTCGAGACCGCCGTTCTGATCAATGAATTCGGTGAAATTGGCCTCGATCACCAGCTTGTCGAGCGTATCGACGAAAACACCGTCCTGCTGAATGCCGGCTGCCTGTGCTGCACCATCCAGGGCGATCTTGTTAACGCGCTGTCGGATCTGTTTATCAAGCGTGTGAAGGAAGAGGTCCCCTACTTCCGGCGCGTGCTTATCGAAACGACCGGTCTCGCCGATCCCGCGCCGATAATCCACACCCTGATGACCGCACCCGTTGTTTCAAACCGTTTTGCGCTGGACGGGATCATCACAACGGTGGATGCGGTAAATGCGCAAAACGAGCTGAACCGGCACGAAGAATCCGTGAAGCAGGTTGCCGTTGCCGACCGGATCGTGATCACCAAGTCCGACCTTGTGGACGCCGAAGACCTAAAAAAATTGGAAGACCGGATCTCGACCCTCAACCCCGGTGCTCCGCAGGGAAAGGCCGTGATGGGCGAAATCGATCCGGTAAGACTGTTCGATACCGGTCTTTACGACCCCAAGACCAAGTCGATCGACGTGCAACGCTGGCTCCGCGGCGAGGCCTACCTGAAAGACAACGGACACGATCACGATCATGGACATAATCACGGTCATGATCATGAGCATCACCACCACAACGATGTGAACCGCCACGACGAAACCATTACCGCATTCTGCATGACCCGGGACGACCCCATCGACTGGGAGGCCTTTGTCGCCTGGGTCCGTATTATGATCGGGCAGCACGGCGAAAAACTGCTGCGGATTAAGGGGATCCTGAACATTGCCGGACGCGAAAAACCTATAGCAGTGCACGGCGTTCAACACATGTTTCACGATCCGGCGGAGCTGGCTGAATGGCCGGATAACGATCGCCGTTCGCGGATCGTGTTTATTACCCGTGATCTGGATCGTAGCGTGATCGAGGATAAACTCGATAGCCTGATGGAACAGGCAGCAAAGCTGGATCAATAGCTAGACCTGTCCACCCGTTATAGCCGATGGTATATAACGGTATGAGATATCATCCGCTGTATGTTGTCGCGCTGCTGCTTTCTTCAGGAAGCGTCGCCGTTGCAGAACCTTTGACGGTTTACGCACCGGCAAGCATAGCCGGTATCGTCAAGACTATCGAATACAACTGGTTGGTCAAACCGGGACCCGGCATCAGGTTCATAACGGGATCAAGCGGAGCGCTTGCACGGCAAATAGAATACGGCGCTCCGGCACATGTCTTTATTTCAGCCAACCCGGATTGGGTTGAATACCTTCAAAGCCGGAAACTCATAAACAGACATACGAAAACTGCTTTCATGGGAAATGTGTTAATCGTCATTACCGGCGAAAGAGCACGAGACGAGTTTTTAGCTGAACAGCCGAAAAGTTTTGAGGATGTATTTCGGAATTTCGATCGACTGGCGCTGGGTGATCCTCGACATGTCCCCGCCGGAATTTATGCGAAACAGGCTCTTAAAAAATTACGCCTTTGGAAAACTGTAAAAAAACGTACCGCCAAAGCCTCAGATGTACGAAAGGCGTTTCTAATGGTCGAACGCGGCGTTGCGGATCTCGGAATCGTATACCGCACGGATGTGGGCAAGCGTGGAACCGTAGCAATCGTCGCAGAAATACCTGCCGCGCTCCACGAGCCTATTCGCTACGTTGCCGCCGGCACGAACCGGAAGCATCCGGATACTGCAAGGTTTCTCGATTATCTGATTTCCCCCGGCACTCGTAAATTCCTTAGTGATGCCGGCTTCGTAGTCCCGGAGTAGCCGCGAATGTTCGATCTCTCACAGGCGGAAATCGCCGCCGTCCTGCTGAGCCTCAAAGTTTCGCTCTGGGCAGTCGGAATTAGCCTGCCGTTCGGCATTGCAACCGCTTGGGTGCTGGCGCGTCTGGAATTTCCAGGTAAAACGCTGCTGGATGCGCTGATCCACGTGCCCTTAGTCGTGCCGCCAGTCGTCGTTGGTTACCTGCTTCTTCTTCTATTCGGGCGCAACGGGTTCCTCGGCGGCCCGCTTTACGACACTTTCGGGATAACGATCACTTTTTCCTGGCAGGGCGCGGCGGTCGCCGCCGCGGTTATGGCCTTTCCCCTGATGGTACGCGCCATCAGGCTTTCCATCGACGCCATCGACACGCGGCTGGAACAGGCGGCACGTACCCTTGGCGCCCGCCCATTTGACGTCTTTCTGACGATCACCCTGCCGTTGACCGCGAGCGGGATCGTGGTCGGCGTCATCCTTGCCTTCGCCCGCGCGCTGGGCGAATTCGGCGCGACAATAACCTTCGTGTCCGCCATTCCTGGCGAAACCACCACCCTGCCCGTCTCGCTCTACACCCTGTCACAGATCCCAGGCGAGGAAACCGGTGCCGTCAGGCTGGTCGTCCTGTCACTAATCGTCGCCTTCGGAGCGATGTTCACCGCCGAGGTTATCGCGCGGCGGGTCCGGAAAAGGATCGCGGGATCATGAGCCTAGCCGTCGATGTTTGGAAGAACCTCGGGGCGTTCACCGTCGATGCCCGCTTCGACTGCACAGACGGGATTACCGCCCTGTTCGGCAAATCTGGCGCCGGCAAGACCAGTATCATCCAGATGATGGCCGGGTTAATCCGTCCGCAGCGTGGACGTATCGAAATCGACGGCCAGGCAGTCTTTGATAGCGCACAAGGCATTAACGTGCCGCCGGACAGGCGCCGGATTGGTTATGTGTTCCAGGACGCCCGCCTCTTTCCCCATATGAACGTCCGACGAAACCTTGAATACGGACGACGGAGACGAGGAGCGTCCGACGCTTCCCCGGATTTCGGCGAAGTTGTCGACGTACTGGGGATTGGAAACCTCTTGGACCGCCGGACGCACCTCCTGTCGGGCGGCGAACGCCAACGGGTGGCCATTGGCCGCGCACTGCTGTCGGCGCCGCGCATGCTGCTGATGGATGAGCCGCTGGCGTCGCTGGACCCGGAGCGCAAGGCGGAAATTATTCCGTTTGTTTCCAAGGTTCAGGTTCAGTTCCGCCTGCCCATCGTATATGTCAGTCATTCGGTCGATGAAGTACTTCAGCTGGCAGACACCATGGTCCTTGTCG
>CEUQ01059822.1_pt1 | contig 11177 bp, 13 predicted proteins | sample 361491 | NCBI WGS metagenome assembly CEUQ01 (sample SAMEA2622796, study PRJEB7988) | marine metagenome | biome: marine biome (ENVO:00000447); feature: marine epipelagic mixed layer (ENVO:xxxxxxxxx); material: "saline water (ENVO:00002010), including plankton (ENVO:xxxxxxxx)" | depth 120 m | reverse complement strand
CCATACATTATTTCAGCAACGTTTGTTCCCTTGCAGTTTGGACATATTTCACTCAAATTTTCCACCAATCTCTTCCACCTAAACTATTCCATTCTTCAAAGCTATGTCTATTATTACTACCCGTTGACTTTTTCTTTACTACTTTCTTATTTCCTCTTTTCGTTAATTTTGATTTTTCTGGTGGTGCAAAACTTGTCATCATTGTAGATATTTGTTGCATAAACTTTGGTATTTTTTTCAGAAGTTTTTGGGATCTCGTCATAATTCCATTAATTTGCTTTTTTCTAACTACACGTTTTTGTGCCTTTTCATCAATCCAATACTCAAAAGTTTTGAATAGATCGTATCCAAACTTGGTTTGTTTTGCAACGTTTTCCTTCATGTCAAAATCATAAACTACCTCTGCCCAATTCCTCTTGATTGCAAGATTCATGAACTCTGGAGTACTCGTCCACTTTTGATCAGTTAGATTTTTCCAACCAACCAAATCACACCACTTACCATAGGTCTTAATACCAAGTTTTGTAGCTTGCCAAGTTTCATATTTTCCAGTATAGATGTGTCCCATGTACTTTCGTTTGTCCAATTCCTTCTGCATTTTATTATAGTCTATTGGAACAGTCATAGCTAGATTCCTCCCACAACAAAAACAAGATGAATCAATGTCAAGACTGTCATTGCAAAAAACAAATCTCTATGCCATTCTTTTTTGAATTTAAGCATCAATTTCTCTCCTGCAAAACCCACAAATCTGAACCAACTTGGAAAATCTACTTGGATAACGAATTACCTTTTCACATTGTTTACATCTCATAGTAATCTTACCTCTTTTTTGGCATATTTTGTAGCCAATACAACAAATATCAAAAAAGCAAATAATCCCATTACCATTCCCCAAATTACAGAATCTTGCATGTACGTTTTGTAAAAAATGGTCTCAATTCCAGCATTGACAAAATGACCAAGACTTAATGGCAAAAGGCCGATTATCATGAATGGGTATTTTCTAATTTGCCTGAATGCTATTAGTGGTATCCCTGCAGCTATTCCTGCTAAAACCCCTCCTGCAGCTCTAAACAGAACCTGGTTTTCTATTTCCCCGTGGCAAACCATTCTTCCCCCGTCAAGACCTACCCACAAGTCAAAATCGTAACCTTCTAGCATGCAAATGTATCCGTGTCCAAACTCGTGTATGTAACTAAGGGGAATTATGCAAACAAAAAATATTGTAATTGAAATACCAACAACTTTCATGTTAATTTTAGGCAATTTTTAAAATCTCCATTTCTGAAAAAATAAAAAAAGAAAGGGGCATTTCCAGTCACACAGCTCCGTTTTTGTAGAGTCCCAATGCGATTACGACTCCTGCCCCAGTAGGATAATCTCTAATCACCTTGTACCCATGGTCCAATGCGTCATTTAGTTGGCCTTCTCCATTAGAATAGGAGTCAGGCTCGAAGGTTACCCCCACGAATTTGACCTTAACCAACCTCTTGTCGCTTTTCTTGTTGTCCTCTACTATTTCCTCTGTAATTTTGATAAGACTGGCTTCCACATTGTTGAATCTTTGCCTATCTGCCTTGTTCATCTTTTTTCTCCTCCTCCATATTTTCCATCATTTACTGCCCACCATGGAACACTATGCCAAGTGTATTCCTGATCTGTTTGCTCGCAGAAGCATTTGAGGCATAGTCCATCAAGGACATCTACAACATCTACTTCTTTTGCACTCATTGCATCTCTGCAACCGGTGCAATGCATGTGGATTGGAATAAATTCCATGTGGTATGGAGAATCTTTTCCATTTACTCTGACTGTATTCCACTTGTGAACCCTGGCAATAGTTGTTGGGCCAAATCCCACTGTCATTGGTCTCAATTTTTCACCTTGTGAACCAAGTGCTAGAACTGTCTGATGCATTTCCCAAAGTTTTTCACTATGTTTTCCGCTATCCTTGTTGCATAGCAAACATGGTTTTACTTCTTGATGCAATCTCCAAAGATTCTTGCTGTGTTCTTTACTGTCTTTCAAACATCTTTTACATTCACTCATTGCAAAGTAATAGAGAAATAACCTCTTATGTTATACCTCAATAGTATGCATACTATACATACTTTAGATTTTCCTCGATTTCATCCTTGGCTCTTGCCCATTCATCTTTCAAGATTTCAAATCGTTTGATGTCTGAAAGATCATTTTTTAGGTCCTCAATGTCTTCCTTGATAGCTTCCTTGCTTATCTCAAGGCCACATTCTAAAATCTCTTCCAACCACATCAATATCCAAATTCTACCTTCGATGTGGTAATCTTTGAGTATTTTTGGGTCTGGCTTCTCAAATTCTACCTTAAGATCAATTTTTCTTGAACTATCATCTGAAGACTTTGAGATCTCATTGATTTCTGCTTCTTCCCATCTTTCTAGCTCTTCAAGCATTTCTGCTTCTTCCCTCAGATGTTTGTCCTCCTCGGGGTCATCAATGTCTCCACGAATTATGATTTACTCACCACACTCTTACTATACTATGATATGTAATATTCAGTATGGCAACAGTATGCATACTATACATACAATATTATATTTTAAGCCTTACTGGTGGCATTTACCTCTACTGACTCTTTGATTTTCTCATAGGCTGCCGCAATTTCCTTAAACTTTCTTTCTGCCTCCTTTTTATCTTGACATCTATCTGGATGATGTTTCAGTGCCAGTTCTCTATAGCGTTTCTTTACTTGGGAGAATTCTGCATTTTCTGGAAGGCTCAAAATCTCATAACACTCTTCCAGATCAACTGTATCTCCTAACAGATCCTTGAATGCTTCTTCCCATGCTTTCTCCCAATCATCCTTATGCCAGTCTCTTCCTGTAGATCTTTTGTATTCTTGTTTTGCTTTTTCATAATTCTCTCTTGCACGTTTTTCTTTTTCGCTTGGCTCGTACCAGTCATAATCCCAAACCTGTTCCCAGAGCGTATCTTGCTCGTCATCAAATTCCTCCTCAATTGTATCAATCTTCTCTTGAATCTTATCCTGTAGGGAATCATTGCTTGTTGCCCAGTATCTGTCCCAAAGCTTTTTTGTCGCATGATCTTTTCGTGCATCAATATCTTCCTGAATTCTCCAAAACTCTTCTTCTGAAAACTTCCATTTTCTCTCTTCTCTCCAATTTTTTTTCCAGTCATTTTGTTTTTTACGAAAATCTTCTTCTTGTTTACGTTTCTGCTGTTCGCGTTGCCATTCCTCTTCTCGTCGTTTACGTTCTGCCCGTTTCCATTCTGCTCTTGTTTTTTTCTCATTTTCAATGAGATCTTGATATATCTTGCATTTCTCCATATGACTAGTCAGGCCACCCTTTCTTCGATATTTCTTATGACATCCACGACATGCAATCTGAGGCTTGCCGCTCCACCACCAGGAGACTGCAATTAGTGTTATTACTGGAATAGTAATGTACCAAAAGTATACCAGCACGGCAATTATTCCAAGTATCAATAACCCTGCTACCACGATAATCATCGTTGATTACAGTCCCTTTGTCCATCTTGCATATGCCTCTCTCATAATTTCACCCAACCTAGGATCTGCCTTTACCAGATTTTCATAAAATATGGCTAAACTGTATCCTAGATGAAGTAGAGAATCACGCTTGTATTCATGTGGTAATTCCAATATTCTATCAATTGCCCATCTTGCTTCTACAGGCGTGTTGAATAGACTGGAATAGAATAATTTTGTAGCAAATATGGAGGATTTTTCACCCAACCAGTAAACCTGGTCAAAACAACTCTCTGTAAAGTGATTGGTATCCTCAGTGCTATACCTGATTAATTCTTCAACTACCCATTTCTCATAATTTGTCAGATGGTCATGTTCGGCATGATGCATTATCTCATGTCCTCCCTGGTATCTTTTGACATGTGATCAATTGGAGTGTCAAAATCGTCATCACCAGAATGATCCTTACCATCAGAATGTACGTTTAGATTATTGACGTTGTACGTATTGTTGTATGTATTATCATTGTACTGGGAAAATCTGAAATGCTTTCTGATATCCTCATAAAAATAAATTACTAAAATTATAATTCCTGCAGGAGTTCCAATTCCTGAACATACTAGGAAGCATCCAATGAACAACCACCATCTACTTGCCAAGAAATGCCTCCAGAATTTTTTTTGGTTTTACTAACCCCGAACAAAACAAAAAAGCAATTGCAAAAAGGCCTAAATTATTTACCAAAGATAATCTCCAAAATTCTTTCTAGTGTTTCTAGAAGTGATAATCTTAATTCTAAAATGTCTACTCCTGCATATTCTCTAACACCATCTTCTGTAACCTCTTGTGAAAATTTACCAATTGATTTTCCATCGTATGAAACTATAACATCGTGAGTTCCAACTTCATTCAGTTTTAGTACAGTTTCAAAGTCTCCATTATCTGAAGTTTTTACTGCAATACTTTCTGTTTGATATGTCGGAGAAATTGTAGTTACTGCAACTGGAATATTTTTTATCTGATTTCCAACATTTCCTTCTAATTGATTTCCTGAAATTGTAACTGTTGGTTCTTGTATGACAGTTCCTGATTTGATAACTATTGTACCTGTTGAGTTTGTGTTAACCCATTCATAAACGCCTGCATCATATTGCATGTTTCCTGTCCATGTTCCGTTTGTGTACAATTCTCCAGAGGAAAACAATCCGCCAGTATGACGTAAGTTAATTGTAGAATTGGTCAAGTTTTTTAGAAAAATACTATCTCCCTTTTCAATTTCCAAATAGTTTGGCAGTGTGTTAACAAATTCATGTTGCTCTGCAAATGCTGCGGGAACCAGAGTGACCAGTATTACGGCACTAAGAACAAATGTAATTTTTTTAATTGGGATTGACTCTGTGCGTGGACCCCCCTCAGACCAAGCTAAAAAATCCAGAGCCAATTTTTCCATAAAGAATGTGTACCGAAAAACCTATTATTCAATACGGCATTAGTATGCATACTGAACATACTATGGCAAATACCCTGAAATTACGCGTGCACATTGCTCCTGTAGGCTTTGAAATTGATAGAATTATCATTCCTGCAAAACAGATGCGTGCTGATAGGGTTTGGTTAATTGGTCATGATAATCGTGCTTTAGATAAGGCTCGTCCGTTTTTAGAAAAAATTAGAAAAACACTTGAAAAAAATAACATTGAGGTAAAAGAGGAAACTGCAAACAGATATCGATTATTTGACATTGTTCGTGTAATAAAAGAAATAATTTTAAAAGAAAAACAACATGATATCTATCTAAACGTGGCAAGCGGCTCAAAAATTCATGCAGTTGGCTTGATGATGGGAACTATGATTTTTGATGATAGGACAAATTTACATCCATTTTATGCCCAGGCAAAAGACTATCATCATACCAAAGTGACACAACCTCAAACTTCTGGAATAGAAGACATTCATGATTTACCTACATATCAAATTCATACACCACCTCAAAAACAATTGGCAGTATTACAAATTCTTAAAGAACATGAAGAAAATGGAATTAAATCTGGAAAAATAAGAAAAAAAGATTTAGCAGCATTAGCTATTAAACAAAAATTAATTACAGTAACGGCAGTTAACGAATCTCAAGCAACGTTTGCCAGCCTAGATAAGAATCTCATTTCTCCTTTGGAAAATGAGTGGGGATATGTTAGAACAGAAAAAGTTGGCCGAAATAGATGGGTTCATCTCACAGATGAAGGTAAATGGGCATCTGAATTTTTAATTTAATCTTCATAGAGATCACTGTCTTCTTGTGATATGTCTGCCCCAACTGAATAATATGGATCTTTGTTATTGTCATAAATTCTCATATCAGTTGATCCACATATTTTGCAGTAGATATCATCACCTTTCAAAATTCTATTTCCACATTTCACACATCTCTTAATTTTATACTCGTTGGGTTTTTCATTTTCCATTTTCCAGTAATCTAATCCACCCAATTCTTTCATCTTTTCCTCTAGTGTCATATTTTTTGTTTTTTCAACTTGTTTTCTCTCTTCAGCTTTTTCTCTTGCAATCTTGTAAGGACATTTTTTCATATGGTCACGTAAGGTTTCCATATCTGGGCAAATTACTCCACAATGTATACAACGCCCATTAAATGAATCATCTTTTTCAGACACGCATTTTACATATCATCTAGACATACAAAAGAGATCTGTTTTTGAGAACCAGCGTCTAATAGTATACTTCCTAACTAGTGCTATTACAGTAAATATTGCACTGAGTTGAAAAAATCCTAAAAGATCGTAACTTGATATCTGTTCTCCAAATAACGGTAAGATTAGAAAATTAATTGGTAAATACATAATAAATCCAATTCCTACATCTAATCCCGTCTCGATAAGCGATTTTTTCTTTGTATCTCTAGTTGATTTTGGACATGATTCACAATCAAGCGTCATTTTGAACCTCTGCTTTGCAAGCAAGGCACATCCAAGGACCGAGTGTTTTAGTGTCTGTTGTGATTGATTTGCATTTACAGCAAACCATTTTTTCTGTTTTACTTTGCATGATGAATATTTAGTTTTTTGAATCTTAAAGCTCTGTCAGTTAGTATGCATACTTTGGATACTATTTTTCAAAAAAACTATTTTAGTAATACTAGCGTCAGTTATCTTCTAAAAGAGGTTTATTGGATTTTGTAAAATGCCTATCAATATACTCGCTCACATCTTTTACACCTAACTTTCTTGTTGAATTGTTAAATCGTACAGGAAATGCCTCTGTATTATTGTCTGGTTCCCAAAAAACAGGATCATTTGAACGCGAAACTGAAATTTTTGCAAGAGTCTTTCCGTCAATTATGTCAAACTCAATTGGAGCTAGATATTCGGAATATGAGAGTCCTATGTGATCATTGAAAATATTGTTAAATGCTAACTGCCATCCATCCAGATTCTTTTTCTTTCCCAGTTTTTCAAAATCAATCTCTATTCCAACAATCTTTTTTTCATCATCGTTAAATCCTATGACCAGTGTTCCTCCTTCGCTGTTTAGAAATCCCGCAATAGTCTCAGTTGTCTCTTTGTTCATAATGGCGTTGGGCTTTCCCATTCCACCATTTATCATTGAGCTCTTAAATTCCAAAAATCCTGATTCATCCATTTTGATTAGAGTGTCTATGCTTGCACTTGCAAATTCCTCGACTGTTTTTGGTAAAACTACACCGTCCTCTTCTCTCTTAGTTGAAGAATATGGCATATCATCAAACTCCTGCATACTCTCACCTTTTTCATGATTGCCAGAACTCTTGATTTTATCTATAATTTTAAGACACTCTGCAATTTCTTTCGTGTCTCCCTTGTCAGTTAACAGTTTGATTTTTTCTACAACTAATCTCAATACGGTTGGTGTTAGTTCGATTGCTTTGTTAATACAACCAATAGCATCATCAATTTGTCTTTTATCTCTGTAACATTTTGATAGAATTTCGTTAGCTTTGGATCTTCTTTTCAAAGATATTGCCGTACTTAGATATTTTCTACAAATATTCTCGGATTCAAGAATATTTCCAGTTGAATAAGAAATTTGTGCTGCAATTAGCTCTGTTGTTCCATAAACTGGAAAATTAGCTTTAATGTAATCAATACAATTTTGTGCTTCCTCAAATTTGGCAATTGACCAATAAAAATAAGCCTCTCTGTTTCTTATCCAGATATTTTCGGGATCAATCTCTAATGCATCTTGATACATTTCTTTGGCTTTTTCGAAATTTTCTTCGTTTTCTTCAATTTGTGCAAGATTACACATTGCATGAGTATTTTCTGGATTGAGCCTCAGAGATTTTTCTAAACATTCTCTGATTTCCTTAGCGTTTGGGGATTGCTCTACGCCTCCATACATATCTAACAAAATACTTGCTTTATTGTTCCACGAGTTTGAATTATTTTCGTCATAATCTATTGCCTTGTTTATTTCAGCTAGTGCTTCAGGATATCTAAACAGAGTTCTGAATGCTTTTGCTTTTTGCCAATACCAAAAAGCTGTATTGGGTTGCATTTCAATCCCAATATCGCATAACATGAGAATACTTTCTTGATGGAAGTGTTCTTTCTGGATTAATACTATCGTCGTAAAAAGATAATCCAAAAATTTTGTTTTAAAAACATTCTCTCTTAAGTTTAGAATTAGTTTTACGCCATCATCTACTTTGCGTGACTTTACAAGTGAATAGGCTTTAACTGCCTTTAACTCATTAACTTCAGTTACTGATAATTTTTCGGGCTTCTGAATGTACTCGTCTAATATTTCAATCGCTTTCTCAAAATTTCCCTGTAGCTCATAAACTTCTGCTTCTAGTCTAGCTTTGGGTACCCAATCCTTATCCACGCTTTTACTTCTTTGTATGCACTCTAATGCTTCGTCAAGTTCTGTATTAGCCCAAACCAGTATCTTTGCTCGCTGGAGATAGACATATCCAATATCGTTATTTGATAATTCTATCTTTGATAATGACTTTGTGTTCATCTCTAGCGCATCATCGAATCTTTTTTGAAAAATATGTAGGGTGGTTTTTTTGAGGTATAGGTCAGCAGTACTTATTTTTGGAATTTCTATATTTTCGAATTTTTTAATCATTGAATTAATTATATCTTCAGCTTCGTCTAATCTTTTCAAACTTATCAATATTTGAAAATATGCACCTGTTTGTCCATAGAGCCTTTGTATGTTATAATCTGTAATTTTTTCTTTTAATGCTGTCGTTGCAAGTATTTTGTAATATGGTAACGCTTTGTCAAAATTTTTTTGTTCATAGTAACATCTTGCAATATTTGCCACTACTCCCTTATTTCGTCCTGCCTCTTTGAATTTTAGAAATAACTTTAGTGCAGTGTTCATATCTCCTTCCTGCATTTTTTTTACAGCCTCGTTGTATTTCTTTTGATGTTCGATCCTCTCTGAAAGTTGATTAAAAAATTTGTTTGCAAACTTGTCTAACCCAAACTCTTGAGCTAATTTCAAAGATTCTTCTGCTTCATACCATTGGTTCATTTCTAGATATGCTTTTGCCTTATCTCCTAATAGAGACGCAATATTTCTTTCAAAGTCCTCCCTCCAATTATCAAAACTACTTTGTATGAATATTATTAGTTCATCACATTTTGAGATATAGTCTTCATCAAATTCACGCTTCTTAGTTTTTTTAATGATTTTTCCTTCCATCTTTTGAAAATTTCTAAAATTTTTATATCGTTCTTCATTGTTAGTGCTAAGAGTTGAACCTGGAAATTCTTCTTGAGAAATTTCTTTTGGCGTTAGAGTAAGCCTATTTGTTGCAGTATATTTTATCCTCTTCATTTGATTGTTATAAGGATCATACGTCAAGAATTCATTAACTATATTGATTACATCTTGATACTTTCCTTCTTCTAGATATGATTGTGCTTTTAGAATTAATGCGTATTCGCTACTTTTTTCTCCTGGGCTAGGTTCTTCCAAAACTTGATCACATAACTTTATGACATGAGAGTATTCTCCTCTCCTAAGCAGGACTTTTCCAAAATTTATTTTATCAATCCAGGTAAATTCATTCTCAAAATTCTTGAAATGTTCTTTTGCATCCTTCCATTTTTGTTTTCTCATACATGCAAGTGCCATTATTCGTTCATTGGTAGTGTTGATCTCGTTCAAGAGGATCTTAATAGAACTCTCATGTTTTTTAGTTTTCCAAGATCTGGATGTTTTTTTACCGAGTATTAAGAATTCTAGAAATATAGGTACACCTCTTCCTTTTATCTTACAATTAATTTCCTATGGTATGACCAGTCTGACCTTCTATGGAGGAGTAAATGAGATTGGAGGAAACAAAATTCTCCTCGAAGATAAAGACACCAAAGTTTTCTTAGACTTTGGTATGAGCTTTGGGAAAAGAGGTGCCTATTTTGATGAATTCATGAGTCCTAGAGTAAGTACTGGACTAAAAGATTTCATAGAAATGGGGTTGGTCCCAAATTTACAAAATGTCTACAGAACTGATTTGCTAAAAATGATGGACAGAACCGATACTGAAACTGACATTGATGCAGTATTACTATCTCATGCACATGCAGATCATGCAGATTACATCTCATTTCTAAACGAAAACATTCCTGTTTACATGGGTGATACCTGCAAACTAATCTTAGAAGCCATTCAGATGAGAAGTGCATCAAAGTTTGAGCGAGAAATTTTATCATTCAAACCAAGACCAACTGATAGAAAAGAAGACCCAATAGAAAGAGACATTCAAACTTTTAGAACTGGTGATAAATTCAAGATTGGTTCTTTAGAAGTAGAACCAATTCATGTAGATCATTCTGTTCCTGGAGCGTATGGATTCATCATTTACACATCATCAGGCCCTGTGGTATACACTGCAGATATTAGATTACATGGAACTAATCCAAAAATGACTGAAGATTTTATCAAAAAAGCAGTTGATGTAAAACCAATTGCCTTACTAGCTGAAGGAACTAGAATTAATGATTTAGAAAGTGATGAATCTGAACAAAAAGTTTACAGTGAATGTAATACTCATGTATCAAACACAGACAAACTTGCAATAGCTGATTTTAATTTTAAAGACATGGATCGTCTTAGAACCTTTTACAATATTGCAAAGGAAAATAATCGTAAATTTGTTGTTAATGTAAATGATGTACCCTTCTTAGAGCATTTATCAAAAGATCCTCAACTAAATGTTCCAAAGATTGACGATGAAAATCTTAAAATCTTTGAACCAAAAAAATCAACGAGAAAAAAATTCGAACGTGAATATTTAGAAAACCTTGATGTTATTAATGCAGAAGAATTAGCAACTCAACAAGGTCAAGCATTATGTGCATTTTCATTTTGGCATTTTGGCGCATTAATTGACATGAAACCAACTCCTGGGGCATTATACATGCACTCCCTTAGTGAGCCATGGAATGATGAGGGAAAATCAGACCAAAAACGAGTAAATTTGTGGCTAGATCATTTTGGATTAAATCGTGTCCAAAGTCATTGCTCTGGACACTCAAAAGGTCAAGATTTACTTGATATTGTAAAAGATATTGATTCAGACATGTTATTTCCTATTCACACAGAAAGTCCAGAATCATACAAAAAAGTTACAGAAAAACTTACAATCGTACAAGAAGCAAAAAAATACGAAC
>CEUQ01016559.1_pt1 | contig 11181 bp, 11 predicted proteins | sample 361491 | NCBI WGS metagenome assembly CEUQ01 (sample SAMEA2622796, study PRJEB7988) | marine metagenome | biome: marine biome (ENVO:00000447); feature: marine epipelagic mixed layer (ENVO:xxxxxxxxx); material: "saline water (ENVO:00002010), including plankton (ENVO:xxxxxxxx)" | depth 120 m | reverse complement strand
ATAAAGCGTGAACCTCACCAGGATAGACATCCAAATCTACGCCATTCAAGGCCGTGAATGGACCGAATTTCTTCGTGATATTTTCGACCCTCATAAAACTCTTTGGTGCCATCTCATATTCCCCCGGTAATCCGTTTCCTAATACGTTCGTTGGCAAAAACGGCTGCCAGTAAAACTGTACCTACGAATACTCTAAACCATGCTCCATCGATCCAAGGGATAAAGAATACGGCATTAGCAACAAGGCCAAAGGTAATAGCACCAAATATTACGCCTACTATTGAGCCAAAGCCACCGGTCATTAAGATACCACCAACTACCGCGATCGCAATTGCTTCAAGTTCTTTAAACATTCCTTTTGCAGCATCAGATGAATTAGTGTCGAAGACTTGGCATGCCGCAAAAATTGTTGCACAAAAAGCAGAAAACATAAAAAGTCCAACTTTCACTCTGTTTACTGGAACCCCATTTGCACGGGCGCTCTCCTTGTTATCCCCAGTGGCATAAATCCAGTTTCCAATCTGTGTTTTTGCGAGTACATACCAAGCCACTGCTGCAATAATAATGAACCAGAAAAGTCTTGCATCAAATCCAGTAACCCATTGTTCCATTTTCCGGTTTATGTTTAGGAAGCTTAAATAGTTTATAAGATCAATTTTTTCTTCTTTGGTCATCCCAGCCGTGAATTCTAATCCGGATGCTACTTTTTGGCCAATCCAAAACCAGGCATCATAAAGCCAGCCAAAAACTTCACCACCCATTTGTTCGGCAAACCAGCTTTCTTTTTTAAAATCCGGCAGCCCGGAAACGTTGGTGTTTTGGTTAATAAGCCTGAAACAAACTTCTGTAAGGCCACGAAGAAAAAACCAGAAGGCTAATGTGACGATGAAACTTGATAAGCCTGACCTGACCACAATAGTTCCAATGAGCCATCCAAACCCCAGTGTCATACACATAGTTATTGCAAAAGCCGTAAACGGCGTTGCCTCTCCCAAGCCAAATGGCAAACCCCATTTCAACATTATGGCCATGGACATCCCTGCGAAGGCAATCATTGGCCCAATGGATAAATCAAACTCGCCAGCAATCATTAATAAGGCAGCTCCAACCGCTATTATTCCCAACTGCGCGATAATAGCTATGTTGTTCTTTAAGCCTAAAGCATTGAAAGCTTTTCCCTCCGATGCTAAGCCAAGGGCCAGAATAATTATGATCATGACAATGAAAGAACCAATTTCGGGTCTTCTCATCATGCGCTGTATCCAGCTTTCATTTTGAAGACGGTCAGATTCATTTCGTTCCGACATTTTAACCTCTGATATCTATCTTTAGTGTCTTTTAAGTAAACAGGCGAGCTCTCGCTCGCCTGTTATAATTACTTGCTAATGCATAAGGTATTAGCGGTTTATGCCTGCCTGTGACGCAACATTGTCAATGTTTGAGGCGTCTACGAAACCAGGGCCTGATGGAATATTAGCTCCAGGTAACATACCGGCATTTGTGTTGTATAGATGCAGCACAATGATTGGCATGTACCCTTGCAAACGCTGCTGCTGATCGATTGTAAATGACGCGTCACCAGATCTTAGCATTGCAGTTACAGCATCTGACATGTCGAAACATGCTAAATGTACATCTGCACCAACATCTTTGATAGCTTTGTTAGCTGCATCACAAACATGCGGGCCAGCTGCCAAGATGCCATCAATTGAAGGATCTGCTGACAACGCAGCTGCTGTTCTAGTTTCAATTTGCTGTACGTCGTTAGACACGTCAATCATGTTCAACGATCCGCCAAGACCTGAAAAATAACCTTCACATCTATCAACAAGAGCTGTATTCCAAGCTTCTTGGTTCAAGCAAAGACCATTTGTTACTCCTTCAGCTTTGGCACGCTCTCCGGCTTTTTGTCCAGCTAAAAGTTCTGGCTGACCAACGTGCATCAATGCGCCAACTTTAGCTGAATTTTCAAGGCCTGAATTCATTGTGATTACTGGTATGCCAGCATCTACAGCTGCGCGGATTGCTCCACCCAATGCATCTGGGTCAGGCAGAGAAACAACTATTCCGTCTGGATTAGATGCGGCGGCGGCTTCGATAAGCTTAGCCATTCCTGACATGTCGCCAGATGGATCGAAGTTATACTCAAAGTCTGCTCCAATTGCAGCAGCAGCATCTCTTCCACCTTTTTCAACTACTGGCCAAAATGGGTCAGTACCTTGTGTGTGTGTGATCATAACATAACGCTCAGCTATTGCTGTAGACGCCATCATTGCGAGCGCAGCGCCCGCCATAACTAATTTTTTCATAATTTTCTCCCAATAAGTACTTATGTACTCAATTACTCTAACAACTGATTCTGTTTTATTAAAGTCTGAAAACACAAATTTAGTGCAATTTTGTTAAAAAAAAACAGAAACAGTTAGCGCTAACAGCTACACTCACATGTTTAATTTTGCAACCTGTTAATTTCATTTTTCTGCGATTTAATTTTTGAGTTGGAGTTCAATTGAAAGTTAACTTAATTGCTGCTTTTAAAATATCTTAAAATGTCTCAGTTACTTGCTTCCGAATTTGAACACGAAATGGTTAATGTATTTCCTGTTTTCCAGTACGAAGAACTGCAAAAGTAAAGCCCGGCTCTTATTTTTTCTGTCATTTTATCATCTATATTAAAATGCGCTTCATTAATTTTCAATGCAAGCTCAGGGGTAATCCTAATATACCATCCTATAAAATCTGGATTTGGTTCCTTGGTTAAATTTCGGGTGGCTAACATATCCCCGTAAATGACTATTAGCTCCGACTCATAGTTTTTAATTTGCTTAGCGCTAGATGAAAGCGGAAACAGCAAACCTAAAAATGCAATGAATGCTAATCCATACTTCATTTTGTTGTTCTTACTTTTTACTCTCTGGTTTAAATGCGTTTAAAACTTTTCTTGTAGCTTGCACCAATGGCTCATGAGTCTTTTTTAAAATTTCCACGCGGTCGAATTGATCAGGGTGAGATACTATAGATTTTCTTAAAGTGTCGCCAAAGGTCATTCTTAACTCTGTACCTATATTGAATTTACATATTTTTGAATTCCTTGATAAAAATGATCTTTGTTCTACCGGCACTCCAGATCCTCCGTGGATCACTAGTGGTATAGAAGTTACTTGCTCTATTTGTCTTATCCTTTCCAAGTCCAGGTTGCTCCCTTTGTGTTTTTGTAAATGGACGTTTCCAACGGATATGGCCATTGCATCAACTTTTGTATCTTTTGCAAACATATTTGCTTCCGATGGGTTTGTGCCGTTTGACTGCTCTCCATCTGAATAACCTACAAAGCCAATTTCACCCTCGCATGAAATATCCGCGTCATGAGCCAATTCAGCGATGCGTGCCGTTCTATCAATATTTTCCTGCAGCGAAAGTCTCGAGCCGTCGAACATTACAGAAGTAAATCCACATTCAATAGCCTCTTTACATTCTCCCTCTGTATACCCGTGATCTAAATGAGCTACTACAGGAATGCTCGCTTCACTAGCTAGATGATTGAACATCTTTCCTAAGATCGGCAAGGGTGTATGAGATCTGCAAGATGGTCCCGCTTGAAGAATAATTGCAACGTTTTCTTCTTCTGCTGCGTGAACATAGGCTCGCATATCTTCCCATCCAAGTGTGACCAGCCCGGCGACTGCGTATCCTTGTTCCATGGCAGGCTTTAATACGTCGGTTAGTGTAGCAATTGTCATTTAAATTTTGCAACCATATCCATTATGCCTGGTATTGTGGCTAATTGTTCTTCGTGAGTTGGCTGGAAGTATTGCTTCAATGGCCTTTGGCTTAATCCGCCAAGTATGGTGAAGTAATACATTTCGTAGCCTGGTAGCGCACAGCAGGGGTGGTAACCCTTATCAATTAAGACTGTCGATCCGTCCATTATGTGATAAGCATCTCCCGGTTTGTTATCTTCTCGCTGCAGCATCTGTAGGCCGGAACCATAATTTGGCTTAAATCTAAAATTGTAGGTTTCATCATGGCGGGTCTCCTTAGGCATACGATCAGTATCGTGCTTATGAGATGGGAAACCAGACCAGCCGCCGGAGCCCACTGTGTAAAGTTCGCTTACTAGTAGTCTTCCAACTTTATCTCTCTGGTTAGCACCCAAGATATGTTTTATTTTGCGATGTGTTTTTGTATCGTCTGATCCGTATTGAACTAAATCAATATCTTTGGATCGAATAGCAAAAGGTTTTAAAACTTTTTCATATTTTGCTCCAGCAATAAAAATCTCGGCTGTATCAGTTAAACATTCAAAGCAAACTGGCGTATCTGTAGGGACATAAACACCTTCTGGTTCTCCACCCCAAACGTCGATAGATCTATTTCCTATCGAATTGAAATGTTCACCATCAACATCAATATCGATGGTGCCAGTAGCCGGTACTATGCACGTTTCATATTGGTTTAATCTGTAGTTGAAATTTTCGCCTTTAGATAATTTGATAATGTTGAAGTAGTTCAGTGGTACGAGATCGTGATTAACGTCCACTATTGGAATATTTTGGTTGTCGTAAGGTGCAATATGCATAATTGAGCTTTCGTATTATATTACTGAATATTAGTTTTATTTAAAAAAGTCTCTAATTCATCTTTTGTAGGCATTGCTCCGGCACATCCAGGCTTCGATACTACAATTGCGGCGCACGCTGATCCCCTAAGCACGGAGTCTTCAAGGCTGAAATCGTCCGCTATTGAAGCCAGTAATCCTGCCATAAAGCTATCGCCTGCGCCCACAGGTTTAATCGCTTTTGTCGGGAAAATACCGGTTCTGATTTCATCCTTATCATTGAGCGAGATTGCACCTTTTTCACCCATTTTATAAATTACAGTTTTGCCCAAAGAAGCCAATTCTCTCGCTTTATCCAGTCCTAGATCATAATCTCCTGCCATAAAGCCGAACTCTTCGTCGTTACCGACAATAAGGTCGCTGCTCATGCCTGCTCTGGACAGAACATCTGAAGCCACTTCACCAGAAGGCCAACTATAGGGGCGATAATCGATATCAAAAATTACAGGCAATCCGGCTTGGCGCGCGTTTTTGATTGCATGAAATGTAGAGGATCGAGAAGGATCTGAGGCGAATACTGTTCCGGCAGTAATAACTGCATTGAAATTACCATACTCTACTTTATCTACGTCTTCTATTTGTACTTGGAAATCTGCTGCATTGTTCCTGTAAATCACGTTTTGAAAATCATCTAATACATTTTCATATATGGCTAAAGAAGTACGACATTCTCCTGCAATCTTTTTTACGTACTTGGTGTCCACGCCGTAATCTCTCAAGCGATTAACCGCAAATCTTCCAATTGCGTCATCAGAAACTGAGGTAATTAGGCTTGCTTGTGATCCAAGCTTTACCAGTCCAGTACATATGTTGGCCGATGAGCCACCTAAGTCTGACCTAAATTTTACAGCGTTTTCACTTTTTATTCCGATCTCATCGCAAAAAAGGTCTATGCCTGCTCTTCCAAACACAGCAAATTTCTTACCTTTTATGGCTTCAAATAGCTCGTTCATAATTTTAGAATTTCTTTCTTTATTTTCTCTATAAAATACAAAACGTTTTATGTTGCCGTTATACCGAACTGGTGATACGCGTTTCGATAAAGCTAATATTTTATCTGTAAAAAGGTTCTAGCTAAAAATGCGTGAGATTGGAATAGGCATTGTAGGTGGTGGCTACATGGGCAAAGCGCACTCAGTTGCAATGTCTTCGGTTGGGGCCGTTTTTAATACCCACTTAAGACCAAGGCTTCAAATGATTTGCGCTCGAACTGACTCTACTGCCGAAAAATATCGAAAGTCTTATGGTTTTAAAACAGCAACATCTGATTGGCGTGTCTTGGTGAAAGACCCAGCTGTTGAAGCTGTCATTATTGCAACTCCTCAAATAGAGCATCGAGAAATTGCGATAGCCGCGTTTGCGGAGGGTAAGCCAGTATTCTGCGAAAAACCCTTGGGCTCTTCTATAAACGATGCCACAGAGATGACTGAGGCTGCAGAAGCGAGTGGCTTGCCGAATATGGTCGGTTTTAATTACATTCGGACGCCTGCTAGCCAATTTGTTAGAAAGCTATTAGCTAAGGGTGAACTCGGAAAAGTAACTTGGTTTCGTGGCGAGCATACTGAAGATTTTTTAGCAGACCCTCAGACACCTGCATCTTGGAGGTGCCGTGGCATGTCAAATGGGACACTAGGAGATTTGGCTCCACATATGATAAATGCAGCCCTTGCATTGATGGGACCGATTTGCTCACTTCTTTGTGAATATGAAACCGTTCACAAAGAGCGCCCAGGTGGAGACGTAGGTAACGATGATCATGCCCAAATTATGTGCAGATTTGATAGTGGCGCTATGGGCCACATGTACTTTAGTCGTGTCGCGACGGGCCGCAAAATGGGTTACGCGTATGAAATTCATGGAACAAAAGGTTCGGTGCGTTTTGATCAAGAGGATCAGAATTCCATATGGCTCTACCGATCAGAAGGACCAGAAGCTGAAAGAGGGTTTAGGCAAATTTTAACTGGACCAGCGCACCCAGACTATGAACCTTTTTGCCAAGGGCCCGGTCACGGAACCGGTTATCAGGATCAAATAATAATTGAAGCTCGTGATTTTCTTTTAGCTATCGAGGAAAATAAGTCTCATTGGCCATCATTTAAAGATGGCTTACAGGTTTCTCGAGTTGTAAATGCTGCTCTCAAATCGGGAGAGCAGAGGTCGTGGGTTGATTTGGTGTCAGTTTGATTTGAGTAGGTTGGAAAATTTAATTAAACCATTAAGAAAGACTAAGTATGACCAAATTAAAATGGGGAATGATAGGTGGTGGAGAAGGAAGCCAAATTGGTCCAGCACACCGTTTGGGAGCTATAGCAGACGGCCGATTTGAGTTGGTTGCCGCCGCTTTTGATCACAGGCCGGAAAAAGGTAAAGCATTTGCTGAAAGCTTAGGTGTTGATAGTTCTAGAGCCTATGGTAGCTGGGAAGCAATGCTCAATGGTGAGAAAAATAGAGATGATGCAGTTGATCTTGTTACTGTTGCGACGCCAAATGCCACCCATTTTGAAATAACGAAATCTTTTTTAGAGGCTGGCTTTAATGTCTTATGTGAGAAGCCGATGACGATGACAGTCGAAGAAGGCGAAGAAATTTATAAAATTGCTAAAAAAAGTGGTAGGGTCTTTTCAGTAAACTATTGCTATTCTGCTTACCCAATGGTGCGACAGGCTCGTGCCATGGTACGTAGCGGTGATATTGGCAAATTAAGGTTAATAATTACAAACTTTAGTCACGGGCACCATGCAGATGCCGAAGATGCAGAAAATCCACGCGTGCGATGGCGTTACGATCCTCAGATGGCTGGCGTGTCTGGTCAGTTTGCTGATTGTGGTATTCATGCAATGCATATGGCTAGTTTTATTTCTGATGATACCGTGGAAAGTTTGAGTGCAGATTTTGCGTCAACTATTTCTACAAGAATTTTAGAAGACGATGCATTTGTTAATTTTCGCCTCAGCCAAGGGATCGTTGGACGTTTGTGGACTTCATCTGTGGCAATTGGTAGGCAGCACGGTTTTGATATACAAATTTTTGGTGAAACCGGTGGCTTGCGTTGGGCCTCTGAGCAGCCAAATCAGTTGATCTACACTCCACTGTCAGGTCGAACGCAAGTTATTGAAAAAGGTGAGGCTGATTTGTACGATGACGCTAAAAGGATCAGTAGAGTTGCAATAGCACATCCTGAAGGTTTTCCGCTAGCTGTTGCTAACATATATATAGACTTAGCTGATGCAATCTCTGGGTATGTAAGAGATGGATTGCCAACTGCTGAAGATGGTCTTCGCTCGATGGCGGCGGTGTATGCAGCGGTTGCGTCTGCAAAGAAAAATGGCTTGTGGGTTGATGCGAGGCCTCCAATTTTCGGAGGCAAAAGTTAAAGTTTAGTTTCGGAGTAAAGAAATGTTGACTGTTGGACTTATTGGAGCAGGGCGTATCGGGCGAGTGCACGCGAGCACGATTTCTATGCATGCAAACTCTCAATTAGTGGCTGTTGCGGATATTATTGAAGATAATGCGCAAAAGCTAGCAAGGGATTATGGAGGCCAAGCCTGTACTGTCGATGCAATTTATAAAGATAAATCGATCGACGCGGTTCTAGTCGCAAGTTCGACTGATACCCATTCTGAAATTATTGAAAAAGCAACGTTAGCAGGCAAAGCAGTTTTATGCGAGAAACCAGTTGATATAAGCTTATTTCGCGCAAAGCAATGCTTGGAAAATACAAAACCTAACGGTCAGCCAATAATGTTGGGTTTTAATCGCAGGTTTGATCCAAATTTTGTTGCTTTGAAGAGTGAACTTGATGCAGGCGGAATTGGTAAAGCAGAGCTTTTGGCGATAACCTCTTTTGATCCGGCACCACCACCAATTGATATTTTAAAGGTATCAGGAGGTTTGTTTAAAGATATGATGATCCATGATTTTGATATGGTGAATTTCTTATTCGAAGGCTTACCTAAGTCGATCATGGTCTCGGCGAGTTCAGTAATTGACAAAAAGATTAGTGAACTAGGAGATTATGATACCGCTGTTGCAACTTTGAAATATGCTGATGGTAGATTAGTAGTAATAAAGAATTCTCGCCGTGCTGCTTACGGCTATGATCAACGGATTGAAATCTTGGGCTCAAAAGGTTTGCTACAAGTTCAAAATGTTGTTGAAGATGGTATTATTAAGTCAACTGAGATGGGCGTTCAAAGTTCGAAGCCTGAATACTTTTTTTTAGAGAGATACAAGGCCGCTTATCAAAAAGAGTGGGCAGCATTTGTCTCAGCTGTGCAATTGAAAACCCCTGTCCCAGTAACATTAGCAGATGGAATTTCTGCTTTGGCAATGGCGGAAGCTGCAGCTGTTTCAGCTAAAGATGGTTCAGAGGTCGAACTAGCAAATTTTCTGTGAAAGAATTGACAGTAAGTATTGAAATTTACAATTTGAACGAAACGAGTCAATAGTTTCTGAATATCGAGCAAAAAATAAGAAAGATTTCGAAAATGAGTGTGAAAATTGGTATATCTCCTATTGCTTGGCAAAACGATGATCTTCCCCAATTGACAAAAGAGTTCACGATGGAGCAGGCCTTACTAGAGGCAAGAGAAATCGGTTACACGGGAGTTGAGAGAGGCCAACGCATGCCACATGATACTGAAGGATTAAAAGCCTATCTCGAAAGAGCGAAAATTGAACTTTGCGGTGGTTGGTGCTCCGGTAATAGTCTCGTAAATGATTTTTCTGAGGAGTGTGAGGCGATCAGTCAGCAAGTTGATCAGTTCGTAGAATTATCTAGTCCATGCATCGTATATTCTGAATGCTCAAATACAGTTCAAGGGGAAATGCAAACGCCTGTTAATAAACGCCCAACATTAACACGGGATGAAATTTCTTCTTATGCCTCAAAAATTAGCGAAGTAGCCAAGTGGTGTGCTGATCGAGGAATGCCGATGGCATATCATCACCACATGGGATCAATAATTGAGACTGAGGATGATGTGAACTGGCTTATGGACGCATCCAGCAGTGATTTAAATTTATGTTTTGACACTGGTCACCTACTTTTTGGAGGAGGTGACGTTATGGCAACATTAGATAGATGGGGTGACCGCATCCATCATGTTCATTATAAAGACATTCGGCCAAGCATTGTGGAAGATGTGAGAAAAAATAATAAAAGCTTCCTGGATGCAGTAATTGCTGGTGCTTTTACAGTTCCTGGTGATGGTTGCATTGATTTTCAAGCTGTATCAAATTCATTGGCGGCAATGTCTTATTCGGGCTGGATTGTCGTTGAGGCTGAACAAGATCCGGCGAAGGCCCCACCATATGATTACTCCAAAATGGGATTCGAACATATTATTAAAGTTTGCAAAATGGCTGATCTTTCAATCAATTAACCTTATTTATCAACGCGAGACTAGGGAATTCATTACATGGGCAGTTTACATCGCAAACCGACGGCCAATAACGGTTTGATACATAATATAACGCCTGAAGATGCAGATTGGCGCTATGTAGGATTTGATTTGTACAAGTTGTCCCCTGGACAGTCTGCAAAAGGTAGCACAGGAGAACGGGAAGTAATTATTGTTTTAGTAGAGGGCAGGGCGCATCTCAAAAGTAGCGGCAAAGAGTGGGGCGTATTAGGTGACCGTATGTCTGTTTTCGAAAAAAAATCACCACATTGTTTATACCTTCCATGTGACAACGAATGGGAAGCAGAAGCATCGACAAATTGTGTTATGGCAATATGTTCCGCCCCCTGCAAAAAAAATTATGATCCACGCTTGGTCGGGCCAGATAATATTGAGCTTACAAAAAGAGGGAAGGGGGTAAACACAAGGTATATAAACAACATAGCAATGGAAGATGTTGATATTTGTGACAGCCTACTGGTTACTGAAGTTTTTACACCGGCTGGGAATTGGTCTTCCTATCCAAGCCATAGGCATGATGAGGATGACTTTCCTAGGATAACATATTTAGAGGAAACATATTATCATCGTCTAAATCCAGCAAATGGTTTTGGCTTTCAACGTGTTTATACTGATGATAGGTCATTAGATGTGGCTATTCCCGTTGAGGATGGAGACGTTGTTCTTGTGCCAAAAGGCCACCATCCGTGTGGAGCCCCTTACGGATTTGAAATGTATTATCTAAATGTTATGGCAGGGCCCCTCAGGAAATGGCGATTTTTGCCAGCTCCTGAAGTTGAATGGATTCTAGAGAGGGATGGCTAATGTCAGGGTCTGCAATTTATCCAAGTCTAAAAGATAAAATAATTTACATTACTGGAGGAGCATCTGGTATTGGTGCGTCAACCGTTCGCGCATTTGATCGTCAGGGTGCAGTTGTTGGAATATTAGATATTGATAGTACATCAGCCAATCAGCTCGTAACAGATCTAGCTGGGCCTCATCAATTTGTACAATGTGATTTAAGCAATATTGATGAGTTGACTTCAGCCATTTTTAAACTTGAAAGAAAAATAGGAAAAGCGCAGGTTTTGGTAAATAACGCGGCACGTGATGATCGCCATGATTGGCGGGAAATAGACGCAAATTACTGGAATGAGC
>CEUQ01168649.1_pt1 | contig 11186 bp, 9 predicted proteins | sample 361491 | NCBI WGS metagenome assembly CEUQ01 (sample SAMEA2622796, study PRJEB7988) | marine metagenome | biome: marine biome (ENVO:00000447); feature: marine epipelagic mixed layer (ENVO:xxxxxxxxx); material: "saline water (ENVO:00002010), including plankton (ENVO:xxxxxxxx)" | depth 120 m | reverse complement strand
ATATGGTAGATTAGCGCAATAAATATTCATTCTTTCTCCTAATTTGGATCTTTTCAAATCCAGTCTTCCAAATATATCATAACTACTATAACAGATATGCATAATAATTCAATTAGATTCAAGTTAAGCTTTTAATAAGATAGATCAGAAATTACTATTGTATTAGGAATTTTCTTCAACTCTTCTGGATTTATTTTAACTTTTGTTGAACGACTCCCTGATCCAACAATCAAATAATCTAATCCAAACAATTTATCATCCAAATAAATGGGTAAATTGTCTGGTAACCCAAAAATTGTAACTCCTCCAATCATCATCCCTGTCAAGTTTTTTGTATCTTCAGCAGAGGCAAAAGATACTTTAGAAACCTCCATTAATTTTTTAACTCTTTTATTAACATCAAGTTTGTATGAAGCGAGCACTAGACATGCAACATAAGATTTGGGTTCTTTTTTAGAAGCGACAATAATGGTGTTCCCGCTATTTTCTATAGGATAATTATATTTATCACAAAACGCTGCTGTATCCGCGAAATCTGGATCTATTTCTATAATTTCATGTGCAATATTATAATCTTTTAAATATGTCTCCACTAAACCCTGAATACCTATCAAAGAATTATCCATATATAAAAACCTTTCGTTTATCTTTACAAAGTTATCTTTTCAATAACCTCTATCAAAGTATAATTGTCTAAAATCTTATTCACATGTAATACATACTCTTGTAGTAATTTAATACTCATAATAGGCATTATTATGAACCCTACATTTTTCTTAGTTATTTGTAAATCGTTCTTATATAAACGAAAAAAAGCAATGACAATAATCCAAAATTCAAAAAAGTTGGGAAATAGAAATAAAATCCATCGTTTATGAAAAATCTCAAACAGAATCATACCAATTATGCGATATGAAAATAAGATAATACCTATTTTTTTGACCTGAGTATTAAATCGAAACAAAACTAATAAAAAGGTCATCATATAGATGAAATCGAGAAATTTATCTAATAGTTGATAATTACTTACACCACCTAAATCTAGGTAGTTCATCAAAAAAAGATCAGAAAAATCTATAATGATTACTAGCAATGCTCCCCAAAAAGGATTAATTAGGACAGGAAAGGCACCAAGTGTTCGAAATATTACAATGATTATTTCTTCAATTGTCATAATGAATTTTTACTATTGAGACTGTATCGCTTCCCATCTTTCGCTAGCACCATTTACTATACCTTCGATGTCTTCGGGCAATATATATCTTTCATTAGCTAAAGACTCAGCAGAACTTCTTATCTTTGCTAAATAATCATTTTTTGATAAATATCTTTTTTCTATAGAAATTCTCGGATCTCCATCTTGTTCTTTCTCGGTGTCTGTTCTTGGAAACGGAATGACAGAACCCTGGAGTGGCATAAAATGCCCCTCCCCACCTATATCTGCATGTCGTAGTGCCCAACCAGTATGAGTTCCTAATGGCACCTCTAAATCAGGAAGTCTCACTCCAGAAATCTCATTACAGTCGTCATCTAGTGCTGATACTAAAGTTCCGAACGGTTCTCCTTCTACTGCAGGATATACATGTATTCCTTTATCAACATTGTCTCCATATGATAATCGTTGTCTTACTGGTAAGGCCTTTAAAAAACCTATCTTAGGTACTCTTTCAAAAGATTCCATAAGACTTTCTCTAGTAACTGCAGTCTTTTCATCAATTCTGGGGTATTTACTGTCAGGTGGTTGGGTCCCTTCTCTTACCCATTTATCTAAATTATCATACACTGCTCTTTGCAAAGGTCGATAATCAATTGTATTGGAAAAATGTTTTTGTCTTAATGCTTCAGGTGCTGGAGTTGTAGTAAGTGGGAGAGAACCAGCGCCGTGTTTCGTTCCTGAAAATAAATACACTCGAACATTTTCTGGAGGGTCTACATCAATAGATCCTGTAGCATCGGTATGAGATAATGAGGCTCCACTCCACCAGTATTCAACATCCGAATTTGTTGCTATTATCTTGGGCATCGCATTTTTAGATTCTAACCTCGATAATAAACAATCTCTTATATTAGAAATGGGGTCTAGAGTTTCTACATATGCAAGAGCTTTTACATTGCCAACATTTCTCATATGGTTACTTGAAGGTTGACCAAACCTCATGTTAAATTCGCCCAAACGTGAGCTTCCTGTGTGAGGCAGCAAACCATCATATACAATTCTATTTTCCTCATCTAAGTTCAACCCTAAGTATGCAAACTCTCTAACGAATCTTCCACTTTGTGAGGCTCCAAAAGCATAAGCTTTGGTAATATTACTGGCACAAGGATTGCCTTGTTCTGTTGTAGCATATCGAAAAAAACTAGAACAGTCTCTCATTGCTAAAAATCCTAAACCAATAACAGGAGCACCAACAGTATTATATATAATCTCGTAAACTTTTCCTGACTTAAACCCATTAGGCAAACATATATAATTGGCATCCCGTACCTCTTCTCCATCTGCCCATCTTGCAAAAGACCATTCATTTCTTGGTATATTTGTAATCGGACCATCTGGCCAATCACGTTCAATCAAAATAGCATTTTCATCATCTAGATTTGCTGTAGGTAAGGGGTTATGTTGTCTATCAGAAAGCAATAATTCATAAGAGTCTTCACCAAGATCAAACTGTTGATAAGTTTGACCAATTAACTGACCACCATTTTCGTCTAATGCTTCTGGTACATGAAGCCTAATTCTTCCTTCTGGTACGTCTGTTTGCCAGCCGCAGAATACTACCACAGTACCTTTTTTCATAAGAAAACCATTTCCTAAATGAGGGTCCTCATTTGAAACTCTTTGTTCGGCATTGTTGAATGCTAAAACAGTGCGATTTCCCCTGTTCACAACATCAAAGAATAAATTTGAATCTGATTTCATAGTTATTGGTTTTAACAACTGTATATCAGATGAAAATTCGACTTTTCCTTCATTATTTGTAGGAATTAAGTCAATATCAGTTATTAACTGACTGTCTGGATGCTTTGGGTCCACTGAATAATATAATCGACCAGTAATAAATTCGTATTGACCTATATCCTTATAAGAAGCATCATCTCCAATTGGTTTACGAGAAATGATTTCAAATCTAGTGGCTACCATAGTAAAAATCCTACCCTTCCTTCACGATTGAAAATTTATCTACATAATACATATGCACAAATATTGATACAATAGAATTACTCATTTATATTGTAGATATGCAAACTAATGAACAATTAAATATGGTAATACTTGATGACTACCATGATTTTTTTAGCAAGATGGAAATTGATAAAAGACTTCCTTCATTCGTTAAACTTACTATTCTTACTAAACATATTGTAGATGAACAAGAACTCATTAACGCTATGTATGATTACCATATAATTGTAGGTATAAGAGAAAGAACAGCATTTCCAAAAACAGTACTAAATTCATTACCAAATCTTAAATTATTAATCACTACTGGAGGTCGTAACGCTTCATTTGACCTTGATACTGCTACCAATAATAATATTGTTGTATCAGGTACACTAGGTGCTGGCGAAGGTCCAGTTGACCTAACGTGGGGGCTTATAATCAGTTTAATGAGAGGTATCCATACTGAAGACAGATTAGCACGTAACGGTATGTGGGGAACAATAGTAGGCCCAGCATTAACTGGTAAAACACTTGGTTTATTAGGTTTAGGACATATTGGAAAACTTGTCGCTCAAGTAGGTACTGCTTTTGGTATGAATATCATTGCATGGAGTGAAAATCTTACACAACAAATAGCAAGGCAGCATGGTGTAAAATATGTAGATAAAAAAACCTTATTTACAGACTCTGATGTAATATCTGTACATCTCAAACTAAGCGAGCGAACTAGAGGGCTTATTGGCGAAAAAGAAATATCTCTTATGAAACCATCTTCATATCTTATTAATACCTCCCGTGGACCAATAATTGATGAAAAATCGTTAATTAATGCCTTAAATAAAAAGAAAATTTTAGGTGCTGCTATTGATACCTTTGATATTGAGCCACTACCAGCTAATCACCCTTTATTTTCAACACCTAATACTCTAATTACACCCCATATAGGCTATGTAACCAAAGAAGCTTATGAAATTTATACTGAAGGTATTATTGAAAATGTATTAGCTTTTCTAAACCATAACCCCAAAAGAGTACTAAATCCTACTGTTTTAAAGGAATACTTTAGTAAATAAAAATACCCTCTATAAAGAGGGTATTTTTATAAATAATCTTAGCTCAACTATAAAGTTACTAAATCCATCAATGTGCGAGCACTATCTAAGGTCTCCAAAGAACCAACTATATCTATTACTTGATTTATTTCAGAGTCACCAAATATATGACCGGCAGTAATTTTGAATTTATCCGTAACTTCAGAACCAGTAAGATGATGTGCTACACCAAGTTCTACATCATGATCTTGGCCATTTTTCATCTTTATTCGGATTCTTGCAGTAGGGTCACCATCTTCAATGTGTGTATGTCTTAGCGTAACATCTGGATTTTGGGAACGAGTTACCTTTTTCATAAATTCTTGAATATCACCTTCATCCGACCTAGCATCTGTAAAAGTATTCAAATCGACTTTTTTATCAATAATTGCTGCTCCAATGTTGTATTCTAAACAGAATTTTCCTTCCAGACCTTCACCTACTTCACTTCTAATAAGTGCACCTAAACCTGGGACTCCAGGTCCAATATGTTCTACTGTATTAATATCATCTGGATTGATTTCATACTTATGAATCAAGTCAAGTAATCCAGTCAAAGTCTGATGATTACCACCGCAACATGGCCATGGTTTAATTCTTGTACCTTGTGATGCCAAGAAGTAGAAATCTCCCAAAAATTGTGAAACAGCTGGAAGATTACACTTAGGTCCCCCAAAATTATCAGCATATCCTTGTCGGCCTTCAATAATATCTGGATCAGAAGTATATCCTCTTGAAGCTAGTTTAGCCGCAACAACACCACTTCTTCCTGCATTACCTGGATGAAACGGCTTTGTCATAGTTCCAAAATTTCGTCTCAAACCTGCTGCTTCTGAACCTGCAATACCTAACGCCATACGTGTTTTCCATTCATCAAGACCTAATAATTTACTTGCAGCTACAGCAGATGCCATTGTTCCAAAAATTGCAGTTGGATGCCAGTCTCTATCTGGATGTAAATTTGCACTTAATCTTGTACCAACTTCATATCCTACCGCCCATGCAGACAACATCTCCTTACCAGATTTGTTTAATTCTTCTCCTAGTGCCAAAACAGTAGGTGTTAAAGCTACTGCTGGATGGCCACCAACTCCGCCTAGATCGTCAAAATCTTCCGCATGCCCCATTGCACCATTTGCAAATGCTGCATTTGCACTAGTAGTTACAATGTCAGTTGCAATAATCCTTGCTTGAGAATTACCGCCTTGCTCTCGAGAATAATCAACCATAATTCTACCTAAAGGAGTAGTTGAACCCTGTATTGTAGTCCCTAAGTAATCTAAAATTGATTTTTTAGCTTGTTCATAAGCCTTTTCAGGAATATCGCCTGATTGAGCAGAAACAACCCAATTTGCCAAACTTTGTGTAGTACCCATAATCCCTCCTAATAAAATAAATATCCATCAACGGTTTTGTTTGATGAACATAAACCTATTGCAATGGAAAGTCAATATTAATTATTCGTAAAATTATTACTTCTAATTATCACTTAACGTAACAATAAAACAGAATAAATAAAAAAAGTATTTTCTTATATAATTAATATGTAATTTGATATTGAGTCATAAAGCATTTAACATGTGTGTTTATTTATGTAAATTACCAAACAAATTATGATCTCAGTTTTCTATAACATAATATTGCCAATATTATTAGTTGCATCTTTTGGGGTTGCCCTACAAAAACTTCGACCTAGTCCACTAGGTTTTCTTTCTCCAGCTTTGCTTTATATACTAAGTCCATGTCTTGTTATAGACGGAATAATAAATGCAGATCTTCCAACAAATGTCTCAATAAAAATTGTAACGATTTCAATAACCTGTAGTTTAGTTATGCTAGTTTTAGGTTTTGTAATCGCAAACATATCTAAAATGGCAAAAGATGCAAAAAGTAGCTTTGTTCTAGCCTCTACTTTTCCAAATGCCGGGAATATGGGTATTCCTATATCTTTTTTAGCATTTGGAGAAGAAGGATTAAGTGTAGCTTTAATAATCTTTGTTGCTCAAGGAATTATAAGCTGGCCATTAGGAACATTAATAGTTGCTAGAGGTCAAACTATTGGTTGGAAAGAGCCTCTAATACAGGTACTAAAGTTACCAACATTATATGCCGTACCGATAGCATTATTTATACGATTCATAAATTTTTCAATACCATCAAATTTATATCGTCCTATTGATATGATGGCTGATGCAGCAATACCATGCATGCTATTATTACTGGGATATCAATTATCTAATGGGTTAAAAGAAATAAATATAAAAGACTTGGTACTTGTAAATATAACAAGATTGATTTTTTCTATCCCAATTGTAGCAATAATCACCATTGCATTTAACGTAACTGGTACCTCCCAAAACACATTAATAGTTATGGCTGCAATGCCAACTGCTGTCTTTACTGTATTACTTGCTACAGAATTTGGAACAAAAGGCCAGTATGTCGCCAACTCAGTTATTACTAGCACATTATTGAGTATGATCAGTCTTACTATACTTATTTATTATCTAACGAATTAAATTATGATTCAGTATAAAATCTCGTGTTTTTTCTGATTCTAGACTGAACAAATGGAATGGTCGTTACAATCGATATCCCAGAAATTCCCAATGCCATTGCTGGAGAAAATAAACTCGAAATAGCACCTAAGAAAAATCCCCCTAATGTGGTAAAACCAAAAGTTAAACCATATATTCCTAATACACGACCACGAATTTCATTTGTACACAACAACTGCAATAAAGAGCCCATCGAAGCATCGTAAGACATTAAAAACGCTCCAATAATAAACGAAAGTATAAAAGATAGAATTATAAATTCTGTAAATGCAAATACAGTAAGTGACACACCTACACAAAGCGCACTAACTAATAATAAATGCGGTTTATATCTAAAATCACCAAGAGATGCAACCAATATCGTACTTATAGTAGAACCTAAAGCATTTGCTGCTGATAAATAACCTAATCCTTGAGCATTCAAGCCTAAAATTTCTTTAGCAATAATCGGCAACATTATAAAAAATGAAAATCCGAAAAGCTCAATTAAAACACTAATTGATAGTAATAATAAAATGGTTTTATCATTCCAAGAAAATTTAATCCCCTCAATAAGAGATTTCCAAAAAGAATCTTTCGTAACTATAGATTCGTAACTACCTCCCATAAAGAAAAAAAGTATAGCAGCAGTTAAACTACACAACATTACTAGTAAATAAGAATACTCAGTACCAAATACAGATATAACTGTACCAGCTAGAATAGACCCAATCATTCTTGAAGTATTAAATCCAATTAATTGGGAAGCAAGAGCATTTAAAATGGATTTGGAGCCTACTATTGAAAAAACTATCGAATTTCCTGTAGGAATACGAACTGATTGCAAAATACCATTAAACATTGCCGCAATGGCTAAATGCCATAAATCTAAATGGTTATATATTAACAATAGAGAGAGGATTAAACCTATTATTCCTGAAAAGATTTGAAGAATTATAATTGTTATTCTTTTATTACACCTATCAACAATTACACCGCCCAAAGTACCAAAAGAGATTTGTGCTATACCATTTATACCTGCTAATATTCCTACCCATAATGGATCATTTGTCATCTCTAAAACTAGCCAACCTTGGGTAATTAAATTTACACCCGTGCTCATAGAAGAAAAAAAAGCAGCAAACCAATACCATCGATAATTTCTATTATTTAAGGCTGAAAATAAGATTGTTGAACGATTTTTTAGGTGAACTAGTAGTATCATAAATTTTCACGGTTCCATAAATCTTAATTTCTTTGAATATTAACTCATCAACCATAGATTAAGTTTTCAAAATATACAAGAAAATTGAAATAGTATATGATATTGCAAAGGTAATAATCATGTCTGAACTAACGACAATAGATGAAGTTAATGAATTTTTTGATTCTGCTGCTACCTTCCTCAAACTTGACTCAGGAACAAGAGACTTATTAAAAAACCCGTGGAGAGAGCTCAAAGTTTCTATACCAATAACTATGGACTCTGGAGAGCTTAAAGTTTTCTCAGGGTACCGTGTGCAACATAACGCTGCTAGAGGCCCATACAAAGGTGGTGTAAGATATCATCCTGAAGCGGATATTAATGAAGTTGAATCTTTGGCAAGCCTAATGACATGGAAAACTGCTTTAGTAGAAATTCCATTTGGTGGTGCTAAAGGTGGTGTTCAATGTAATCCTCTAGAACTCAGTAATACTGAACTAAACAGAATCACACGACGATATACTCATAATATTAGCCACATCCTTGGTGTAAACAGAGATATACCGGCTCCAGATTTAGGAACCAATGCTCAAACTATGGCATGGATGATGGACGCTTATGGTCAAACTTATGGATATACTCCAGGGATTGTTACAGGGAAACCGGTTCAACTTGGAGGATCAGTTGGACGAGAATCCGCTACAGGATTAGGAGTATTTCTCCTCTTAGACCAGATTGCCACAGATTTAAATATTGATGTTTCTAAAACAACACTCGCTATCCAAGGTTCAGGAAATGTTGGTTTATGGACTGCATTTTTTGCATTTAAGCGTGGATTTAAAATTATTGCAATTAGTGATGTAAATGGGGGGATTTATTCAAGTTCAGGTATTAATATTGACGAATTAAAAAACTATCTCAACGAGAATAAATCTATTCAAAATTTCCCTGATTCAGACCCTATAACAAATGCTGATTTATTGGAGTTAGAATGCGACTTTTTAATACCTGCTGCAATTGATCGAGTCATCAACGAAAAAAATGTTGCAAATATTAAAACCAATTATATTATTGAAGCTGCAAATCATCCGATTACCCCGGAAGCAGACAAAATCCTTTTAGATAAAAATGTGACCATTGTCCCTGACATCTTAGCAAATGCAGGTGGAGTAATAGTCTCTTATTTCGAATGGACCCAAAATTTATACCAACACAAATGGACTGAAGAAAGAATATCGAATGAATTACAAACTATAATAATTAATGCCTTCACACAAGTAAAAGAATTATCGTATAAAGAAAATATACCTTACAGAAAAGCAGCTTTTATTCTAGGTATTGCAAAAGTTGTAGAAGCTAGTAAACTGAGGGGGTTCTTAGATAAATAACAAGTTTTATTAATATGTTTCAATTTATTGCAGACACTGTACCGCTTACTGGTTTCGGTTCTGCGTTATTACTAGGTTTAATAATAGGATTAAGACACTCTACAGATGGAGATCATATAGTAGCTGTCTCAACTATGGCTCGCGATTATCAAAGTCTTGTTAAAGGCTTATGGGTAGGTGTTTCATGGGGACTTGGTCATTCTACCCCTCTTCTCATACTAGGAATTATTATATTACTTGTAAAAGAAGCAGCATTAGATTTATATGAATCTGTTGCGACCTATTTTGAATTTGGCGTAGCAATAATGTTAATTTTTCTTGGCTTACAAGTCTTTTGGAAAATTTCCAAAGGAGAATTTCATGTACATGACCACTATAATGAGCACGATGAAGAAGAACATAAACACATCCATGGTTCACATACTCATAATGAACAAATAAATGATGCACATGATGCGACTGCACACGGACCTTTCCCTATATTCATTCCTTTTTTTAGGCTCAAATCATATGTTATAGGATTTATTCATGGATTAGCAGGAAGTGCTGCAGTAATGCTTGCTATTCTACCTACAACTCCTGATTTTATGACAGGTATTACATTTCTGTTGTTATTTTCTATAGGAACGATGATTTCTATGGCGATATTCACAATAATTGTATCAGCACCTTTTGCTGCATCAACAAAGTCTGAAACAACTAGCAATGTGATAATTTCTATTGCTGGAGTGCTTAGCATTGCCCTTGGTTGTGCGCTAGGATCTGATATCTTATTCCAAACAGATTTTACCGGAATACTTTGGTATTAATTCTTTCTATCTTGCATCACCTTACAGATAAATGATAAAGTAAGGCATGTTCTTATCAGAAATACGAAATAAAAATATTTTTGTAATTGTTGCTTTTCTTTCTATTCTCCTCGTATTTTCTGCTGCATGCGGTGGAGGAGGAGATGAAGAAGAAGAAGAATTTGTTACACCTATTCCTGAAGGATGCGAAGGTAATGAGCTTCAAAACCCAGACGAATTTCTTCAAGCCGGTATTTCAATTCTTGATGGAAATTTAAAGAAAAACCCCCAAGAAGACCCAAACTCACCACCTAAGCCTCTATCTGGTGCAGTGGTAAATATTGATGTTGAAGATGACAAGAAAATAGTTGTAACAAGCTCAAGACGTTTTGGTCCAGGTACTGGAGTTCAAGGAATGTTTTTTGGTGGAGCTGTAGAACAACCACATTATCTTCATGTAAATGATAACGAAGGTAGAGCAGGTTTGGTTTTTCAATCAAGTGACACCCAAATAAAACCCTTAGTTCTCAGAGATACTGATACAATTCCATTAGAGCAAAATGAAGTAATTTATACAGCAGCATACGAAACAATTAATAGATTTGAACTTGAAGAAGCTATATTTATTGAAGAAGGGGAAAGGAAAATGACTGGATCCAAAGACTGGATTATGGACGGTCGCGTTTCACCTTCTTTTGAAGGAAGCCCAGTAGTCGATATTTGTGGCAGAATGATAGGCATTGTTATGAATGCCGGGAAAAACACTTTCGTAACAACTCCAGTTAAAAAAGGCTTTATAAAAGAAGTATTTGACTTACATGAATCCGAGCAACAAAACAAAGGCTCCAGTATGCAATCTTCAAATAGCCAACAGGGATATTCTTCACAAAACAATAGAACAAATTCAAATGTAAACAGAATGCCGTCTAACTCAGGAATGCCGTCTAACTCAGGAATGCCCTCTAACTCAGGAATGCCTAATCAACCTATGCCTAATATGAGTGGGAACATGATGGGG
>CEUQ01188174.1_pt1 | contig 11187 bp, 10 predicted proteins | sample 361491 | NCBI WGS metagenome assembly CEUQ01 (sample SAMEA2622796, study PRJEB7988) | marine metagenome | biome: marine biome (ENVO:00000447); feature: marine epipelagic mixed layer (ENVO:xxxxxxxxx); material: "saline water (ENVO:00002010), including plankton (ENVO:xxxxxxxx)" | depth 120 m | reverse complement strand
GCAATTGAAGCGGCTGCAACGGGGGTTTCGTCAAAGGTTTTAAATATTTTATCTAGTGATTTTTCAAATTCATTTTCAATTGCCTGTTTAGCGTACTTTGAAGAAAAAGGTGGTAAACGATCTTGAAGTCTGTTTAGGTCATCAGCAAGGCCTTGCCCGATTAAATCGGGCCTTACAGAGAGGGCCTGCCCTAATTTGATAAACCCTGGCCCAAGATTTTGAAGAGCTAGTGCTAATTTTTCACCGTTGCGTAGGTTTGTGACCTCTGCTGTGATACTCACGCCGAAGGTAATAAGCCTAATAATAATATTTAGGAATTTTATAGGTGTGTCATTCCTCTCAACAAAAAATAATGCATCATAACGCGCAATTGTACGAATTATTTGGATTAAAGTTTTTATTTTAAGAAAAGTGCGGATCATCTGCTTAGATGCGCCATCCAGAATGTATGGCAACAATACCGCCGGAAAGAGTATGATAATTTATATTTGAAAATCCAGCCCTCTTGATCTCTTCGGCTAAAATGTCCGGTTTTGGGAACTTGCGAATACTTTCAACTAAATATTGGTACGATTCCCTATCTTGTGTAATTATTTTTCCAAGCCAAGGAAGAATATGTTTTGAATATGATTCATATAAGGGAGCTAGGGTTGGGATTATTTCAGGAGAAAACTCAAGACATAAAAAATGTCCCCCAAATTTAAGGACTCTGTGCATCTCGGAGAGACTGGTGGAACGATCAGTGACATTTCTTAGGCCGAACGATATTACACAAATATCAATGGACAAATCCTCGATTGGTATATTCTCTGCTGGAGCAGTAATATATTCAATACCTTTAACATAACCTCGATCTGCGGCCTTTTCGCGTGCTATTTTTAGCATCGAATTATTCGGGTCACACAAGGTAGCGTTAAATCCCTTAGAATTTTTTGGACGTTCTTTTTGTAGGTAATCGAGACATTTAAGAGTGATATCTCCAGTCCCCGCCGCCACATCTAAGAATTGCACATGGGACCTAGGATTAATATAGTTAATGAGTATTTTTTTCCATAATCGATGCAATCCTCCGCTCATCAAATCATTCATAAGATCATATTTATACGCCACAGATTGAAATACATCAGAGACCAACGTTGTATGCTCCCCCCTACTAACACGGCGATAGCCAAAGTTGGTTTCGTAATTACTTGCAGAGTCCGTTGTGTATGTTTTTTTCATGTGTTCACAATAGCCTAGCAAGTCTATTGACGCTAGCTTGAGTATTTGAAACTAGAAATATTCTAAAATTCCTGGAGATATATAATGCCTGAACTTCCAGAAGTAGAAACAATTCGGCGAGGTCTTTTAAAGGCTATGAAGGGGCAGTGTGTTAGTAAAATTATAGTGCGACGTACAGATTTAAGGCGGCCCGTGCCTAGAAATTTTATTGATATGGTTTCTGGGAAAAGAATCTTAAATGTTAATCGTCGAGCAAAGTATCTCTTGGTTATTTTAGAATCTAATGTTGTTGTAATCGTACATTTAGGAATGTCGGGTCGAATGGTGATAGAGCGCGGGACGGATCCTAACATCCCTAGTAGAAAGCATGAACACATAGTTTTTATTTTAGAAGGCGATATAAATGTGAGATTTTCTGACCCACGACGTTTTGGATTAATTGAAATTTCCAATTCTAAGAACCTCTCATCACATGAGTTGCTTAAAAATATAGGTATTGAGCCACTTAGCAAAGAATTTAACGCTTTAATGCTTGTCGAACAGTTTAAGAAGAGAAAAAGGACAATCAAGTCTGTTTTGTTAGATCAAAGTATCGTAGCAGGCTTGGGCAATATATATGTTTGCGAAGGACTTTTTATGGCTAAAATATCTCCAACACGTATTACCCATTCTCTGACATTTAAAGAAATTGAAATTTTTGTAATAAAGATCAAACAACTTTTGCTTGATGCAATAAGATCCGGTGGTTCAACTTTAAAGGACCATGTAAGTGCCACAGGAAATATGGGATATTTTCAATATAAATTTCTAGTTTATGGACGTGAGGATAAACCATGTATGATCTGCGGAGAGGCTATTACTCGAATTAATCAGGCAGGAAGGTCGACATTTTTCTGCAATAATTGTCAAAAATAAATCTATGTGTGTTATGAATCTAAGGCTAAGAAATAAATTTTTTTTCATTCAAAAAATTGTGGCTTTCATTTTTTTATTAGGATTTTTTATATGCAATGTAAATCCTGCATCAACCGAATCTTTTTTTTCCACCATTGACGATCTGCCGATGATGAAGGGTTTGGAGGAGTTAAAAGATTCTGCCGTGATGTTTTCTACTCTAAAAGGTAGGATATTTGAGATCGCCGCTAATGGAAAATTGGGAGAAAAAATTTCAAAACGTAAAGTCATATTATTTTATGCCCAGACACTGCCCCAGTTGGGTTGGAGGTCAACAGGTTTAAATACTTGGTTTCGTGAAGGAGAGCGCTTACAGCTAAAGATTTCTATCAATAAAGGAATCCTGACCACTCATTTTTCCCTTATGCCTAAATAGTTTTTCAATAAAAGGAATTATGCCTAATGACTTATGATACGATTAAAGCCGAACTTCATGGCAATGTAGGTCTCATAACGCTTAATCGGCCGGATTCTTTAAATGCACTTTCCTCGCAGTTGATTAGTGAGTTAGCCGAGGCTTTGAAACGGATGGACAACAATAAAGAAATCGGAGCTATGGTTTTAACTGGTTCTGATAAAGCATTTGCGGCCGGCGCAGATATAAAGGAAATGCAGGATAAAAAGTGGCCCGAAACATTTAATGAGGACTTTATTACGGATGAATGGGAGCAAGTAGCGAATTGTCGGAAGCCTATTATAGCTGCTGTCGCAGGTTTTGCGCTAGGCGGCGGCTGTGAAATAGCGATGATGTGTGATTTTATTTTGGCGGCGGAATCAGCAAAATTTGGACAGCCGGAGATTAAAATTGGAGTATGGCCGGGGGCGGGAGGGTCTCAGCGCCTGACTCGATTGGTTGGCAAGTCTAAATCAATGGAAATGTGTTTAACCGGAAGGATGATGGGGTCTGAAGAGGCCGAGCGTGTTGGTTTGGTTAGTCGAATTGTCCCGGATGCAGATTTAATTGAAGATGCAATAAATACGGCAAAACAAATTGCATCGATGTCACGCCCTGCTACGCTTATGATTAAAGATATTATCAACCGTGCCTATGAAACAACTCTTTCAGAAGGTATTAGGTATGAACGGCGTATGTTCCAAGCATCGTTTGGCACGCCGGATCAGCGAGAAGGTATGGCGGCTTTTGTTGAAAAACGTAAGCCAAAATTTAGTTAAATTTGATTATATGAAAAGTCTATATAATAATTAGTTAAAAGCTTGACGAAAAAGTGGGACCACTATACAAACCCACACCGCTAAATTTATAGACAGGGTAAATTTTAATGGCAAATTCGATTTCTGCAAGAAAGCGTGTAAGACAAACGGAAAAACGAGCAGCACAAAATCGTGATCGCCGTAGTCGAATTCGCACGGTTGTGAAGGATGTTGAACTCGCAATAGTGAAAGGGAATCGTGCGGAGGCCGAGGTAGCATTCAAAGCAATGGAACCTGAACTGATGCGTGGTGTGACCAAAGGGATTCTAAAAAAGAACACAGCATCACGTAAAGTATCCCGGTTATCTACTCAAGTTAATTCACTTAAATAATTTGTTTCAAATCTCTTTTTAGACTGACTGCTGATCTTTGCCAATTATTCAGTGACATAGAGCTTGCCGGTATCCCAAAATTTCAGGGTTTTCGTGCAAGTCATTGAGTCGATGGAGGAAATCGAAAATGCTTGATTTGTCAATGCATTTTTTTTCATTTTTGTTAATGTCTCGACTTGCTATCCTTTCTCACCCCATTTAGATTTGTGTTCGGCTTCTTAATAGAAAAAGAGCCTGTAAAGTAATCAGGTTTAGCGTTAAGTAATTCTTTAGTAATGGAATATTAAATTACAGTAAAAATTGTTTTTTTATTTACTTTTAATCTATTTTGGAGGTCGGCCCTAAATAAAAAGGGGGCTGGGGGACGATTCTACTTTTGGCTACTTTTCAATTGTGAAGATTTTTTGGTTTAAGAATTTTATATTAAGGTAGACTGTTTAAAATTAATTCATCCGCTACTTAGTGGGTGAATTGGGGCTGGGGAAAAAAATATGCCGGGATCGAGGCTGGATCCGAAAATTACTGCCCAATGGGCTAGGGTTCGCGGGTTTTTGAGGTCTGAGGTTGGCGATGCCTCTTACCGCAGTTGGTTGAAGCCGCTAACCTTAGTTGTTGTCAAAGGCGGGATTGTTAAGGTGGCTGTGCCTACACGTTTTATGCGTGATTGGGTGATCAGTCATTATGGTGATCGGATCAGAGAGCTTTGGAAACAGGAAAATACTGATATTGAAAATATAGAGATTTTGGTTCAGACGCCAACCACAAGGTCACTGAAACGATCCGCAGGGGTAAATGTATTCGTGCAAGGGGGGGGAGAAAAAGCGCCCTTACAAAAAGAAATAGGCAAAAACCGTTCCGAAATTAGCGCCCCCATTGATCCACGTTTCAATTTTGAAAATTTTGTGGTGGGTAAACCAAATGAATTAGCTTATGCGGCGGCTCGGCGAGTGGCAGATTCAGATAACACGCCGTTTAATCCCCTTTTTCTCTATGGTGGTGTTGGCTTGGGCAAAACACATTTAATGCATGCAATAGCTAATCATACACTAAAAAAGTTTCCGAACCGCCGGGTAGTCTATCTGTCGGCAGAAAAATTTATGTTCTATTTCATTCGTGCTTTGCGCTTTAAGGATACGGTGGCATTTAAGGAACATTTTAGGTCTGTAGACCTACTTATGATTGATGATGTGCAGTTTATAAATGGTAAGGAAGCAACACAGGAGGAATTTTTTCATACCTTTAATGATTTAGTTGATAATAATCGTCAGGTAGTCATTTCCGCTGACAAGTCTCCCTTGGACCTAGAAGGGATGGAAGAACGTTTGCGTTCACGTTTGGGCTGGGGGTTAGTTGCTGATATTCATACAACAAGTTTTGAGCTTCGACTTGGAATTCTTGAAGTCAAAACCGAACGCCTTGGCCTAGAAATACCTATTAAAGTAAAAGAGTTTTTGGCACACCGGATAAGCTCTAATGTGCGCGAGTTAGAAGGGGCATTGAATAGGGTGGTGGCTCATGCTGAACTCGTAGGGCGAGAAATTACTTTGGAAACTTGTCAAGAAGTATTACATGATATCCTTCGCGCTAATGATCGGCGTGTCACAATAGAGGAAATTCAGAAGCGCGTTTCCGAACACTTTAATATTCGTGTTGCAGATATGCATTCTGCTCGCCGTGCTCGCGCTGTGGCACGTCCTCGCCAGGTTGCAATGTATCTAGCAAAACAATTAACCTCTCGCTCTTTGCCGGAAATTGGTAGAAAATTTGGAGGCAGAGACCATACAACTGTTATGCACGCTGTAAAAAAAGTGGAAGAGTTGCGACATACAGATTCGGCATTCTGTGAGGATGTTGATCTTTTGAGGCGTATGCTAGAGAGGTAACCGCAGTTTTTGGCCTTTTTTTTGATTTTTAAGCGTGTTTTTTTTTAGCATCTTAACCCGTGCGGCGAATAGCCTGTCCTGATATAATCTTCTAGTCAGCTATATTTTTTGGGCTGGCTAAGTTATACCGGAGTTTTTATGTAAACAAAAATAATGTGACAATATGAAGTTTATGATAGATCGCGGTGCTTTATTGAAAGCATTGGCTCATGTCCAGAGTGTAGTAGAGCGGCGAAATACAATTCCAATTTTGTCAAATGTTCTAATAAGAGCTCAAGATGGAATAGTTGAATTGTCGGCTACTGACATGGATATCGTAGTTGTTGAAAAAGTGGCAGCCGATGTAACGCAAGGTGGTTCGACTACTGTTGCGGCACATACACTTTTCGATATTGTTCGAAAACTAGAAGATGGTTCTCAAATAGAACTTGGGGGTGGAGCAGAGGAAGGTCAAATAGCAATGCGTTCTGGCCGTTCCACTTTAAAACTCGCTGCGCTTGCTAGCGAGGATTTTCCAGCAATTACTGATGATAATATGCCGAATAGCTTTGTATTAGATGCAGGCGCTTTGCGTAATTTAATAGATCGCACTCGCTTTGCAATTTCAACAGAGGAAACACGATATTATTTGAACGGCATATACCTTCATGCAGAAACAAGTACGAATGGTAAACCTGTCTTAAGAGCGGTGGCCACTGACGGGCATCGTTTGGCACGAATGGAAATACCCCTTCCCTCCGGTGCTGAAAATATTCCAGGTGTAATAATACCGCGAAAGACGGTTAATGAATTGCGTAAATTAATTGAGGAAGTTGATGACGAGATAGCAGTTCTAATGTCAGATACTAAAATTCGATTTTCAATAAATGGTATCGTTTTGAGTTCCAAACTAATTGATGGCACATTTCCAGATTATGATCGAGTAATTCCAGAAGAAAATGACAAATTTTTGGAGGTCAATTGTAACCGTTTCGAGCGTGCGGTCGATTTGGTATCTACGATTTCTACCGAGAAATCGCGGGCAATAAAGCTAAGTTTGGCAGCTAATAGTTTGGTTTTGTCTGCTACTAGCCCAGAGTCTGGCAGTGCTACGGAAGAATTAGAAATTGATTATACCGATGGGGATATAGAAATCGGTTTTAATTCAAAATATTTAATCGATATAACTCAGCAAATTCAGGGCCAAAAAGCCTGTTTTGCGCTTTCTGATGCATCGTCACCTACGCTTGTTACGGACCACGAAGATGAGAACGCTCTTTATGTGCTTATGCCTATGCGTGTATAGGGCGAGAGGCTGAAACGCTGTCTACATTAGAGCATGCATTTCAATTAAGCGATGAGCCTAAAGCAATGGCAATACGTCGATTGTCTTTGAATAATTTCCGTTGTTATTCTTCTTTGCGTTTGACCATCGAATTTCCAATAATAGTGCTCACTGGCCCTAACGGAGCAGGTAAAACAAATATTTTGGAGGCTATATCTTTCTTGGTTCCTGGTCGTGGATTGCGCGCAGCAAATTTGGCTGATGTCGCACTAACCTCAAGAAATACGCAGAATCATATAAAAAATTGGGCGGTATCTGCTACTGTTGCAGGTTGCGGAGGAACGCATGAAATCGGCACAGGAATTTCTCAAGAGACCCCCATGGGAAGATTAAAGAGAGCTGTAAGAATTGACGGTGAGTCGATGAAAGGGCAATCCCCACTGGGGGAGAAATTATCTGTTCTATGGCTTACTCCTGATATGCAACGTCTATTCAATGAGGGACCATCTAGCCGCCGGCGTTTTTTAGATCGTTTGGTGTTTGGGTTTGATCCTGCGCATGCCGGACGGTTGAAAGCTTTTGATAAATCTTTGCGTGAAAGATCACTGTTAATTCAAAATGAAACTGTTTTAGGGAAAAAAGCAGATCCCGATTGGCTTAATATACTAGAAAATACAATTGTCGAAAAGGGTGTGGCTATTTCAGCAGCGCGCGTCGCGTTAGTGGATCGTTTGAATCCAGCATGTGCGATGGGTATTGGGCCATTTCCGTCTGCGTCTCTTTCGGTTGTTGGAGTTTTAGAAAGTTGGTTAAGTGAAATGCCTGCTGTGGAAGCTGAGGACCTCTATCGTTCTTCTCTTAAAAAATCTCGGAGATTGGAGTCGGCAAATCGGGGGAAGGGAATTGGTCCTAACTATAGTGACTTTTTTGTTAAACATATTTCAAAAGAAATGCCTGCGAGCCAATGTTCGACAGGGGAACAGAAAGCTTTGTTGATTAGTATAGTTCTTGCAAATGCTCGACTCCAGTCTCTTGAAAGGAATGCGATGCCAATTTTATTGCTGGATGAAATAGCGGCTCATGTTGATGAGGCAAGACGTGCGGCACTATTTAGTGAACTTGGGAATCTTGGCGCGCAAGCATGGATGACAGGGGTGGATCCATCTCTTTTTACACAGCTTTCAGGTTTGGCACATAATTTTTCTATAAATAATTCAAGGGTAACTGAAAATCCCCTCACCTAAATTTTTTATTTCTTTAATGTTTGATTGGTTAAAAAATGAAACCTGAAGATCAAGAAGAGTCAAAAGAGAATAATCCTGAATATGGTGCGGAATCTATACAAGTTCTGCGCGGTTTAGACGCTGTTCGCAAAAGACCGGGAATGTATATAGGCGATACAGATGATGGTTCGGGTCTCCATCATATGGTCTATGAAGTCGTAGATAATGGCATAGATGAGGCGCTAGCGGGTATTTGCGATCGAGTTGAGGTAGTACTTAATGGCGATGGCTCGGTCTCTATTCGTGATAATGGACGTGGAATACCCGTTCAAATCCATGAGGAAGAAGGTGTCTCAGCGGCTGAAGTGATCATGACCCATCTCCATGCCGGAGGAAAGTTTGATCAAAATTCATATAAGGTTTCTGGGGGGTTGCACGGTGTTGGAGTTTCCGTCGTAAATGCTCTTTCGTCATGGTTAGAGCTCAAAATTTGGCGTGATAATGCGGAATGGTTCATGCGGTTTGAAAACGGTGTGCCAACAAAGTCTCTTGAGCGATTATCTGATTGGGCTGGTCCAACAGGCAGTCAGGTCACGTTTATGGCTTCGAAGGATACTTTTACGAATATAAATTATGATTTTTCTAAATTGGAACACAGATTACGGGAATTAGCATTTCTGAATTCGGGTGTTACATTAGTGGCTAATGATTCCCGAGGGGTTGAACCCAACATTGTTGAAATGCATTACGAAGGTGGACTTGCTGCTTTTGTTAACTTTATTGATCGAGGTAAGACGCCATTACTTGAGGATCCTATAACCATTCAAGGTGAGCAAGATAATATAACAATGGAGGTAGCATTAGAGTGGTCAGATAGTTATCATGAAACTACACTTTGTTTCACCAATACTATTCCACAAGGAGATGGAGGAACCCATCTCGCTGGATTTCGTGCTGCTCTCACAAGAACGATTAATTCCTATGCGAACACCCTAGGAATAATTAAAAAAGAAAAAGTATCTTTAACCGGCGATGATATGCGTGAGGGGCTGACCTGTATTTTATCCGTAATGGTTCCCGATCCTAAATTTTCATCTCAAACAAAAGAAAAACTTGTTTCATCCGAGGTGCGTCCTGTGGTGGAGAGTATAGTAGGAGAAAAATTGGGACAGTGGTTTGAAGAACATCCTAATGAGGCCAAGAGAATAGTAGCAAAAATAGTGGATGCAGCGGCTGCTCGAGAGGCTGCGCGTAAAGCCCGTGATTTGACCCGACGCAAGGGTGCTCTAGATATCTCCAGTTTGCCTGGTAAGCTGGCAGATTGCCAAGAACGGGATCCGGCACAATCTGAGATTTTTATTGTGGAGGGTGATTCTGCGGGAGGATCTGCTAAACAAGGCCGCAATCGTAGGACGCAAGCTATTTTACCTCTTAGAGGTAAAATATTGAATGTGGAAAGAGCAAGATTTGATAAAATGTTATCCTCAGCAGAAATAGGAACTTTAATTGCTGCTTTGGGAACGGGCATCGGACGAGAAGACTTTGATGTAGAAAAAGCCCGTTATCATAAAATAATTATTATGACCGATGCTGATGTTGATGGCAGTCATATTCGAACCTTACTTTTAACTTTCTTTTTTAGGCAAATGCCCGAGTTAGTTGAGCGCGGTTATTTGTATATCGCGCAACCACCACTTTATCGTGCAAAAAAAGGCCCTGAGGAGATTTACCTAAAAGATGATCCAAAGCTGGAGGAATACCTGATTGAAGCTGGTCTGAAAGACTGTCTACTTATAGTACAGGACAATGCTGAAGTGGCTGGTGCAGATTTACGCTCCATTGTCGAGATGGCGATGCATGCTAAAACTACGATGCAACCTATTTTGCAGAAATTATCAAATCCAATGGTTGCCGAACAGGCAGCGATTTTAGGTGCTTTTAATTCAGAGCTGCTCGGATCTGAAAAATTAGAGGCGCAAATTGCCGAAGCGATAGCTCGCCGTTTGGATGGGCTGAGCTCCGAAAATGAGAGGGGTTGGAGGGTAGAAATCTTAGACGGCGGAGGTTTTGCTTTTGCGCGTACCATGCGTGGAGTAACCGAAAGGCATGTTATAGATGGAGTGCTAGTGAAATCGGCCGAGGCTCGCCGCCTAGATGAGATGGTTCCGGATTTACAGAATGTATATGCAAGGCCAGCTTACCTAAAGGTGAAGGATAAAAAAATAAGAATAGAAGGGCCATTAGGTTTGGTTGACGCTGTCCTCGAGAATGGTCGAAAGGGCGTTTCAATCCAACGTTACAAAGGACTAGGTGAGATGAATCCCGAACAACTTTGGGAAACCACCTTAGATCCAGAGGTGAGAGCGCTTCTGCAGGTAAAAATTGATCACCGAGATGCAGCGGAAGAGGTATTTTCAACTCTTATGGGTGATGTTGTTGATCCGAGAAGAGAGTTTATTCAGTCAAACGCTCTAAAAGTTGTTAATCTAGATACATAGTTTTGCTGTTCGGGGCATTGCAGATATTTTGAAATTTATCTCCTAAAATCGAAAATATGGAAACTTCACGAATTTCCGTAGATAATTTTTTATAAAATTTTCGGGCGCCCTTATTTTTTTTATTCACAGCCCAAAACATCCATTCTCCACCGGCCTTTTTACACGCTATGGAGGTTGCCTGCATCAAAGCATAACCTACGCCTTTTCCTCTCCAAGGCTCATCGACATATAGGTCGGAAATATATAATCCTCTAGTAGCACTGTTAGTATTATAACCTTCAAAATAAAGCGTATATCCTATTATCTCTTTGTTTGTTTGGGCTATCAAGGTTTTAAATGCTGGATTATTCCCAAAACCGTCTTTACAGAAACATTCCTCAGTGAGACATGAGGGTCGGTGACCGTCGGTCTTACTCAAAGATCTTGCTAATCGTACAATTTCGGCAGCGTCATTTTTGTTTGCATGGCGAATGTGTAAGGAGGGAATATATTTTTTGGAAGTTTTTATTTTAGAAAAAACCATCATGTTCTTATGAAACCTGTTGATTTACAAAATTAAAGGTATGTTTAAACATTGAAATTTAATATTACAAAATTTTT
>CEUQ01189599.1_pt1 | contig 11200 bp, 9 predicted proteins | sample 361491 | NCBI WGS metagenome assembly CEUQ01 (sample SAMEA2622796, study PRJEB7988) | marine metagenome | biome: marine biome (ENVO:00000447); feature: marine epipelagic mixed layer (ENVO:xxxxxxxxx); material: "saline water (ENVO:00002010), including plankton (ENVO:xxxxxxxx)" | depth 120 m | reverse complement strand
ACCAAAACCAAAGCTACTAAACCCAAGACCAAAACCAAAGCTACTAAGGCTAAGGCCAAAACCAAAGACACTAAGGCTAAGGCCAAAACCAAAGCTACTAAGGCTGAGACCTCAGATTTAAAAATAAAAAATACTGAAAAACCGGATCAACCTACAATTGAATCTTCGGTGCCTTTAACTAGAAGTGATACCCCCCCACCCAAACCTCGAGTATCCAAGATTGCTGCACAAACTATTCCTAAGAAACTTGCTTATACAATAGGTGATTACGTGGTTTATCCTTCTCATGGTGTTGGGCAAGTTACAGAAATAGAAGACCATAAGGTTGGAGAAATGTCTCTTAAAGTATTTGTTGTTGTTTTTGACAAAGAAAAAATGACTCTAAGAGTCCCTGTAGATAAAACCAATGCATCTGGTATGAGAAAAATATCTACACATGAGAAAATGGATTCAGCCCTTACAACCCTAAAGGGTAAAGCTCGACAACGAAGAGTAATGTGGAGTAGGCGTGCACAGGAATATGAAGCTAAATTAAATTCCGGAGACCCAATTGCTATTGCTGAAGTTATAAGGGATCTTTTTCGTAATGAGGAACAACCAGACCAATCATACAGCGAAAGACAAATGTACGAGGCAGCACTCGAGCGACTTGCTAGGGAATACGCTGCACTAAAAAATACAGATACTGAAGATGCAATTGAGACACTTGAGGGAGTTCTCAAAGCAGCATAAGAAAAGTTATTTACAATTATGAACGAACATATTTCGAATCACTTCGGTAACCTTACAAAAACTACCAGGGTCTGGGCCATAGGATCCATCCACGGGCAATCGGACTCGCTGAAATCTCTTCATAACCAATTACGCAAAAATTTTCTTCCAAATGATCAAATCGTTTATTTGGGTAATGTTCTTGGAATAGGATCAAAGATATATGAAACCATTGAGGAGCTACTTATATTTAGAAGAGAAATCCTCGCTTTCAATACCTTCAAGGGAAACCGTCAAGCAGCAGAAAATTTCATATTCTTACGCGGAGCCCAGGAAGAAATGTGGCACAAGCTTTTACAAGTACAGCTATCTATAAACCCTATAGAAATATTAGAATGGGTAAAAATACAAGGTGTAGATTCCACAGTAGAAGCATATGGGGGCTCTATAGAAGAAGGAATTAATAGTGCGCGTGGTGGGGCTAGACAGTTAGCACGTTGGACTAATGGAATTAGAGATAATATCTCCCAAAGACCAGGCCATAGAGAATTTCTTTCTTCTCTAAAAAGAGCTGCGGTAACAGATAATGGGTCATTACTATTCGTAAATTCTGGAATTGACCCTAATAGACCGCTTGACGCACAAAGAGATTCTTTTTGGTGGGATACAAAAGGATTCGAAGAACTATCTAGCCCATTTTGTGGGTTCAAGAAAATTGTTAGAGGATTTTCTGAAAACCATCCAGGCATTCAAAATGGAGAATATACTGTAACCATCGATGGGGGAGCAGGATATGGTGGTAAATTGATGGCAGCATGCATTAACGCCAGAGGAGAGGTAACAACGTGCCTAGAGGTATGATAGTAATCCTTGTGCCCAGCCTACATAATTCTATAAGTAAACTATACAAATTGTAAATAACTAGGACTTTCTTAAAAATTGATTAATAGAGATTTCGTAAGATAATTAGAAAATCTAGTCTAATTTAACTATATGTTTTGAAAGCTGATAAATGGCTAAGAAAAAAATTCGCGAAAATAAAATAGATACCTTAAAGAAAAGACACCTTCCTTTTTTATCAAAAGCTCGTGAGTACGAACTCACTAAACGCTGGCAAACTGAGAAGGATGAAAAAGCCCTTCATGAATTGATACTTGCTTATGGTCTCCTTACTTCTTCCATTGCACATAAATATCGTAATTATGGAATGCCCATAGAAGACCTTATTCAAGAAGGAAATATAGGTTTGCTTCAGGCAGCTGATCGTTTTGATACAACTAAAGATGTCCGTTTTTCTACCTATGCAAATTGGTGGGTTCGTGCAGCTATGCAAGACTATATTTTGCGTAATTGGTCTGTTGTAAGACTAGGCACTACAGCAGCTCAAAAATCGCTTTTTTTTAACTTTCGTCGCTTAAAAGCAAAAATAGCCTCAACCACTACCGGATATCTGTGCCCTACAAAACGACTTAAGATAGCAAAGGAGCTTGGGGTAACACCAAATGATGTCGAGCTAATGGAAGGCAGACTCTTCAGAGCTGATCAATCTCTCAACTCTATAATCAGTGAATCTTCTGATACTGAATGGCAAAATATTTTACCTGACAACCGAACTCAAACCGATGACCTAGTTCTTGAAGAACAAGATAGCTTTAAACGACGTGCATGGCTGAAGAAGTCTCTATCGTATTTATCAGAGAGAGAAAGAAGAATTATTGATGACCGGCGCCTAAAGGAAAATTCAAGAACCCTTGAAGAAATCGGAGCTGAATTAGGTATTAGCAAAGAGAGGGTACGACAAATTGAGCAAAAAGCCCTGAATAAATTGAAAGAATTAGTTTTAAAGCACGCCAATATTGGGTTGGGGGAACGCGTTTTTGGAGATATTTAAAATTTAATATTACCTAATTGTATTAATGCATAATTATCTTTACAAGCTGGCCTGGAACAATTGTTGAATCTGGATTCAGCCTATTTAGAACATTAAACCACTCCTTTTTATATTTATTTACTTGCATTCGCATAGATAATTCTTCGTAGGTATCTCCATATTTTACTTTAATAATACGTATGCGTAAGGGGGCAAATTGTTTGGCTTCTTCAACGCTTATCCTACGAAAACTTAATGCAGACTCTTTGAATTTAGAATCCATTAGTGATGGCTTACCTGGAGGATTAGTAAAAATAAACCTATAGACATAATTATCACCCCATCTAATAACAACGAACCTACTATTGCTATATCCACCCTTAACTTTAATTAGTCCTGTAGCTGTAACTGCCTCAATAGAATCTATATCGAGATATTCCATATTCTTAAGATTAATTTTGGGTAACCAAATTTTTTTAATATACTCCGATGTTGTTATGCTTCTGTCAGTCAGACGGTGTCCATCAAATTTCATAGATGCTCCATTTTTATTAAATCCACTAATAGTGCGAGAAAACTTTTTTAGGGTGAAGCCGGATGGAGCTGTAAATTTGAAACCTAATATTGGGTGGTAAAAATTTAAATTTTCAATAAAACCCTCACTTTTAGATGGCCCCCAAATTATTCCATCAATCTTTCTTAAAAATTGCTCCCTATCCCTTGACCTAGCATGTTGATAAATTTTGCTAGCAGCTTCTGCTGCGCGATTAATACGATGTATTGTCCGAGGATGGGATGAAAATAGCCCAAATTCATCATTGGGGTTTTTTTTATTAAAAATAGTTGCTTGTAGACTATGCTCTTCACTCATCGCACTAAGAAAGCTGCTCATAGCAAAGGGGTCATAGCCAGCACGTGCTAAATATCTTACACCTAAATTATCTGCTTCAAATTCTTGATCTCTAGAATAACTTTGGACATATGCATCTGCGAATATATTACCAATTTCTGTAATAGGCTGACTTCCAATTATAGCCCCTAAAACCCCTGTCGTTAAACCTGCCAAGAATCCTCTGCTTTGTCTCTGAGCAGGATGCCTGGCGGTTACATGCCCAATTTCATGCGCCAAAACTCCTGCTAATTCAGCCTCATCATTAGCGAGAGCAATAAGACCACGACTAACGTGAATATACCCACCTGGAAGAGCAAAAGCGTTAACTATAGAAGTATCAAGAACAACAAACCTAAAAGGTATATTGCTCATTTCAGATGTAGAGTGCAACAAATGCCCTATACTACTGACGTACGACTGGATTTTTATATCCTCATATAAGCCACCAAATGCACTTACAAGTTTCGGGTGCTCTTCTTTTCCAATTCGGATTTCATCTTCTGCTGACAACAGAGTGAAACTTCTCTCGCCAGTTGCAGGGTTTACTGCACAGCCCAAAGTTTGAAATATGAAAAAAATTGCTACAGTAAGTGCAAATATGCGAACAAATAATCTATTTATATATTTATGTCCTATCAATTTCTGCTTTCAAAATCTTAATATGCAAGCTAGGCATAAAATAGCTGATAAACCACTCGATCACCACTAGATAAAATAAATCAGCTATTTAAGAACCATAAACCGGCTGATTGTAACTACAAAACATATTTACACTATAGTAAATATTGTTCTAAATCTGCTAGAAGACTAAGATAGAAAATCACAATTCGAGAGATACTAATCAATGATATTACATTGGCATCGATTCTTTTTAATTCAGAATCTCTATAGTAATAGAATATATTGTCAAAAAAAGACTAAAATATTCTTTTCCTTAACTATAGTTATTGTAATTCTCTCTGGATTCTTATTTTTTAATTCCAAGACTTCACAGGCGGGTGAGCCAGATTTCTTTACCTACTCATTAGGGGCTTATGATATTAATGATAACAAAACAGCAGGAGAGTTTCGGATTGAATATAGGTCAGATATACGAATAAAGAGTATGTTGCCCTTCATTGGTTTAATGATAACTAGTGATACAGGAGCATATGGATATGCTGGATTAGGCTTAGATCTATTTTTTGGCAAAAAAATTGTTTTAACACCAAGTGCAGCTTTTGGAGCATACAATGATGGTGATGGAAAAAAACTAGGAGGCACCATTGAATTTCGTACAGGTGCAGAGTTGGCATTACGTCTTAAAGATTATTCCCGGATAGGTATAGCTTTTCATCATATATCAAATGCTAGTATTTATGATTCAAACCCTGGAACAGAATCCCTAGTTTTTTCATACTCAATGCCCTTTACAAAAAGGAATTGATTTATAGCAAAATATGGTCCCGTAGCTCAGATGGATAGAGCACGAGATTCCTAATCTCGGGGTCACAGGTTCGAATCCTGTCGGGATCACCATTCAACATTTTTCTTCAAATAATCCAAACAGATATTTATAAAAATTAATATATATATTCACACTTAGTGAAGGACTATATTTTGAACATTTTGAATAGTTTTCAATATCGGGCATTTGAGCTGGCTTTTTTAAGCCTAATCATACCCTTCTCTATTGCCTACTGGAAACTTGGACCATATCTGTTAATTTTTCTTTGGGTAGCTTTTGCTTACTGTTTATTTATATATTATTTTTGCGAGCGAAAGAATATAAAGAAAAAAAATCGCCCGATATTTAAAAGGAAGTTTATCTTATTCATGTTGATAAGATGGATAATCCTTTCTTTATTACTCTATATTTTTACATCTACTATTTTTCCTGAACGTCTATTTTCGATTCAAAATTCAAACCCTGACATTATGTGGAAAATATTAATCTTTTACCCTATCATTTCGGCGCTTCCTCAAGAATTTATCTTCTGTAAATTCTTTTTTTCAAGATATAAGAAATTTTTTGGAGAAAAGACTTTAATGGTATTTATGAGTGCACTTGTTTTCTGTATCTCCCATATACTATTTGTTAATTGGGTTGCGCCCGTCCTAGGTTTAGCTGCTGGAATTCTTTTTGCAATCACTTATCAAAAAACAAAATCCTTAATCCTAGTATCTATAGAACATGGACTATATGGAGATGTACTTTTTTTTATAGGACTTGGATGGTTTTTTTGGGGGGGTTCAATAAATTGAAGTGTTTATGGATCACTTAATGAATAATATATAAAAACATAATTTGATAATAAAATATATTTTATGGACACCACTGTTCTCTACGACCCTTCCAAGGTCTACCTAATCCATTTTTAATAAGAGCATCTGCTAAACTTTCATTTTTATTAAAGACTTTCGCTAAAACTCTCCCGTATTTATCAACTCCCACTTTAGTAATTGTAACTTCATTACCACTAAGAAATTTCATAGTATAATTTCTTGCTTCCTCAGCAAGCTTTCTTTCATATTCACATTTACCTTTTATTTCTGGGGTATCCACACCAGCAACTCTAAAAGTAGCTCTGAATGTATCCCCATCATAATTTATAAAGCCCCTATCATTTGCATCTGCATCTTTTAATTGCAGAAAAAGAAATAGTGTCATAGTAATTAATATTATTATTCTACTTATGCTACACATCCTAATTCCTTTATATTAGATAAAGTTAGCTCTTTAAAAATGACCTATAAATTCTATATATAGCCCTCAAATACTTTTCCTTTAGGAATAAATAATGGTCGAAAAAGTAGCTATTCATTGGTTTCGTCAAGATCTACGTTTATCAGATAACCCAGCACTAGCTTTGGCAGCTAAACAAAATAAGGTTTTACCATTATACATACTTAATGAAGAAAATGCTGGTAAGTATTCTATGGGCGCCGCAAGCCGCTGGTGGCTTCATTACTCCCTTGTTGCGCTTAATAAATCTCTTAATGGCAAACTTGCTCTTTATAGAGATCATCCAATTGATGTTTTTAGAGGCTTACTGGATAACTTTAATATAAGTGGTGTTTTTTGGAATCGATGTTATGAACCCTGGCGCATTGCACAAGATAAGAAAATTAGAGAACTTCTTAAACAACACAATATTATATCAAAAGAATTTAATGGCTGTCTTCTTTGGGAACCTTCAAATATAAAAAAAGCTGATGGAGAACATTATAAAGTATTTACTCCATTTTACAAAAAGGGTTGCTTAAATTCAGATACCCCACGTAAACCAATTCCTAGTCCCAAAAATATAAAATGGGTTAGTGATAAAAAAAGTATTACAGATATAGAAGAATTAAATTTATTACCAAAATTTAGATGGGATAATAAACTAAAAAAATACTGGAATATTGGAGAAATCGCAGCAAAATCTTCTTTGGAAAAATTTATTAATCACGGATTAGATCAATATAAAGAGGGAAGAAACTTACCTTCAAAGCCCTACACCTCTAGGCTATCACCACATTTGCATTTTGGAGAAATATCTCCTGCTCAAGTATGGCATAGCATTTGCGATAAAGGAGATAATAAAAATACTGAACACTTTTGTAGTGAATTAGGTTGGAGAGAATTTTCATTTAACCAATTATATCATAATCCAGATTTACCAATAAATAATCTACAAAAGAAATTTGATCGCTTTCCTTGGCTTAGTGACGATAAACTACTAGATGCTTGGAAAAAAGGGATTGTTGGTATTCCTATGGTCGATGCTGGCATGCGTGAACTTTGGGAAACTGGATACATGCATAATCGAGTCAGAATGATTGTTGGTTCTTTTTTAGTTAAAAACCTAAGATTACATTGGCACCATGGAGAACGCTGGTTTTGGGATACCCTGGTTGATGCAGACTTAGCTAATAACAGCGCCAGTTGGCAATGGATTGCAGGATGTGGCGCTGATGCAGCGCCATATTTTAGAATCTTTAACCCTGTCACCCAAGGAAAAAGATTTGATCCCGAGGGTTACTATATCCGCAGATTTATTCCAGAACTTAGTGCCTTACCTAATAAGTATTTATTTAATCCATGGGAAGCACCTAGTCATATTCTCGATAATGCAAGTGTTATATTAGGTAAGACATATCCCCTTCCTATCGTTGACCTTAAATTATCACGCGTTTTAGCACTTGAAGCATTCCAATCCCTCAAAGAAATGAAATAAAGAACTATTTATAGATATAATATTATGGTTAAAAAAGTAAATTTGAAAACCAAACTCTGTGATAATTGCATGCGTCCATTTACTTGGAGAAAAAAATGGGAGAAAAACTGGGATGATGTCAAATACTGCTCAAAACGATGCCGTAAAAAGAATTCTAGCAATTCTTGAACTACTAAATTTTAGAGCTAATAAATATTAAGTATTATTGGCACTCCCCATACAATAAGTTAATATAGTTTATTAATTAGGTTATTGGAAAGTTTAGATATGATTATGAAAAGTTATTCCAATATTTGTATAAAATGCATCATACTGCCTGTAATAATATTTCTCTTTTTAGCTACACCATTAGCTAGCATATATGCACAATCTCTGCAGGATGCTCGATTACTTTTTAGTCAGGGAAAATGGATTGAAGCGGCAAAACTTGCAAAATCTGAAGGAAGCGGAGAAGGCTTGGCACTTGCTGCACAAATAACAAGCTATTATGGGAGATTTATTGCTTCAGAAGATGAGCAGGAAGAAATATTTTCTCGGTCTATAAAATTAGCTTCTAAGGCTATAGAGATCAGCCCAAACAGCGCTTTTGCTCACCTTCAAAAAGCTCATGCAATGGGAAGATATTCACAAACGGTAGGTATCCTTGAGGCTCTCTCTGAAGGTTACGCTGGTAAAATATTTGACTCAGTAAGTAAGGCCCTTTCTATTGAGCCTGAATATGCATCTGCCTACGCATTAATGGGAAACTGGCATGCTGAGATTATTGATAGTGCGGGGTTTGTAGGTAGAATGGTCTATGGTGCAAGCGAATCAGAATCACTAGAAAACTACAAGAAAGCCATAAGAATTGAACCTAACAATTTCCTAATACGTTTAGAGTTTGCAAATGGATTACTTAAGCTAGATTATGATTATAAAAATCAAGCTACAGCACAGTTGAAGATGCTAGCAAAAGCAACGCCTAAAAACTCTTTGGAGAAAATAATCAATACACAAGCTAAAAAAATGCTAAATAAATTGGAATTAGAAAACTAAATTTTTTAATAAAAATACTTTTTTATTTTTCACTTACATAGGCAACAACTTTTCCTAAGCCTTCAAATTTTCCCTCAATTTCTACGCCACTAAAAATCGGAATAGGAGCTGTACAAGTTCCAGTAGTAATAATTTCACCTCTGCGTAGAGGAGCACCCCTTTGTGCCGCATCATTAGCTAGCCAAGTAAGGGCTTTTAGAGGTCCGCCATATGCATCTTTTCCTGAACCTTTAGAATATAATTTCCCATCAGAGAATCCTTCTACTTTTACTTCACTTAAATTTTTTTTCCTCCAACTAGATACTTCTGGCCCAAGAACGAAATACCCTGCACAGGCATTATCCGCTAGCAGTTGCCCCGGGCCGGCATTAATAAAATCACTCAATCGGGTTTCGGGAAATTCAAGAGCAATATACATTGCCTCAGTTGCATCTATAACTTCTTCTTCAACGTATTTTTTTCCTCTATCATCCAAGTTATCACCAATAAGAAATGCAAACTCTGGCTCTGCACAAGCCATATGCAATACTTTACATGGTATAACTCCACCATCACTTAAAAAAAACTCTCTAAACAAAAGGCCTTGAAGAGGGCTTTCAACACCAATATGTTTTTGTCCGGCCAGGCTAGTGGCAGCAATCTTTCTTCCTACCACCTCAACACCTAGGATTTCAGCTAATTCGTTTTGAATTTTGTAACCATCGGATATAGAGGTGGGTCTAATATCTAGGGGTATTTCCTGTATTGTATAGTTATTGCGCCAAGCATCACAAATCACTTTAGCTGCTTTGTAAAACTCAATATTTTTTTTCATTATCAAGCAACTGAGCGTATAGCTCTCCATACCCTTTCGGGTGTTGCTGGCATATCAATATGTTTAACGCCATGTTCAGCCAAGGCATCAACTAACGCATTAATTACCGCTGGAGCCGCTCCTACAGTTCCAGCCTCACCACACCCTTTGATTCCAAAAGGATTATTTGCGCATGGGACTTCTATACTTGAAAACTCCATAAAGGGTATGTCATCAGCTCTCGGCATTGCATAATCCATAAATGAGCCAGATATAAGCTGGCCTGATGAATCATAAACTGCATCTTCCATTAATGCCTGCCCAACACCCTGAGCAACTCCACCATGCACCTGCCCTTCAACTAACATAGGGTTTAAAATCACCCCGAAATCATCAACAATACTATAAGAAACTAGTGCCACTGATCCCGTTGAACTATCAACTTCTACCTCGGCAACATGACAACCATTTGGAAAAGTCCAATTATCTACCTTTATTTCCATTTTGGTGTCTAATGATTGACCATTTTTTCTTGCCTGCTCAACTACATCCATAAGGTCTATGCTTCTATCAGTTCCTAAGATAACAAACTCTCCTTGATCACTAAACTCTACATCTCCTGGTGCAGCTTCAAGCAATTCTGCAGCAACATCGGCTCCAAGTTTAATGACGTTATCAGTTGCATCACGAATGGCCCATGCTTCAGCAGTTAATGAACGTGAACCACCGGTACCGCCACCACTTGGGATCTGATCTGAGTCTCCTTGAATCACTCTTATCTGCTCTATAGATACACCTAATCTCTCAGCAACCATTTGGGCATACGCAGTCTCATGACCTTGCCCAGTTGACTGGGTTCCAACTAAAACCTCTATTGAACTGTCACCAGGAAATTTGATCGCACAATTTTCAACTTGGCCACCCATAGTAGACTCTATGTAATAAGCCACCCCAATTCCGCGTAGTTTACCCCTCTTATTAGAAGTCTCTTTTCTCTCTTGAATTCCATCCCAGTCAGACTGCTGCAGAGCAGATTCCATAATACGAACAAAATCCCCCGTATCATAGACTTCATTAGATGCAGTTTGAAAAGGCATAGATTCCGACTTAATCATATTACGGCGTCTCATCTCGATTCTGTCGATTCCTAGCTCTACGGCAGCAACATCCATCAATCTTTCCATCAAATAGATTGCTTCGGGACGACCAGCTCCTCTATATGCATCTACAGGGACTGTATGACTATAAACACCTCTTACCCTATAGTAGAGATCTTTAACATCATAAACACCCGGTAAAACTTTTAAGGCAGCCCCAGTTGGAATGAACCCGGCATAAGTAAAAAGATAGGCGCCCATGTTTGCAGAAGTATCTACACGCATTGCAAGAATCTTCCCATCATCTGCGAGAGCTAACTCAGCATTTGATACGTGATCTCTACCCATATTATCTGTAAGGAAAGATTCAGTCCTCTCCCCTGACCACTTAATCGGACGAAGAAGTTTTCTAGCAGCCCAAGCAACCATACCATGCTCGGGATAAACCATTCCCTTCATTCCGAAACCACCGCCTACATCTGATGTGATTACTCTAACTTTTTCGTGGCTTACTTTCAAAACATCATCAGCAAGATGATTCCTTACAGGCCAAACACCTTGGGTCCCGGTATACATAGTTAATTTATCACTAGCTTTATC